>Ga0256837_1000163_pt1 | contig 61702 bp, 69 predicted proteins | sample 4562384metaG_FD_185976 | JGI IMG/M metagenome (GOLD analysis project Ga0256837, IMG submission 185976) | Hydrothermal vent microbial communities from Guaymas Basin, Mexico - 4561-384 | ecosystem: Environmental > Aquatic > Marine > Hydrothermal vents | place: Mexico: Guaymas Basin | collected... | reverse complement strand
AGCTTGTCCTCTCCGGTGCATGTAGGTTTGAGTAAGTTTGAGTACTTGCTGGAAGTTGAGTTTCTTTCCTTTCATACCGGAGAGGATAGGCTTTTTTTATGGTGTTGGCAATTTTCAAACATCCTCAGTACCTAATTTATAATGAAGTCTGAAGTTAAACTTTTGCAATGTTGCAAATGAAAGTCTTTATGGCCCAAAGGAATACTTGACACTTATAAGATAAGGATGTTAAATTTTGAACTTGAAACGGCAAACAATTAAAAGGCTTTTAGATGAAAAAACTTTAAATGGGGAGGTCCCGATGAGAAAAGCGCTGAAAGCAGCGACCTTAATGGGTCTTGCAGCTGCACTTATAGTACCAGCTGCTCCAAGTGCTAAAGCTGCCGACATGGATATGGGCAGCACAAAAGTAACAATCGGCGGTCAGTTAAGGGAAAGGATTGAATGGTGGGCTCAAGAAGTAGGAACAGGTAAAGGTTCTGAGCTTGGTGCTACTTACAGGGCAAGGCTCAACATCAAGGCTGAACTTTCTGATGGCGTAACAGCCGTATTTACACCTCAAGCTGTCGGCTACTGGGGTGAAGGTGGACAAGGTCTTGGCCTTGGTGAGAAAAGAGCAGACTTTGACAAGGAAGTAGGTGACAAATCTGACATAACAATGCACGAAGCTTACATGCTTCTTTCAAATCCATTCGGAATTGACAACGTAATTGTTAAGCTCGGTCGCCAAGAAGTTAACCTCGGTAACCAAAGGCTAGTCGGTGCAGTTGGCTGGTCTCAGGCCGGTAGGAGCATTGACGGTATCTTAGTCGGATACGCAGCTGGAGACTACGGACTTGCCGGATTCTTCTACGGAAAGTTAAACGACGAAGGTAAGCAGGACGCTTGGTTCAGGCCAACTGTAGAAAATGAACCCGACATTGACCTCTACGTAGCTACATGGCAGGGTAAGTTTAAGCCGTTTGGAATCGGTGGAACTTACGAAGTTACAGATATCTACGTTAACCCAACATCAAGTGCTCTTGGAGCTGACGCAGACGTTAACACAATTTACGGACGTGTAACTCCTGCATTTGAATTTGATATCGCAAAAGTTAAAGTAAACCTTGAAGGTGCTTACCAGTCTGGCGATTACGGAGATGCCGACTTCAAAGGTTACTTCTTCAGCGTCGGTGCAGGTGCTGACTTTGACCAAGTAGCTTGGGCTCCAAGCGTATTCATCGGATACGACTACTACTCTGGTGATGACAATCCAAACGACGATGACATTGACGCATTCTGGTCAGTTCTTCCAACTGCCCACAAGTGGCTTGGCCACGCCGATGCGGTTTGGGTAAACACTCCGTTCTACCAATTTAACGGTGCTGGACTTGTTCATGTAGCTCAGCAGAAGATAACAATTAATGGCCAAGACTACAGCATTGCTGGAGTTAAAGACTTATACGTAAAACTCCACGCTAAGCCAATGGATAAAGTAGCTCTCGGGCTTGACGTTCACTACTTTAAAGCAGATGAGGACGTTATAAGGCTCTCCGACAATAAGAGCCTTAGCGACGACATCGGTTGGGAAGCAGACCTTGAGCTTAAGTACAAGTACAGCAAGAACCTCTGCCTCTCATTCGGTTATGACTACTTCGATCCAGACGATGCCTTTAAGGCAATCAAGGGAGACGACGAGCAAGAGCACCACGTTTGGGCTCAGGCTGACCTCAAGTTCTAAGGTCGGTTTTATAGGAAACGATAAGGGGGCTTCGGCCCCCTTTTTTTATTTGAAAGGACAATAAACTCTTAAGGAAAAGGAAACCTGTAAGAATATATTCAGTGATGAAATCAATGTTAAAAGGAGAGTTATTAAAGTCTACTCAAAGAGACTGGAGGAAAGAGGGTGAAAAGGAAGAGGAGTTTAAAGGATATACTTGAGAGGAGGAAGAGAAAAGCTTTCAGCCATGAAGGAGAAATACTAATCGGTAAAGTTGTCGGAGTTCACGGTCTAAAGGGTGAACTCAAGGTTAAGTCTGAGTCTGACATATTTGAAAGGCAGATGGAGGCTATAGATAAAGTTACCCTTTACAGGGGAACAAGGAAGGAGGAGCTCCCCATTGAAGGGCTCAAACCTTACAAGGACATTTACCTGCTTAAGCTTAAAGGAATTGAGGACCGTTCAGGGGCTGAGGAGAGAATCGGCGGAGAGCTCTGGATTAAAGAAGAAGAGAGAGCTCCACTGGAAGAGGGAGAGTTCTACTACGAAGACTTAATAGGCCTCGAAGTTTACGACGAGAAAGGAGAGAGATTAGGAAAGGTAAAGGGAATCTTTGAACAGCCTGCAAGCCACATACTTGAAATTGAAAAGGAAAACGGAAAAGTTATCCTAGTTCCATTCATTGGAGAGTTCGTCAAGGAAGTTGACCTAAAAGGAAAGAAATTAGTCGTTTCCCTAATTGAGGGAATGGAATGAGAATAGACGTCTTAACAGTCCTTCCAGGCCTATTTGACTGCTTCCTAAAGGAAGGAGTTATAGGGAAAGCTATCTCCTCAGGAAAGGTTGAAGTTAAAGTTCACAACATTAGAGACTTTACAACGGACAAACATAGGGTCGTTGACGACGTTCCCTACGGCGGTGGTCCAGGAATGGTTTTAAAACCTGAACCTATCTTCAGAGCTTACGATGAGCTAACAAAAGAAGGGGAGAAACCCTACGTTTTGTTAACCGAACCGTGGGGAGAGAAGTTCAATCAGGAGATGGCAGTTGAGCTCTCAAAGAAGCCCCGCCTCATGATAATCTGTGGCCGTTACGAAGGAGTTGATGAGAGGGTAAAGTCACTCGTTGACAGGGAAGTTTCAATAGGCGACTACGTTCTAACCGGCGGTGAACTTCCAGCAATGGTCATAATGGACGCAGTTTTAAGGCTGATTCCAGGAGTTTTAGGGAACTTAGAGAGTTTAAGGGCAGACTCATTTTCAGATAGGGGATTACTTGGCTATCCAAACTACACCCGACCTGCAGAGTTTAGGGGAATGAAAGTTCCTGAAGTACTACTCTCCGGTCACCACAAGAAGATAGAGAGCTGGAGAAAGGAACAGAGTTTAAGGAAAACCCTTGAAAGGAGGCCAGAAATAATTGAAAATCTGAAGAGGAAAGGCCTCTTAACTAAAGAGGAACTTGAGATCTTAAAGAAAATAGAGAAGGAGAAAGGGAGTGAAAAAGGTTAGGTTCTTTTCAAGAGAAGGCGAGTTAATTTCAGAAATTCCAGTTCCTGAGGAAACCTGTAAAGAGCTCCTTAAACTCCCAGAAAAGGAACTTTTGACTGAAGTTGCAATCAACTTGTCTCTAGTCTTAGACAGGGAGTTTGGAATGAAGTTAAAGCCTGATGAAATTTTAAGGGAGCTTGGAAAGGTTGAAATCTGTGGGAAGGAAGTAAACGTTGAAGGCGGGAACCCCGCCCGCTAGATACCTCAGCCAAAAGAAGTACAGCTTCCACTTGAAGAAGTCCCAGAACTCCCACCAACGGCACAGGCAGAAACTTTCTTCTCAACTTCCCCACCACACTTAGGACACTTTACATCCTTAATCTGGGAGTAAGAGAGGACGAACTTCTCAAACTCATTTCCACACGCTTTACACTTAAACTCATAAATCGGCATTCCTCTCCTCCAAACCTATATTTTGAGAATTTAAGGCGGTATATAATATAAATTAGTTCATAATATAAGAGGCAAATATGGATAAGAAAAGGCGAGAAATCCTAAAATTCATGTTAGGCTCCTTAGCAGGCCTTGTGAACTTAAAAACTTTACCCTCTGAGGCCCACTCCTCTATAAGCAGTGAGTCTCAGTTTATAAACCTCTGTAACCTTGCCATATCCCACGAATACGGAGCAATTATTCAGTACATTAACCATTCGGGAATTATTCAAAAGAGGGAAATTTGGTCCGTTCTCCTTGAAAACATGAACGATGAAGTTGTTCACGCAAGGGAGTTAACGAGAATTTTAATTAAGGAAGGAGCAAATCCTACCGTTGCAGCTTGGCCTCCTCAAACGGGAAAGAGGCTAATCCACCTACTAAAAGAGGACATTGCAGGTGAAAATGCTGCAATTGAACTCTACCAGCAAATACTGGACTTACCAGAATCAAGCTCCTACAGAGACGTTATCTACCCCTTTCTAAAGAAGGAGATGGTTCACAGGGAAAGACTTCAGAGGTTAATTAATGCCCTATCGTCTAAAGGTTAAAGACTCTATTTTTCTCAAGATCTACACTTTCTTCTCTTTCATACTCCTCTTCGTCTTCCTATTTATCCACTTCTTCCTACTAAAAAACTTTGAAAGAATGACCGTCTATCAGTTTAAGATAAAGACCCGTTCTGAAGTGGAGCTCCTAACAAAAAACTTCATTCAGGAGTTCAAAAACTACAAGTACAGTGAAATCTTCTCAACAGTTAACACACTACTAAAGAGTGACCCAGACTTAGCTTTAGTTTCCCTCTACCAGTTCTCACCTTCAAATAAAATACTGGAGGTTAAAAGGAACCCTTTTATAGAACTTCCGCTCTGTAACCACAACCTCTTAGAATCCCCTTGCTTTTACAGAGAAGTTAAAAAGATCCCATCAACTTTACCCATTTACGTAGAGGTCCTTTACTCAACCCAAAGGATTTATAGAAAGTTTGAACTTCTAAGGAAAAGACTCATTGCAGTTGAAGTTTCCAGCTTCCTCATTCTCTTTATAGCCTTTTTAGTTAGCTACTTCCTCCTAAAAAGAAGAACTACCAGAATTATAGAACTCCTTAAGAATTGGCAAAGCGGAAATTTTTCTAAGTATAAACCAAAAGGAAAAGATGAGTTCAGCATCATAGAAAATAAATTCCTTGAAATGTACGATGAAATTGAAAGAGAACACTCAATAGATGAGAAAATCCTTAACTTAACGTCTTACTTACTGAAACTTTTAATAGAGACAAAGGATGAGAATACCTTTATCAAGAGTTTGGAAAGTAAGCTAAAGGAGATTTTGGGGGTTGAAGTTAAGGTTATCAAGGGAAACAAAATTGAAAAGTGTAAACACTCAGTTTCCTTAATTAACAACAAAGATATAACAATATGCTTTAAAGGACAGAAAATTCCTGATCACTTCTTAAGTATTCTACTAAACATAATTGACATGATTTTCTTAGCTTTCAGGGAAAGAGTAGAGAAAGAAAAACTTTTCTTACAGACAATAACGGCCCTTGCAAACGCTATTGACGCAATATCTCCGTGGACTAAAGGGCACAGCCAGAGGGTTGCTGAGATCTCGGTCCTTATCGGGAAAGAAATGGGACTCAAAGAAGAGGAGCTTGAAAAGTTAAGGATTGCTGGAATCCTACACGATATCGGAAAAATAGGGATTGACAAAGAGATACTTGATAAACCCGGTAAGTTAACTCCCAAGGAGTATGAAGAGGTTAAAAGGCACTCAACCATAGGCTACGAAATTTTAAGACCTATAGAACTACTAAACGATATTCTCCCTGCAGTTTTATACCACCACGAAAGGTGTAACGGAAGCGGATATCCGGAAGGGCTTAAGTGTAAAGAAATCCCCTCTTTTGCAAAGATAATTGCAGTAGCAGACGTTATAGAAGCACTTTCAGCAGAAAGGCCCTACAAAAAGAGTTACTCTCCTGAGGAGGTTCTCAAACAACTGGTTGAAAATAAAGGAACTCTTTACGATCCAGAAGTAGTTGAAGCAGCCGTAAAGGCCTGGAGAAAGATAGAGGAGCTCCTTCCAAAAAAGACAGACTCTGATAAATTAAGTTAAAATAGTTGAATGTTTGTATCGTTAGTTGTTATCTTAGCCTTTGCTGTTTTCGTATTCCTCCGCCTAAAGTCAAAAGAGTGTAACTGTGAGGAGTTTGATGAAGAGACTGGAAACTCTAAGGAAAGAGATTGACCAGATTGACAGGGAGATACTCTCCCTCTTAAACAGGAGAGCAGAGCTTGCAAAGGAAGTAGGTCAGATAAAGAAAAAGGAAGGACTACCCTTTTACGTGCCCGGAAGGGAGGCAAAGATCCTCTCAAAGCTTGAAGAGCTAAATCAGGGACCTCTTCCTCCAGAGAGTATAAGGGCGATCTTCAGGGAGATAATTTCGGCCTGTAGGGCTTTAGAAGAGCCAACACGGGTTGCATTTTTAGGACCTCAGGCAACCTTCACCCACCTTGCAGCCCTCAAACACTTTGGAACTTCCTCAGACTTAAGGCCTAAGGACTCAATTACTGAAGTTTTTGATGAAGTTGAAAAGGGAAGGGTTGATTACGGAGTAGTTCCTATTGAGAACTCAATAGAGGGGATAGTCAACTACACGATAGACATGTTCCTTGATACCGACTTAAAGATAAGCGGAGAAGTCTTTATTCCCGTTAACCTACACCTTATGAGTAAAGAAAGCTCCCTATCAGACATAAGAAAAGTCTACTCCCACCGCCACGCCCTAGCTCAGGCAAGGAAGTGGCTCTCAGAAAACCTTCCAAAGGCAGATTTAGTGGAAGTTTCAAGCACTTCTAAAGCTGCTGAAATTGCTAGTTCAGAACCCGGCTCTGCTGCAGTTGCCAGTGAAGCTGCAGCACTACTTTACGACCTAAACATCCTTGCTAAGAACATTCAGGAGCTAACGAAGAACTTTACCCGTTTCCTGATAATCGGAAAGAGGGACTCAGACTACCCAAGCGGAAGGGATAAGACCTCAATAATGTTCAGCACCCGCCACAGAGCTGGAGCTCTCTTTAAAGCCCTCCAGCCCTTTGCAGTTTACGACGTTAACCTTACAAAGATTGAATCAAGGCCCACAAAGAAAAAACCCTGGGAGTACGTATTTTTCGTTGACCTTGACGGACACAGGAAGGAGGATAGGGTGGCAAAGGCTCTAAAGGAGCTTGAAGAGAGCTGCTCCTTCTTCAAAGTCTTAGGCTCATATCCTGCCGGGTTTAAGGAGTAGAGATGAGAGAAGGGGTTGTTGAGAGGAAAACATCTGAGACCTCTGTTTACGTTAGAGTAAACCTTGACGGAAGCGGAAACTACTCAGTAAAAACAGACGTTCCATTTTTAACCCACATGCTGGAGCTCTTTTCCCGCCATTCCCTCTTTGACCTTGAAGTAGTTGCAACTGGAGACGTTGAAGTTGACCACCACCACCTAATTGAGGACGTTGGAATAACCCTTGGAACTGCAATAGAAAAGGCCCTGGGAGATAAAAGGGGAATCAACAGGTACGGCTTCTTCACTCTTCCAATGGATGAAACGTTAATCTCTGCAGCAATTGACTTATCTGGACGTCCCTACTTCGTCTATAGAGGTTTTCCGGAGTTTAAGACCTTAATGGGAATAGAGTTTGACCTCTTTAGGGAGTTCTGGAAGTCCTTCTCCTACTCCCTCAAGTGCAACCTCCACATAAACTGCCACTACGGTTTAAACCTCCACCACATGGCTGAGGGAACCTTCAAGGCCGTTGCAAGGGCTTTAAGGGTTGCAGTGGCAATAGATGACAGAGTAAATGGAATTCCATCAACAAAAGGAAAGTTATAAGGAGGAGGTAGAGGAAGATGAAAGTTGAACGTTCAAAGGCCCTCTTTGAAGAGGCTAAGAAGTACATACCCGGAGGAGTAAACAGCCCCGTAAGGGCTTTTAAGTCCGTTGGAGACGTTCCCAGGTTCATAGAAAGAGCTAAGGGAAGCCACATCTGGGACGTTGACGGAAATGAGTACATTGACTACGTCTGCTCATGGGGACCTATGATCTTAGGACACGCCCACCCGAAAGTCGTCGAGGCGATAAAGAATCAGGCTGAAAAGGGAATGAGCTATGGAGCTCCAACCGAGCTTGAAGTTGAACTTGCAAAGATGATAGTTGAGCTGGTTCCTTCAGTTGAGAAGGTTAGAATGGTTAACTCAGGAACCGAAGCTACAATGTCTGCCATAAGGCTTGCAAGGGGATATACGGGAAGGAACAAGGTAATCAAGTTTGAGGGAGGTTACCACGGTCACGTTGATGCCCTACTCGTAAAGGCTGGCTCAGGACTTACAACCTTTGGAGTTCCAACGAGCCCTGGAATTCCTGAAGACTTTGCAAAGCATACAATTACTGTACCTTTCAACGATATTGACGCCTTAAAAAAAGTAATTGAGGAAGTTGGAGATGAGGTTGCTGCAGTAATAATGGAACCTGTTATGGCAAACGCCGGACTGATTATTCCAGAACCTGGCTTCCTTGAGGCAGTTAGGGAAATTACGGCTGAAAGGGGAATAGTTCTAATATTTGATGAAGTTATTACAGGGTTTAGGCTTTCACTGGGAGGAGCTCAGGAGTACTTCGGAGTGACTCCCGACCTATCCTGCTTTGGAAAGATTATCGGCGGAGGATTACCGGTCGGAGCCTTTGGAGGAAAGAAGGAGATAATGGACTACCTTGCTCCTGAAGGGCCGGTTTACCAGGCAGGAACCCTATCTGGAAACCCCCTTGCAATGGCTGCTGGAATAGCTACTCTTAAGGAGCTCCAAAAGCCTGGAGTCTACGAAGAACTAAGGAAGAAAACACAGAAGCTCTCAGAGGGCTTAAAGGAAGCCGCTAAAGAGGCGGGGGTTTCAGACAAAGTATCCTTCAAGCAAATAGAAAGTATCTCAATAATCTACTTTACCCCTGTTGACGTGAAGAACTACCAAGACGCCCTAACGGCAAACACAGAAGCCTACGCAAAGTTTTTCAGGAGAATACTAAAAGAGGGAATCTACCTAGCACCGTCCCAGTTTGAAGTTGCCTTTGTATCAACAGCCCATACAGAAGAGGACATTGAGAAAACTGTTAAAGCTGCTGAGGTTGCCTTTAAAGAGGTTAGGGAGCTCCTGTAGTGGGAAAGCTAAAAGACTACATAGAGAGAACTTCCTACATGATGGTCGGGGTTCAGTTTGCCCTGGCCATCTTTATAGGATTTGCAATAGGTTACTGGCTTGATAGACAATTTAAAACCTTTCCCTGGTTGACAATTTTCTGGTTCTTCATAGGTTTGGCCGCAGGCTTTAAGAACGTCTATAGGGAGCTAAAGAAGATTTCAAAATGAAGGAGTTTAACTCTTTCCTTAAGACATTACTAGTCACAGAAGTATCCCTCTTTTTAATCTCAACCCTTACCCTGTTATTTACAAAGGGAATTTCAAACTTTACTCTCTCCTTCCTAGTCGGCTATTCGGTCATGGCCTTTGACCTCTTCCTCCTTGCAAGGTTCTCAAAGAGAGTTCCCCAGTTAGTCTCTCTGGGCCACTTTCCCCGTTCCGGATTCCTCTGGCGCTTCTTAGCCGTAGCCCTTATACTCTTTGGCATCTCTTTGTTTACTCAAGTTGACTTCTTTGCTATAATTTCGGCGGTTGCGACGGCCAACTTCGGCCTCTTTTTAGCAGTTATACTAAGCCGGAAGGAGTGGGAGAAATGGAACACGGAAGCATAATCAAGATAGTAGGAATACCCGACCACGTAACTATGACCTGGTTAATGATGGCAGTCGTTCTCGTATTTGCCTACATCCTCGGCAAGAACTTGAAGAAGTTTCCAGATAGGGTTCAGTACGTATTTGAAGCCTTAACGTCATTCATCGTTTACACACTTGAAGACGCTATGGGAAGTTACGGTAGGAAGTTCTTCCCCTTAATCTCAGGCCTTGCAGTTTTCATCCTTTGCGGAAACTTAATGGGACTCATACCCGGCCTTACCCAGCCAACTGCCAACCTTAACACAACTTTAGCCCTGGCTATAATATCCTTCCTCGTTTACAACTATGAGGGAATAAAGAAACACGGTCTCATTAACTACATAAAGCACTTTGCAGGTCCGGTTCCGTGGATGGCTCCTATAATGTTCCCAATTGAGGTAGTCTCCCACATTTCAAGGATTCTCTCCCTCTCTTTCCGTCTCTTCGGAAACATGTTCGGTGATGAAATGGTAGTCCTGGTTGCCCTAATGCTCGTTCCTTTCCTAGTTCCTGTAGCTGGTGAATTCATAGTCTTTGCAAACAGTTTCCTACAAACCTTTATTTTCTGCATACTAACAGTGGTCTACATAGCCACAGCTATTGAAGAACACGAGGAAGAACACGTTGGATACTAATAGAAAGAATTCAGGACGGGAGGTACTGATGAAAAAGAGTTATCTCAAGAACATCCTCTTTACACTCTTCCTCCTTGCCGTTGGAGCTCTTCCAGCAATGGCAGGAGAGGGAGGAGCTGAGTCTGGAAAAGCTCTAATCCTTGGTCTTTCAGCAATCGGTGCAGGCCTTGCTATCGGCCCTGCTGCTGGTGGTGCCGGTGCTGGACAGGGTCAGGCAGTAAGGGGTGCCTGTGAAGGAATGGCAAGGAACCCACAGATGGCTGGTAAACTAACAACTACAATGTTTATCGGTTTAGCTATCATTGAAGCACTTGCTATCTACGGTCTCGTTATTGCCCTCATTCTCCTCTACGCTAACCCACTCGTCTAAACGAAAGCCCCGGCAAGCCGGGGCTTTTTATTTAAACCTCTCTATTCCAGAATACCCGTGCTAATTTCTCTCCTTCGTTGTACTTGACCTCAAAGTTACCCTTAAAGGCCTTTTGAACAGCCTCTCCAATGTGGCGAGCAAGGTGCTCACTGGTTGTAGCTATCTCTGTTACTCCGTCCTCTTTCTCCTCTATCCATAGAATCCTCTGAAGAGGCCTTAAACCCATAACTTCATCAACAACGTTCTTTATCCTGTTTAATATCTCTTCCCTGTGATCCTGGAAGAACTTTCCGCTTAGGTAGACAAAGCCTCCAGGGTACCTGTCCCTCTTCCTCCTACAGGCAGGACAGAGAGCCTTATTGGCATCTGCAGGCACCGGCTCAGGGAGCTGCTCCGGCCACTGCCACCTACCATCCTTAAAGACGGCTCCACACTCCTCACAGACGGTCGGCTCAGGGTACTTTTTCTTCTCATAGTAAGGGTTGTCACTCTCCCAGGTGTACTCTTTCCTTCCTGCAGGGACGTAGTTGTTCCTTCCCATTCTCTCCTCCTCTTTTTGGGCTTCTTCTTTTAATTTAAGGCTTATTTTTCAATTTCACAGGTGGTAAACGGGTATCGGCCTGTAAGGAGTTTTTAAAAGTCTTATGCACCCTTGTCGTCTGGCTTTAATCAACCAGTGGGGCTGATTAAGGGTAGGGTCTCTGTAGGGAACAGATTCGGGAAGCTCAAACTTCCTCAAAAGCCTCTCTTCCGTCTTAAAGGAGGGAGATGCAACCGTTGACTTAGACTTCCTTCCAACTGCAACTCCCTCCACCACCCCAAACCCTGCCATGTGAAGGGCTTTCCTTACAGGAGTTGAAGCAGAGTAGGTAGCTAAGATTCCCTCGTCCTTAATTACTCTTCGGAGGAGGAGAAAGAAGTCGTAAGTCCAGAGCTCCGGGTTAACCTTAGGGGAGAAGGGATCGTGAAAAACTGCGTCTGCAAAACCTTCGTAAACTGGAGAAATTCTCTTTAAGACTTCCCTCCCCTCTCCTACGAATACCTTTATTCTTAGCTTCGGCCTAAAGTAGTTGAGGGTTAAAAAGCCAAACTGGCAGGTTCTATTCCTTAAGAGCTCCCTCAAAACTTCCTTCCACCTCTCCAGCTTTCCCCAGTTGAGGGAGAGGGAACTCTCTATAACCTTAACATCAAACTCGTAGCCGACTACTTCAACTTCTGCACTTGGGTTTTCAGAAGTTACCTCACTAACAAAGGTAAAAGTGTTATAACCCAGACCAAAGCAGGAATCAAAGAGGCTAACCTTCCCCCTCCTTGCCTTCTCCCTTACCTTGGCTGGTTTACAGAATTTCTCTAAAGCCTCTGTAAAGGCTCCGGCAGTTACAGAATGGTAGGGCTCCTTAAAGTAAGATGAAAAGAGAGTAGATGAGCCGTCAGCCGTCTTAAGAACTTTGCTCATCACCTTCAAAGAGCTCTCTTATTAACCTCTCCCACTGCTCCTGACACTCGTTACCCTCACAGGGATCAAGTGGAATAACGGAAGCCTTCTCAATTACCGACCTATCAACGAAAATGGGAGCGTTCACCCTTACAGCTAGGTTAATTGCATCACTCGGCCTTGAATCTATCCTTATGACCTTTCCATCTGGCCTCTTTACCTCAATCACTGCAAAGTAGATTCCTTTATCAAAGTCGTTTATCACAACCCTCTCAACCTCTCCGCCGAAAACGGAAAGGAGCTCCCTTATCAGGTCGTAAGGGAAAGGTCTCGGTGGAACTGCTCCAAGGAGCTCTGTTTCAAGGAGCTCTGCCTCCCAGTTTCCAATCCATATCGGAACGGCAAACCTCTCCTTCTCGTTCCCCAGGATAATTATCGGTAAACCGCTGAACCTATCCTGGGTAATTCCAATTACAGAAACCTCAACCATGGCTCTGCTCCTTTTCTACCGGTTTTCCCTTCAGGAAGAAGGGAGAAACTTCAGTTATCTCAACCTTTACAGTTTTTCCAATTAAGTCCTCTCCACCCGTTACTGCAACGGGCTTGTTATCTGGAGTCCTTCCGTAGAGCTCCGTTCCCTTGGGACTGTAACCTTCAATCAAGACCTCTTCAACTTTCCCAAGCCTCTCCTTGTTCCTCTCCAAGGCCTGTTTCTTAATTAAGTCCTGGAGTTCCCTTAACCTTTTGTTCTTTACTTCCTTAGGAACATCGTCTGGGAAAGTAGCGGCCTTAGTAAAGGGACGGGGGGAATACTCAAAGACAAACCCCTGGTCAAAAACGCACTCCTCAACTAGGGAGAGGGTATCCTCAAAGTCCTTCTCAGTTTCCCCGGGGAAACCGACGATGAAGTCACCAGAGAGGGCAACTTCAGGAACTATCTCCTTCAGCATCTTTACCTTTTCAATATACTCCTCTCTTGTATAACCCCTGTTCATCCTCTTAAGAACTTCGTTTGAACCGCTCTGGGGAGGAAGGTGAACGTAAGGGCATACTTTTGGAATGTCCCTAATAGCCTCAGCTATCTCACGGCTAAAGCCTGCAGGATGGGAAGTTGTAAACCTCACCCTCTCAATCCCAGGAACTTCAGAGACCATGTATAAAAGGTCTGCTAGGCCGGTACTTCCATACCTGTAAAAGTCAACGTTTTGACCTAGGAGGTGAACTTCTTTGACTCCCCTCTCTGCAAGCCTTCTTACCTCCTCCAAAACGAGCTCCGGCTTTACGCTCCTCTCCCTTCCCCTCGCAAATGGAACGATGCAGTAAGTACAGAACCTGTTACACCCCCTTTGAACGGTAACGTAGGCCACAAAGGGATTTTCAAGGGAAGAGTCTATTAGGGGAACTCTATCTTCCTCAGGAATTTTAGAGTTTAGAACTTCTACTACCTTCCCTTCCTTCTTAACCTTCTCAAGGAGCTGTGGAAGTTTTACAAAGTTGAAGGTTCCAAAGACCAAGTCAACGTGGGGAAACCTTAAGATGTGTTCCTTCTCCTTCTGTGGAATACAACCTGCAACTGCAACTACAGTCTCAGGTTTTTTCTTCTTCAACCTCTTAAGGTTTCCTATAAAGGAGTAAGCCTTATTGTCGGGCTTTGCCCTAACGGAGCACGTATTAACGATAATAATATCGGCCTCCTCAGGGTTTTCGGCCCTTTCGTAGCCCATTCCCTCAAGGAGGCCAGCCATCTTCTCTGAGTCGTTAACGTTCATTTGACATCCAAAGGTCTTAATGAAGTACTTTCCCATCTAACTCCACTTAAAAAGTTTTACTTTAATATAGTTTTTAATCGCAGGGATTAGGTATTGTCTGACCCTTCGGATATATGAGTATCTCAACCCTCCTGTTGAGGGAACGACCTTCAGGAGTATCGTTCGGAGCTATCGGGTGTTTTGGACCACACCCAAAAGTTACAACTCTAGTTGGGTCTACTCCGTTTAAAACAAGTTCGTTCCTTACAGCCTCTGCCCTCTTCTCTGAGAGCTTAACGTTGTAGTTAAAAGAACCGGTACTGTCGGTATAACCTACAACGACTACAACAGTATCCGGATTTTCGTTGAGAGTCCTTGCAACCCTCCTCAACATCTCCTTCGCTTCAGGCTTAAGCTGGTAGCTGTTAAAGTCAAACAGGACTGTATCCTTCATCACAACTCTTACTTTTTCGGGCTCCTTAACTACAGCAACAGGTTTGGCTTCTGTAATTGGAGGTTCGGTCGGTTTTACTTCAGGGTTCGTATTATCAATTGGCTGAACTCCAAGGTCCTTACCGAGAGACTTGGCCTGCTGGTCAAGGATGTAACCGATAGCCCCTCCAATTAGAGCTCCTGCAGCTGCACCAAGAAGGACCCTCTTTCCCTTATTTGCATGCTTTGGACCAGTTACTGCCCCCAATATTCCTCCAGCTACCGCTCCAATTGCTGCTCCGGTTGCAGTTTTACTGGGCCCTGTTTTCTGAGAGCTCTGAGTCGTTGCACAGCCAACAGTTAAAAAGCTAGTTATAGTAAGTAATGCTAAAATTTTCCTCATAACTGCCCCCCTTTAGCGTTCGTAATCTACAATTTAAAACCAAATTGGAGGTTTTTCATGAGTTTTAGCGTAGAGGAAGTTGCAAAAAGGGCAAAGGAGGTAAGCTACTCTCTCATAGACCTATCAACGGAAGTAAAAAATAGAACGCTTTTAACTGCTGCCAAGCTGATAGAGGAAAAGAGGGAAATCATTGAAAAGGAAAATAGAAAGGACCTAATCGCCGGAGAGGAAAAAGGTCTATCAAAGGCTATGCTTGACAGGCTCCTCCTTAACGAAAAGAGAATAAAAGGGATGGTTGATGTTTTAAAGGACGTTGCAAACCTTCCAGACCCTGTTGGCGAAGTCATAAAGATGTGGACGAGGCCCAACGGGTTAAGAATTGGGAAGATGAGGGTTCCTCTTGGGGTTGTTTCTATCATTTACGAGTCAAGACCAAACGTAACAATTGAAGCAGGTTCCCTGTGTATAAAGAGCTCCAACGCAGTTATCCTAAAGGGAGGAAGTGAGGCTATAAACTCAAACAGGATTTTAGTAGAAATATTAAAAGAGGCAGCAGAGAGGGAAGGTTACCCACCTGAGGCAATCCAGTTTATAGATACAACAGACAGGAGAGCAGTTGGAGAACTCCTAAAGCTTGACCAGTACATTGACGTTGTAATACCAAGGGGCGGGGAAGGTCTAATCAGGTTCGTTTCAGAGAACGCAAGGATGCCCGTAATAAAGCACTACAAGGGAGTCTGCCACGTCTTCGTTGACGAGTTTGCAGACCTTGAAAAGGCGTGGAACATCTGTTTCAACGCAAAGGTTCAAAGGCCGGGAGTCTGCAACGCAATGGAGACAATGCTAGTCCACTCAAAGATTGCAGATGCCTTTATGCCTAAAATGGTGGAGCTCTTCAAAAAGGCTAAGGTTGAGCTTAGGGGAGATGAAAGGGCAAGGAGTTACGATCCAGAGTACATAAAGCCTGCAACTGAGGAGGACTGGTACGCAGAATACCTAGACCTAATCCTTGCCGTAAGAGTCGTTGACTCCCTGGATGAGGCAATAGACCACATAAACACTTACGGTTCTCACCACAGCGATGCAATAGTTACCGAAAACTACACAAACTCCATGAAGTTCTTAAACAGAGTAGACTCAGCAGCCGTCTACGTCAACGCGTCAACTAGGTTTACAGATGGGAACGTCTTTGGCCTTGGAGCGGAGATGGGAATCTCAACTGATAAAGTTCACGTTAGAGGTCCTATGGGGCTTGAAGACTTAACAATTCCAAAGTACATAATCCTCGGAAACGGTCAGATAAGGGAGTAAAGGTGATAAACAGCTCAGCCGTTGGAAATTTTTTCTTCTGGTTTTTCTTTATAGTTACGATAGCCTGGACCGTCATAGCCATCCTTATAAAGGGCTATAAGATGCTGAAGATAAGGCTAAAGTGAGGGAGGGTTACTCCTCCCTCTCAGCAGCCCTTAACTTTGCACTCCTTGATGCCGGATTTTCCTTAACCTCCTCAGGACTCGGCTCTATAGGCTTTTTAGTCACTACCTTAAAACCTTGAAGGCTCCTAAGGATATTCTTAACCAGCCTATCCTCCAGAGAGTGGAAGGTTATGACAACGATCCTCCCACCGGGCTTTATAAACTCTGCAGCAGAAGGGATTCCCTTCTCTATTTCTTCAAACTCCTTATTTACAAAGATCCTTATAGCTTGAAACGTCTTTATTGCAGGGTGTTTCTTCCTTCCAGCCCATAACTTCTTTGGAATAACCTCTTCAACTATCTGAGCAAGTTCGGTAGTAGTCTCTATTGGCTTTTCTTTCCTCCTCCTCACTATCTCCCTTGCTATCTTCCTCGCAAATCGCTCCTGACCGTACTTAAATATTACGTCTGCAAGCTCCCTCTCAGAAAGTTCATTTACAACTTCCCTTGCAGTCAACTTCTGACGCCTATCCATCCTCATATCAAGGGGCTGCTCCTTCCAAACTGTAAAGCCCCTCTCTCCCCTTAAGTGGAAGTGGGAAACTCCAAGGTCAAAAAGCACTCCGTTAACTTCACCTATTCCTTCAGCTTCAAGGACTTCCCCTATCTGAGAGAAGTTTGCGTGGTAGATTGAAACCCTATCGCCGTAAGGCTCTAACCTTTTAATTGCCCTCTCTATGGCCTCTTCATCCCTATCTATACCAATTACCCTATTTTTAGGGTTAGCCTTTAAAATTGCCTCCGTATGGCCTCCGCCACCTAAGGTAGCATCAACGAAAATTCCTCCCTCTCTAGCCTTTAACATACTGATACTCTCATCAAGGAGAACCGGAGGATGGTAAATTTCACTCATACCTAACTCCCAATAGGTTAATATCTTTTGATAAAATTAGTTCATGAATGCCCTTACTACAAAATATCCATGGGTTAAAAGAAAAAGAGCTTACTGGGTCTGGTTAAATACAGTTGCTCGCTTAATTGGAACCATCTGTAGGCTAAAAGTAAGGGGAAGGGAGAATATTCCAAAGGAGGGGAAAGTCCTACTTGTAGCAAACCACAGAAGTTACCTAGATCCTCCCCTCGTAGCCTACGCAGTAAAGAAGAGACCCGTTTTCTTCATGGCAAAGTCGGAGCTCTTTGACACGCCTATTCTCGGTTCCCTTATAAAGCACTGGGGAAACGCCTTCCCCGTAAAGAGGGGAAAGCTGGACCTAACGGCCCTTAAAACTGCACTGGAAATCTTAAACAAAGGTGAGCTCGTCTGTATATTCCCAGAGGGACAGAGAGCTCCAAAAGGGAAGTTCCTAAGGGGAAAGTGGGGAGCAGGAATGGTAGCTATAAAGGTAGGAGCTCCCATAGTCCCGTGTCTGATAGAGGGAAGTGAAGCAATAATAGGAAAAGATAGGCTCATAAGCGGAATCCCTAAGGTAAACGTTACATTTGGCAAACCCTTCACCATAGATTTAGATGATAAAAAGGAAAACTACCAAAGAGCAGCAGACATTATGATGGAGAGGATAAAGGAGCTCAAAAGTGGAAATTAAAGTTGCAAAGAGTGCAGGTTTTTGCTGGGGAGTAAAGAGAGCCGTTAATATGGCCATAGATACTCTTAGAAAGGGGAAAAATACCTACTGTTTAGGGGAACTCATCCACAACAGGAGAGAAATAGAGAGACTAAAGAGATTGGGAATGAAGTTTATAGATAACATGGAAAACTTAAAAAGGGGGGATACGGTAATCATACGCTCCCATGGGGTATCTCCGAGGATAATAAAAGAGCTCAAAGATAAGGGAACCTCTATAGTTGATGCTACATGTCCCTTCGTTAAAGACGTTCATGAAAAGGCTATGAAGCTTGAAAAGGAAGGATATCCCGTTCTAATCTTGGGAAACCCTAACCATCCAGAAGTTATAGGAATAGCGGGCCACTTAAAGTCTCCTCTAATAGCCAGTACGCTGGAGGAAGTTGAGGCTATTCCAAAAATGGCAAAACTAGGAGTAGTTTGCCAAACGACCCTTAACTTAAACTTCTTTAGAGAAGCAATATCCACCTTGGCATCAAAGGTTAAGGAACTTAAAGTTTATAATACTATCTGTAGTGCAACGTCAATAAGGCAGAAAGAGGCCAGGAAGCTGGCAAGTAAGGTTGACGTTATGTTAATAATAGGAGGTAAGAACAGCTCAAACACTACAAAGCTTTACCAGATATCAAAGAGCGTTAACCCAAGGAGTTACCACATAGAGTCAAAGGAAGACATAAAAGAAGAGTGGTTTAGGGAGGCTAAGTCAATAGGCATTACGGCAGGAGCCTCCACCCCTAAGTGGGTTATAGATGAAGTCGTCAATTACCTATCTACTCTTTACAAAGGGGGAAACTTAAGTGGAAGGGGAGTTTGCCAAACTACTGGAGGAAAGCTTTAAAAAGCTTAATCAGGAAGTAATAACTGGAACCGTTGTTAAGGTTACAGACAGGGAAGCTTTCGTTGACTTTGGCTGGAAATCTGAAGGGGTAGTTCCCCTTAAGGAGCTCGGTTATAAACCAAAAGTTGGGGACAAGATAGAGGTCTGCGTAGTTGAACCTGAAACTGAAGAGGGTTACGCCCTCCTCTCTGTCAACTGTGCCCGTTCCATAAAGGAGTGGGAAAGGCTAGCAGACGAAATAGAGAAGAAGGGAATAGTAAGGGGAAGGATAAAACAGAGAGTCAGAGGGGGATACAAAGTCAAACTTGAAGAGGGTTTAACGGTCTTCCTTCCGATGTCTCAAGTTGACATAATGCCGGTAACTCAGCCGGACCAGTGGCTTGATAAAGAAATTGAAGCAAAAGTCCTCTCAGTTGACAGAAAGAGAAGGAGTATAGTTATCTCAAGGAGGAAGCTCTTAGAAGAAGAGAGGGCCAAAAAGAGGAAAGAGACACTCAAGAAGTTAAAGGAAGGGGATATTGTAGAAGGAACGGTTAAAAACATCGTTGATTTTGGGATATTCGTTGACGTTGACGGAGTTGATGGCCTTGTTCACAAGAGCGACATCTCATGGAGCGGCCTAAAAACCCCATTTGACGTTGCAAAGATAGGAGATAGGATAAAAGTAAAGATTAAGAAAATAGAGAGGGATAAAGAGAGACTCGTTCTCTCCCTTAAAGATGTTAGACCCGACCCGTGGGAGAAGATAGACGAACTGATAAAGCCGGGGATGGAGGTTGAAGGGAAGGTAGTAAAGGAAGATAAAAAGGGCTACTGGATATACCTACCTCAAGACGTTGCAGGCTACCTTCCGGCTGAAAGCTTTCCAAAGGGAGTAAAGCTAAAGTACAACCACAGGTATAAATTTATCGTTGACTCAATAGACAAGGAGAAAAGGAGAGTAATTCTGAAATGGCCGGAGGAAACGCTCCAGAAATAAAGAACAAGAAGGCTTACTTTGACTACGAGATCCTAGAAAAGTACGAGGCTGGAATAGAACTGAAAGGAACGGAAGTCAAGTCTTTAAGGGAAGGTAAGGCCAACATAAGGGATGCCTTCGTTAGAATTGAAAACGGAGAGGCATACCTCTTTAACGCATACATAGCTCCCTACACCCATGGGAACCTCTTTAACCACGAACCTACAAGGAGGAGAAAGCTCCTCCTTCACAAGAGGGAAATAAAAAGGCTTGCGGGGAAAGTCGCAGAGAAAGGATTAACAATAGTCCCCTTAAGGATATACTTTAACAAGAGGGGAAAGGCTAAAGTTGAGATAGCCTTAGTTAAGGGTAAGAAGAAGTACGATAAGAGAGAAGCAATAAAGAAACGGGAGCTTGAGAGAGAAGCTCAGAAAGCTATGAAGTACTACCGTTAACCCCTCCGTTTGCTAAATTCCCAAAGGTGCCTTAAATTTAGAATCGGCGGTTAGAAGCTGTCTGTGTTCATCGCACTCATACTTTACCTTTAGAGCGGTTCTTCGGAACCGCTCCTTTTTATTTAACCCCACTTTTGAGGTGGTCATGGAAGAGAGAGCTAAGGAGATAGTAGAGAAAGTAAAGGAGCTCCTACAGCCAATCCTTGAAGAAGGTGGCTTTGAGCTGGTTGATATAGAGTTTGTTAGGGAACCTGCAGGCTGGGTTTTGAGGATATATGCAGACAGGCCTGAAGGAGGAATTACAATCTCAGACTGCCAGTGGATCAGCGAGAGGATTGGAACGGTTTTGGACGTTGAGGATATTATTCCTTACTCCTACAACCTTGAGGTTTCCTCTCCAGGTCTGGACAGACCTTTAAAGAACCAGAAAGACTTTGAGAGGCATAAAGGAATTGTAGTAAAGATTAAGACTACAGAACCCCTTGATAACCAGAGGAACTTTAAAGGTGAGGTAGTCTCAACCTCAGAAAGGGGAGTAACCCTCCACGACGTATCAAGGAATGCAGAGGTTGAAATCCCTTACGAGAAGATAAAGAGCGCGAGGGTTGACCTTGACTCCCTCTTTGACAAGTAAATAAGGAGGCCAATTAGATGGAAAGTTTAGGTAAAACTATAGAGCTCCTTTGCAGGGAAAAGGGCATATCAAAAGAGGACGTAATTGAGGCAGTAAAGGTTGGAATAATTAACGCTGCTAAAAAAGCAGGATATAGAGGGAACTTAGTAGTTAAGATAGATGAGGACGGAAAGGACTTCGGAATATTCCAGGAAAAAACGGTAGTAGAAGAGGTAAAAGACCCAGATACGGAAATCTCTATAGAGGAAGCAAGGGAGCTCTTTGGCCAGGATGTAAAGCCCGGAGATAAGGTATTGGTTGAAATAAAGACGGAGGAGCTTGGTAGGATTGCAGCAAAGGCTGCAGCCCAGGTAATCCATGAAAAGATAACAGAGGCCGAGAGGAAAGCCCTCTACGACTACTTTAAAGAGAAGATAGGAGACGTAATCTCCGGAACAGTTAAGGAGATAAAGAGGAACGGAGATATAGTAGTAGACCTTGGAAGGGTTGTTGGAATCCTCCCTAAAGAGGAACAGATACCAAAGGAAAAGTATAAAATCGGTGATAGGGTAAGGGCCTACATCTACGACGTTGTTTTTGACTACAGAAGGTACAACAGGAAAAAGCCCTCAAGAGTGGATGATTACCCACCACCCTACGTAATTCTCTCAAGGACCCACCCTAAACTCCTTAAGAGGTTAATGGAGATTGAAATCCCTGAAGTTGCAGAGGGATTAGTTGAGATAAAGGCTGTTGCAAGGGAACCGGGAGTGAGAGCTAAGGTAGCAGTTGATGCTAAAGAGGACTACATAGACCCTGTAGGAGCGTGCATTGGAGTAAAGGGAAGTAGGATCCTTCCCATCTCAAAGGAACTATCAGGGGAGAAGATAGAGATAATAAGGTGGCACGACGACGTTGCAAAGCTCGTAGCAGAAGCCCTCTCTCCTGCAAAAGTAGTCCACGCTGAGAGCTACGAGGACGAAAACGGAGACCTTAGGGTAGAGGTAGTTGTTCCCGACGACCAGCTGTCCCTTGCAATAGGAAAGAGGGGAGTAAATGCAAGGCTTGCCTCAAAACTGGCAGCTCAGGCAGGCCAGGTAGTAGGTATAGACATAATAAAAGAGAGCGACTACAGGAAGTTGGAAGAGCTGGAAGAAGGATTTGAGGATGAGGAGTAATGAGGGCCTGCGCCGGGTGTAAGAGAAAGGATGAGACTGAAGAATTCATCAGGTTCGTTGAGTTTGAGGGAGAGCTCCTTCCCGACCTTACGAGGAAACTACCGGGAAGGGGCTACAACGTCTGCCCGACTTATAAGTGTATTAAAGACTTCATAAAGAGGAAGTTTAGAGGAAGGAAGAATCCTGACGAAATATACGAAAGAACAGTTAAGGCCTTAAAGGACTACATCCTTCACCTGATTTCCCTCTCCCACAAAACCGGCATAACGGTAATTGGCCAGGATGAGATAAAGAAACTTAGGAGCTGTGAAGGGACTTTAATCCTTGCAGAGGACCTAAGCCCTAAGACTAAGGAAAGGCTTAAAAGAGAAGAGTGGCTCACCCTTGAAGACGTTTTCAACAGCGAAGAGATAGGGAACGCCTTAAGGAGAGAGAGGAAGGTAGGAGCTCTCTTTGTAGAAAGAGTAGGTCTTGGAAGGAAACTCTACGAGAACGTTAGAAAACTTAAATCTTTACTATCAAAATGATAATATAACACAAAGCCACATTAAGGGGGGTTTAAGTGAGGAGGGAGATTTTAGCCTTCGGAAGTATCGTCATAGATAACGTTTTAGTAGTTAAGAAGTTTGCCGCCGTAAACGAGACAGTTCAGGCCGAGAAGTACCGCTACACCTACGGAGGGGCGGGAGCAAACGTTGCAGTTGCAGCTGCAAGGTTAGGGGTTAAGAGCTCCCTCTTTGCAGTGGCAGGAAGCGACTTTAAGAGAATGAACTACGAAAAACACTTAAAGAGAGAAGGCGTTGACATTAGCGGCCTCTTGCCGGCTCCTTTCCTAATGCCAAGGAGCTTCATAATAAGTAAGGAGGAAAGCGACGATCAGGTCCTCTACTACTACGAGAACAAGAGGGGAACTTCAAAAATCCTGTTTGAAAACTGGAAAAAGGCTGTTAAACTTGCAAACAACCACGAAGTCTGCCACTTCTCAACCGGACACTTTGAGTTTTACTACCACATACTTAAAAAGAGCTCCATTAAAAGCGTTGTAAGCTTTGACCCCGGTCAAGAAACCTTTAGTTACCCGTACAGAGTAAAAAGGTTAATCCCAAAGTGCCACATGCTCTTTATGAACAACCACGAGGCAAAGAGGATAAAGGAGATCTTAAAGATACGGAGTATCAAAGAGCTAATTAAGGAAGAAAAGGGACCAAACTTAATCTGCATCTCCTTAGGAGCCCAAGGCTCTGTAGTTTTATTTAAGTGTAAGAGCTTCAGGGTTCCGGCAGTTAAACCGGAAAAGGTGGTTGACCCAACTGGAGCAGGAGACTCCCACAGGGCAGGATTTATCTCGGCTCTCCTTAAGGGTTACACGATTGAGACAGCTGCAAAGATCGCCTCAACTGTTGCCTCTTTCACCATAGAGGCAGAAGGAGCCCAAAAGAGCCTTCCCAGATGGGAACAAGTAGTTAAGAGGTACGAGAACTTCTTTAAAGAGCCCTTCCCCCAGCCCCAAAAGAGCTGGGAAGAGATAAAAGAGGAACTCCTATCTTAAGCAAGACAGGTTCTCAAGCTTGACTTTGTACTCCTTCCAGAGCTTAGAAAGTTCTTTCTCTTCAGCCTCTCTAAGCTTTCTCTCTTTCAGCTTTAACTCAATAAACTTCTTTGCCTTATCAAAAGGAATTGGTCCACCGGGAATATACTGAACCGGATAAACCAAAGCGTACCTTTTTTCTGAAAGTGAAATAATTATAGCTTCCTTGCCCTTTGGATTACCTATTGAGAAGATAGCTACCCCTATAGGGTCTTTAGCGTCCTTATAGTAAACCCTCTCTCTAGCGTTAAACTGCCCAAACCTCTTAGCAACTTCCTGCCAAGACTTTCCCTTATCCAAGAGTTCTTTAGCCTCTTTTGCTCTCTTTTCGTCTGAGAAGTAGAAAACGACTGCCTTGACTCTCTCAGGCATCTTAAACTTTTCCTTATTTCTCTGGTAGTAATCCTCAACCTCTTCAGGCTTTACCTCTATTTTCTTTGAGAGCTCCCTCTTGAAAACTTCTATTGCCTTACCGGCAAAGTACTCTGTAAACATCCTCTTAAATTCAGGGTCTTTATCGTAACCTGCCTTTAAAGCCTGATTGTAGAAGTATTCAGTTAAGAACCTCTCCTTTAACTTCTCCTTCTGCTTCTTAGGGTCTTTCCCCAACTCCTCAGAGACCTTTATACCGCAACACTCAATTGTTAATTTACCGTCCTTCTTAACTACCTTTAACTTCTTCTCAATCTCTGAATACACAGAAGAAACGGCCCTATCGTAAGCTTTAACTTGAAGTTCGTTCTTTATAAACTCCCTATCTCCCTGACTAATCTCCTTAGGGTCTTTGTTGGGAAAGAGCTCTCTAAACCTCTTCTCTATCTCCTCCTCGCTTATCGGTTTAACCCTCTTCCTGGCAAGGTCTGAAACAAACTTCCTGGAGAGGTACTCCTTCTTAAACTCCTCCATCTCCCTATCAAGACCGTACTCTTTGGCAAGACCGCTATCCTTAACGTAAGCCAGAACGAGGCGGCGGTTAACCATCCTCCTTAAGAGCTCTTCAGGATGGTTTTTAAAGAACTCCTTAGCTTTAGGGTTTAGGAGTTTCCACGTGCTCCTGTAGTCGGCAAGGGTTACCTTAATGTCCTTCCCTTCAGCCAAAACCGTATCATCCGAACACACTCTACTTTGAAGGCCCTTTTCCTTTTTAACTTTTTCAGCTTTTGAAACTTTTTCACCGTTAGAACAGGAAAGAAGGAATAGCGTAGCCGTCAGGAGAATTCCAAGTTTACCTCTCATTTTTCCTCCAAATTTAGGTGAGCCAAAATTATAAAAGGGGGCACAAGGCCCCCTCCCACAGGAATCAATTTTAGTACTTAGTGCTTCTTCCTTCTAAATCTGAAGAGGCCAAGTAGGCCGGATAAGAGAGCTCCAAGGTTAACTAGACCGTTTGCAGCACTTTGAGGAGCTTCCATTGAACATCCTCCTCCACCACCTCCACCGGAAGAGGAAACTTCAGCAGTCGGAGTAGAGGATTTCTCACCAAGAACTGCAACTACCGCCTCTCCGTTCTCTTCAGACCTGGTTGTTAAATCAACCTCAGCTACAAGGTCATTTCCGGAAACAGAAGGTTTAACTTCAACCTCCGTTCCCTCTCCCTTCTTAACAGCAACAACTGCCTTATCAGGGTCAACCAAGGAAGCTGCACCTTTGAACGTCAACTTAAACTTCTCTGAAGTTGAAGTTAACTTAACTCCGAGAATAACTTTACTGAGTTCAAACTCCTTGGCAAGGTCAAGGAGCTCTCTGTAGGTTTGGGGCTCTTTTCCGAGGACTTCAGAAATTGAAGTTCCATCATCCTCAACTGCTATATCAACTGTATGCTCTTTGCCACTAACAGTTACCTTAACCTTCACCTCTAAAGCAGAAGGTTGGGAAACTAGAGTAATCCTTTCAGGAATAACTACTGTAGACTCCGGAGCTCTCATGAGGGCAAAGACGAGCTCTCCCTCTCCTGAAACACCTTCCCTTAAAGCTGCAACGTTAACTGTAAGTTCCTTTGTGTAGGAGTCGTACGAAGCCCAACCTCTACTGATAGCTTCACTCACAGGAATTGACGTTGGCTTAAAGTTATCCTTGTCAAGTTCGTAGTAGACATTCTCGCCTTCAGATTTCCTTACCTTGTGGATTTTTGCACAGTTGATATAGAGACCTTCAGGACCTGCAACTTGCAGTTTAGCAAGGTTAAACTTGATCTTCTCTATAAACTCAGAGGGGATTATCGGAGTAAATACTGGAACGAGGGTTTCACCCCCAGCATCAAGGATTTCCTCAGCGTGATGTTCAAAGCCGAGAAGTTCTGGAAGTTCATTCTTAAGCCTTAAGACAATAGCTCTCCTTGGAACTTCGTCACCGTGGAGGGCTTCCGTTTCAACCTCTGCTTCAATTCCGTCAAACCTCATTTTCCACTGGGCCTTCTTACCAGGAAGGGCAAAAGCGACTCCATCTATTCCTGAACTTTCAACGGGAATAGGAACTAAATGTCTATCAACATCAACTCCGTTTGTAAGGGCGTTAACGAGAATGTCTCCGGCAGTTGTAACCATAACCTCTCTACCGTTCATACTTCCATACTTAGGTGAACCGTCGGGGTTCTCCGGAGAGTTAAAGAAGACCTTAACAGCCTCCTTGTAAGCAGAAGGAGGAATCTTAACCGGAACTGTTACGATCTCCCTACCGAGTCCAAAGTACTTAACGTTTCCTTTCTCATCCCTCTCAATGAGCTCCTTTAGGCTACTTGAGTTAATATCAGCCATGTTAGCCTGAGGAAGTCTTCCCTCCTTTGCATCGTGACAGGACGAACAGTTAAGCTCTTCACCGTTCACAACTTTCCCTGAACCGAGGGCATACTCCTTAGGGAGAACTCCGTGGTCAATACTAAAGGGAGCAATCCACAGGTAGAAGACTGGGTCTGGATTCTTAACTCCTTCAGCTTTAAGAACTTCAGTTATAGCTGCCTTCATATCCTGATACTCGGAATCGGTATCAATTTCAGGTAGGTAGTCTCCGTTGTCATCACAGATGTACTTACCGAGGATAGTCTTCACACAAACCTTACCGTCGTGGATGAAGTAGGCTGGGACTCTCTTTTCACCCTGACCGGCTGGAAGAACTCCCTTTGAAGCAGCCTCAGACTTAACGGCACCGTCAAGTGCAGCTGCCATCTCTCTAGTGTACAGGACCTTTCCTGTTGACTTGTCGTACCAAGTTACAAGTGTAAGTGGATCGGCAATCCTGTACATAAACTTCTGGCCTCCGGGAGAATCGGGCCTGAAACCGTTGTTGATAATTACAGGAGCCCAAGCCCACGGGAAGGCGTTTTCAGGAACCTTCCATATACCAAACGCGCTCTGCTTATACCTGAGTGCAGCCTGCCTTGGATCAAAGTCAACCTGGTAAATCGGAACTAAAGTATCCTTTCCATTTTCCGTTCTAACTATGCAGAAGGGTTGGGGAGCTCCATAACCACCAATCGGCATAAACGGGCCAAACCCTGGAGTAAACATACTCTCTGGTAGCTTTCTAACAGTTCCATTTTCTAAATCGTAGCCGAGCATTCTGTTATCAAAGTTATAGGAGTACCCGAGAACGTCATAGAAAGTCCTAAAAGTCCAGTGGGTCTTAAACGGAATGTGGCAGACCTCACAAGCAACTTTCTCCATATGGACAGCAGAAACCCCGTTCGGTCCAAAAGCGTTTAAGTGAACTTCAGCCGCAAGCTGCCTTGAACCGCCAAAGTGACAGTCTAAACAGGTTTTAAGTGATGGGTTATAGTCAAGGGACTGATCCCAGTGACCACCCCAATCGTTCCCCTTAAGGAAGTCGTGGTGGATTGGGTGATACTCCTTCTCCTCAGTAGACAGTGAACCTTCACCGTGGCAAGACAGACAAGTCATACTTCCCTTTTCACTGTCAAAGTGAACATCGTAACCGATAGGGATGTCATCAAAGGAAACTACCGACTTGGCTGTCAACATCCTTCCAAAGGCCTGTTGTTTCTGATTTTGATCACTAAAGTCTGTATTAACGAAAGCATCGTGGGGTAGGTTCCCTTTGTTCTCTCCACCCCTGTGTAGATCGTAGGAGAAAACGTCTCCCCTCTTAACTACCTCAGCAGCAACTCCCAGAGTTCCCTTCCTAGTAACCCACGTATAGATGTCACCGTTGGAGGTCTCCCCACTCTTATAAGGAATCGCCATATGACAGTAGGAACAGACGTATCCCCATTCCCTATCCTTATTACCGTTAGTCATACTGGGGTAAGGATTATTAGCGTCTCCCAGCTTCGTTGGAACAGAATAGGTGTAGTCCTGAGGATGAACTTCTGTAGATGGAACGTTCTTATCCCCTACCCTATTTTCAAGGATTGGTAGATCAACCTCTCCTTTAGAGTTAAACTCATCAGAATCGTAGTAAACCTCCGGTCTCCAGAAACCCTTTTCATCTTTAACAAACCTTACGTAGGCAAGTGGAACACCATCTCCATCAGTATCAACACCCATGAGGGAGGCTGTAGAGATGTACTTAAAGAAGAATCCAGCAAAGGTTCTATAGACAACACTCCCGTTATCGTCCTTAAAGGTTACAGAACCTCCGTTTACGTAGACCTCCCCACCATCCTTATCCTTAGTAGCTTCAGGGTGTTCAAAGTAGGTAACCCTTGCAACTTCCCTAGTTGCACCGTTAGGATTGTTCGGATAGAGGTAGAACTTAAGCTCCTGATTGTCCTTATCCGTTATCCTACTCTTAAGGTTGGAATCGTTATAGACGCTATTTAGAACCGAAAGGGGAACTGAGTTGTAATAAGCTGAGTCAACTTTCTCAACTCTCTTTCCGTTTATAACTTCCCCAATCTTCGGTGGAAAACCAAGGGATATAACGATTGTTTCACCATCGGAGGTCATCCCCTTGAAAACCATAACTCTCGGGTTAGCAGGCATTATTGGGTAAACTTTCGTACCGTTAACTTCAGAGTAAATCCTCTTATCTGATGAGGCGTCTGCATGGCACATAAAGCAATCTGTATCGTTAACTCCTGACCTTTTATAGTTGAAAACGCCAGGCTTTCCAATGTAACCTGCTCCTACTTCATACTCCGAATATCCCAGTAGATCCCCATCTATACCCGTCTTAGACAAGTACTCTTCCTCGTGAATAAACCAGTCCTTATCCTTAAGGTCTTCCCAAAGGTCTGCTCCTAATTTCTCCTCAAGAACCTTATCAAGATCCTCCTCCTCCCTTCCAAACTGGGCTGCTCCCCCTCCAGCGTGACACGAGTTACAAGTTATGTTGTGATTCATAGTTCCTATGTCAAAGTTAAAGCCTTTGTAGGAAGACATATTTGCAGGATTTACGCCGTCAACAGATCCATCTGGAACTGCAGGGTCCTTTAGAGGTTTCTTTGCCGCCAACTGGCGGTAAGAGGGAGGTCACCAACCTCCGTAGTGGGACTTACTCCTGAAGTAGCGCATTTTAAGAACAGCGTTTGTAACGAAGTCCTTAGTTCCTGTATCGTCTCCCTTCGTTTCGTGGTTATCCATCCAGCCCATATCGTGGAGGCCAACTGCACCGTGGTGAGAAGCCCTTACATCATCTACTATACCTTCGTGACACTGACTACAGGTCTTCTCAAAACTAACGGGAGTTCCCCTAGGAAGGGTTACCGAACTACCGCTCCTGCTTTGAACAGTTACGGTCTTTGAAGTGTCTAGGTTTTCAGAAACAGGATTTCCGTCAACGTCAATAAGCTTAACGGCAGGGTGCTGAGCAAGGGCCTGAGAAGTTAAAATGGCAGATAGTATAAAACCAGTTGAGAGAGTTAATTTCTGCCTCCTCCACTTTCTTCCCATAGACTACCTCCTAAGAATCCCAATTAGTTTATAATGCAGGATTCAGTATTTTAGCAAATTAAGTTAAGTGGAGGAGGCATATATTCGGAATTTTTTATTCAACTTCCAAACAAAAAGGGAGGCCTAAAGGGCCTCCTCTACTTTCCTCTTAAACAGGTTGAAAGCTTCTGATAGTTTTGACAGATCCTTTATTCCCCCTTGGGCCATATCGGGCCTTCCTCCCCCTTTACCTCCTAGAAGAGGAGCTATCTCCCTTATAAGCTGGCCTGCATGGAGCTTATCGGTTAAATCCCTAGTTAGGGCCACAAGAAGGCTTGCTTTACCGTCCTTAATTCCGACGAGCATTACCGCGCAACTTCCCGCTTTACTCCTTATAACGTCCGCAACTTCTGCAAGCTCTTTACCGCCAAAACCATCTAGTTTAGCAGTAATTACCTTTACCCCCTTAACCGACGGGGAGTTTTCAACTATTGAATCAACCTGACTGGAGGCAAGCTTCTTCTTTAACCTCTCAACCTCCTTCTCCTTCTCTTTGAGCTCTTCAACTAAGCTAGAAACTTTCGTTAAGAGCTGACCTTCTGGAACCTGGAGCTCCCTCCTTAAACCTTCAACGAGCTCCTCCTTCTCCCAGACCCACTTCTGAGCTTCTTCTCCAACTAAAGCTTCAATCCTCCTGGTTCCAGCAGAAACTGAGGACTCAGAAGTAATTTTGAAGAACCCGATATCACCGCTCCTCTTAACGTGGGTCCCTCCACAGAGCTCCACGCTAACGCCGCCAACGCTAACTACTCTAACAACTTTTCCGTACTTCTCCCCAAAGAGTGCTATAGCTCCCCTCTCTATTGCTTCGTCGTAGGGGAGCTCTTCAACCTTAACAGGGTAGTTATCCATAACCCACTTATAAACCAACTCTTCAACGTTCTTCAGCTCTTCTTTTGTAGGAGCTTCAAAGTGGGTAAAGTCAAACCTTAACCTGTCTGGAAGGACTAAAGAACCAGCCTGCTTAACGTGGTTTCCTAAAACTTCCCTCAAAGCCTTGTGGAGAAGGTGGGTTGCAGTATGGGCCCTCATAATAGCCCTTCTCCTTTCCTCATCAACTCTGGCCTCTACAAAATCCCCGACCTTTACACTTCCGCTCTCTACCCTTACCCTGTGGCCGATAAGGTTCTCGGTTATGTTCTGAGTATCTAAAACCTTACAGAAGCAGTTATTTCCCTCAATAACACCAGTATCTCCAACCTGTCCGCCCTTTTCTGGGTAAAAAGGAGTTCTATCAAGGATTAAGAAAGCCTCCTCTCCCTCTCTTAGCTCATCTACTAACTTATCATCCTTAAGTATCCCGACAACCTTCGCATACTCCTCAAGGTGTTCGTAGCCTGTAAATACTGTAGGGTTCTCTTTTGATAGCTCTTGTAGTTCAGGTGAGACAACCTTCTGAGTTCCTCCCTTCCAAGCTCTCCTTGCCCTCTCCTTCTGCTCCTGAAGCAGTTTCTCAAAAGTCCTTAAGTCAACTTCCATATCCTCATCGTTTGCAACCTCGAGGATAAGGTCCAGAGGAAAACCAAAAGTATCGTAGAGTTTAAAGGCCTCTTCCCCCGGAATAACTCTTTCTCCCCTTGACTTTAGCTCATCAATTACTTCTTGAAGTATACTTAATCCCCTCTCCAGCGTCTTTGAGAAGCGCTCCTCCTCCTTCTTGACTATCCTTTTAATAAGGTCTTTTTCCCTAACGAGTTCCGGATAGGCTTTACCCATAATCTCAACTACTTTATCAACTCCTTCAAAGAGGAAAGGCCCGTTTATACCAAGGAGCCTTCCGTGCCTGGAGGCCCTCCTTATAATCCTCCTTAAAACGTAACCCCTTCCTTCGTTTGAAGGAAGAACTCCGTCGGCAATCAAGAAAGTCATAGCCCTTAAGTGATCCGCTATTACCCTCATAGAAACGGAGCTCTTGTCATCCTTTCGGTAAGGAATTTTACTTACTTGGGACGCCCAATTAACAAGGGGAAAGAGGAGATCAGTTTCGTAGTTTGAAGGAACGTTTTGCAGGACAGAAGCAATCCTTTCAAGGCCCATTCCAGTATCTATTGAAGGCCTGGCAAGGGGCTTTAAGTTTCCCTCCTCGTCCCTCTCATACTGCATAAAGACCAAGTTCCAAATCTCCAGGTATCGGTCACAGTCACATTTCCCTATTCCGCAGTTCTCACCGCAGGCAAACTCTTCTCCCCTATCGTAGTAGATTTCACTACACGGACCACAGGGGCCCGTATCTCCCATAGCCCAGAAGTTGTCCTTTTCACCGAGCCTGTAAATCCTCTCCTCGGGAACGCCTACCTCGTCCCTCCAGATCTTGAAAGCTTCATCGTCTTTTTCGTAAACTGAAACGTAAAGCCTATCCTTTGGAAGTTTAAAAACTTCTGTAACCAGTTCCCAAGCGTACTTTATTGCTTCCCTCTTAAAGTAATCTCCGAAGGAGAAATTACCCAACATCTCAAAGAAGGTGTGGTGACGGCCGGTTTTCCCAACGTTCTCCAGGTCGTTATGCTTACCCCCAGCCCTCATACACTTCTGGCAGCTAGTAGCCCTCTTAAAGGGCGGTTCCTCCTTTCCAAGGAAGTAGTCCTTAAACTGAACCATTCCGGCGTTTGTAAAGAGAAGGGTAGGGTCGTTCTTAGGAACCAAAGGAGAGCTCTTTACAACAACGTGTCCTCTCTCTTTAAAAAAGTTAAGGAAAGTTTCCCTTATCCTGTCTGAACTCCACTTCATCTCTTCTCCCGAACCAAATTTCTTAAGGGAAATTCTATTAGAACTTGAAGTAAGTTGTAGGCTTTAAGATAGTTGATCACCCTGTGCCAAGCTCAGGATCTTTTCAACCTCAAGGAAGGAAAATCCCCTCTGAAGTAAAAACCTCTTGGCCTTAAACTTATCCCCTGGGTACTTTTTCTTAACCTCTTTAACGATGAACGAGTAGTCGTAGGGAAAGGAAAGTTCCACCTCCCTTATAACTTCAGACTTAAAACCCTTCTGTCTTAGACTGTAAACTATTTTCCTCCTTCCCCATCCCTTTTTAACCTTTGACTCAAAGTAGTTCCAAACGCTCCTATACTCGTTAATGAAACCTTGAGACGATATTTCCCCTACAACCTTTGAAATTTCCTCGTCTGGAACTTCAGGGAACTTTTCCTTTAGCTTTTCAGCTAGAGCTCTTTCAGAGTAGTCCTTCCTAAGGAGTAACTTAAAGGCATAGGAGGAGAGGTCTTTAAAACTCATCAGCTCCGCCTAAGAAGATACCTTCCATCTTAAGCCTCAAGTCATCAGGTCTTGTTGCATACTTAAGGGCATCTTCCTTAGTAATTAGACCCTTCCTCCAGAGTTCATAGAGGGACTGGTCAAAGGTCTGGGAACCGTAAACCTCGTGCCCTTTCTCAATAAACTCAGGAATTTCATCCGTAAGCTCAGGATTCATTATCCTTTCCCTTATTGCCTCAGTAACAATCATAATTTCAACTGCAGGGACCCTTCCCTTCCCGTCTGCCCTAGGTAGCAACCTCTGGGATATGGTAGCTTTAAGGACAGAGGCCAACTGAAACCTTATAGCCTGCTGCTGGTCAAGGGGGAAGAAGGAAACTATCCTGTTTATAGTTTCCTTAGCGTCAAGGGTATGAAGAGTTGAGAAGACCATATGACCAGTCTCTGCAGCGTCAAGGGCAGTCCTAACCGTTTCGGGATCTCTCATCTCACCAACGAGAATAACGTCCGGGTCCTCACGAAGGGCTGCCCTTAGAGCGGTAAAGAAGTCATCTGCATCGTTCCCTATTTCCCTCTGGTAGAAGAGACACCTCTTATCCCTGTGTAGGTACTCTATTGGGTCTTCAATAGTTATAACTATCCTTGAATCCTTTTCGTTTAACTCCTCCAGCATTGCAGCAAGAGTTGTTGACTTACCAGAACCTGTAGTACCTGTAACGAGTACGAGTCCCCTTTGGTAAAGGGCTATCTCTTTAACAACTTCCGGAAGGTTAAGGTCCTCTATCTTTGGAACCTCAACCGGAATTGCCCTCATGACAATTGCAAGGGTTCCCCTCTGCCTGAAAAGGTTAACTCTAAACCTACAAACTCCCGGGAGAGAGTAGGCAAAGTCAAGGTTCTTTATGTACGGGAGCTCCTTCCTCTTCTCTATCGGAAGGATCTTCTTAACAAACGCATCAATATCCCTAACCTCTAAAGGAGGAAGGTCCAACTTTACAAGTTTTCCATTAACCCTTAATATAGGTGGGGCCTTAACCCTAAGGTGAAGGTCAGAGGCCCCTAGCTTATAGGCCTTAGTTAAAAGCTGATCAAGGTCAACCTTAGCCACCTAAAGCCTCCAGTATCTTCTCTTCTATCTCCTTGGCCACTTCTGGATTCTCCTTAAGGAACTGCCTTGCATTCTCCTTTCCTTGTCCCAACCTCATATCCCCAAAAGAGTACCAAGAACCACTCTTCTTAACAAGGCCCAGTTCCTCCCCAAGGTTAAGGAGGTCAGCCTCCCTTGAAATTCCTTCACCGTAGTAGATCTCTACTACAGCTTCTCTAAAAGGAGGAGCCAGCTTGTTCTTAACTATTTTAACTTTTGCCTTATGGCCAATCCTTTCATCACCTTTACCCTTAATCTGACCTACGTTCCTTATCTCCATCCTCATTGAAGAGTAGAACTTCAGAGCCCTTCCACCTGTGGTTGTCTCCTGAGGGCCCCCGTACCCCATCATTCCAATCTTTTCTCTTACCTGGTTAATGAAGATCAAAGCGCAGTTACTCTTACTGACTGCAGCAGTTAGCTTCCTTAAAGCTTGGGACATCAACCTAGCCTGAAGACCAACGTGGGAATCTCCCATATCCCCCTTTATCTCAGCTTCGGGGACTAAAGCAGCAACAGAATCAACAACTATAACGTCAATAGCTCCGCTCCTCACTAAAGTCTCAGCAATCTCAAGGGCCTGCTCTCCACTGTCTGGCTGAGAAACGAGGAGCTCCTCAAGGTTTATCCCCAACTTCTTAGCGTAAGTAGGGTCAAGGGCGTGTTCTGCGTCTATAAAAGCTGCAATTCCTCCTTCCTTCTGGGCGTTGGAGATAACGTGAAGGGCTAGAGTCGTTTTACCTGAGGACTCTGGACCGTATATTTCGGTAATCCTTCCCCTGGGAATTCCTCCGATTCCAGTTATCCTGTCAATCGCAATTGAGCCGGTAGATATTGCTGGAACCTTCTCTACCGGCCTCTCGCCGAGGAACATTACAGATCCTTCGCCGTACTCCTTCTTAATTCTCTTTAACGCGTCCTCTAGTACTCTTTTCCTATCTTCTTGCATAGGTACTCCTCAGAAAAGGGGTTTTAAGAATGTGGCGGAGAGGGCGGGATTTGAACCCGCGGTGGAGGTTTTTGCCTCCACACCCGATTTCGAGTCGGGCGCCTTAAGCCGGGCTCGGCCACCTCTCCTTAGTTAGCGTAAAAGCTTAAAAAACTCCTTTAAAAGCTTAAGGGCCTCTGGTAACTCTAACTTCAAAACTTCAGGCCTGTGGTTTACCCTCTTATCCGAAAGAACCCTAAATATACTCTCTACCCCTCCAAACTTTGGGTCGGGAACGGAGTAAACGACCCTATCAACCCTTGATTGGATTATAGCACCAGCACACATAACGCACGGCTCAACGGTGGAGTAGAGAGTACAGCCCTCTAACCTCCAGGAGTTTAATTTCCTTGAGGCTTCTCTGATTGCAAGGATTTCAGCGTGGGCGGTAGGATCCTGAAGGAACTCCTTTCTGTTGAAAGCTCTGGAAATTACCTGCCCGTCCTTAACAACAACAGCTCCAATGGGAACTTCGCCGTAAGAAAAGGCCTTTTCAGCCTCCTTGAGAGCTTCCCTGAGGAAGAGAAGGTCTTCCATTAGCTAACTCTGATCAAAAATGGCGCGCCCGGCAGGAGTCGAACCTGCAACCTTGGGATCCGTAGTCCCACGCTCTATCCAGTTGAGCTACGGGCGCGGATTTCGGAAATAAATTTATCCCCGCAGTATAAGTTTTCAACCTCAAAAAGGGCTAAAATTTGCAAAGCTTTAAAGGATAATAGGAGGAGGAAATGGAACCAACGTACAACCCATCTCTCTTTGAGGATAAGTGGTATAGGAAGTGGCTTGAAAAGGGATACTTCCACGCAGACGAAAAGAAAGTCTTAAGGGGAGAAAAGGAGAAATTCAGCGTAGTTCTCCCTCCACCAAACGTTACAGGAGTTCTACACGTTGGCCACGCCCTTAACTCAACCCTTCAGGACGTTATATGTCGCTGGAAGAGAATGAAAGGGTACGAGGTCTGCTGGGTTCCAGGAACTGACCATGCTGGGATTGCAACCCAGTGGGTAGTAGAGAGGGAGCTTGCAAAAGAGGGCCTTACAAGACACGATGTTGGAAGGGAGGAATTCTTAAAGAGAGTGTGGGAATGGAAGGAAAAGTACGGAAGCAGGATAATAAACCAGCTTAAAAAGCTGGGAACTTCCTGTGACTGGGAGAGGGAAAGGTTTACTATGGACGAAGGCTTCTCAAAGGCAGTTAGAAGGGCCTTCGTCAGACTTTACAAAGAGGGACTCATCTACAGGGGAAAGAGGTTAATAAACTGGTGTCCGAGGTGCCATACGGCTCTTTCCGACCTAGAGGTAGAACACGAAGAGGAACAGGGCAACCTCTGGTACATCCGATACCCTATAGTTGGAGAGGACGGCTACATAGTCGTTGCCACAACTAGACCTGAAACTCTCCTCGGAGACGTTGCAGTAGCAGTAAATCCAAAGGATGAAAGGTATTCACACCTTGTAGGGAAGAGAGTTCGCCTACCTATCGTAGGAAGGGAGATTCCTATAATAGCCGATGAGTACGTTGACCCTGAGTTTGGAACTGGAGCAGTAAAGATTACTCCAGCCCACGACTTTAACGACTATGAAGTTGCTCAGAGACACGGCCTGCCTGAAATCCAGATAATGGACGACTGGGGAAGGATTACGGTCCCTCCTTTTAAAGGAATGGACAGGTTTGAGGCAAGGGAAGCCATAGTGACGATGTTAAAGGATGAGGAGCTCCTAGAGAAAGTTGAACCTCACATCCACTCTGTAGGCCACTGCTACAGGTGTAAAACAGTAATAGAGCCTTACCTAACAGAACAGTGGTTCGTAAAGACAAAGCCACTAGCAGAAAAAGCAATAGAGGCAGTTAAGACAAACGAAGTAAAGTTTATACCGAAACAGTGGGAAAACACATTCTTTGACTGGATGTATAACATAAGGGACTGGTGCATATCAAGGCAAATCTGGTGGGGACACAGAATTCCTGCATGGTACTGCCTTGAGTGTGGCCACGTTAACGTTGCAGAAGAGGCACCGGAAAAGTGTGAAAACTGCGGGAGCTCCAACCTAAAGCAGGACGAGGACGTCCTTGACACTTGGTTTAGTTCCTCACTTTGGCCCTTCGGAGTATTCGGCTGGCCTGAGGAAACTGATGACCTTAAGGCCTTCTACCCTACAGACCTTCTGGTCACCGGCTTTGACATTATCTTCTTCTGGGTAGCCAGGATGATGATGATGGGCTACCACTTTACAGGTAAGAGGCCCTTTGCAGACGTTTACGTTCACGCCCTCGTAAGGGATGAAAAGGGCCAGAAGATGAGTAAGACCAAGGGGAACGTCATAGACCCCCTTGAAATGGTGGAGAAGTACGGGGCAGATACCTTAAGGTTTACCTTAACTGCCTTGGCCGCACAGGGTAGGGATATAAGGCTCTCAGAGAGAATCATTGAGGGCTACCGCCACTTTGCAAACAAAGTTTGGAACGTTGGAAGGTTCGTCTTAAACGCTACAAAGGACATAGAAAAGGAAGGTTCCGTAGCGTACGCTCCAGAGGATATGTGGATCTTAACCAAACTCTCTGAAGCTGTTGAAGAGTACGATAGGGCCCTAGAAAGCTACAGGTTTAACGATGCCGCAAAGGCTGTCTATCAGTTCATATGGAACGAACTTGCCGACTGGTACTTAGAGTTCACAAAGCACAGGATCTACAAAGGAACAGAAGAGGAAAAGAGGACCGCAGCCCACACTCTACTAAAGGTTCTAAGGGACTCTTTAAAACTCCTGCATCCAATAATGCCATTCATAAGTGAAGAAATCTATCAGAAACTCCCAAATAAGGATTCTGAGTCAATAGTTATTGCTCCCTGGCCAGATAAGGAGTGCTGCGCCTTCCCAGAAATTGCAAGGCTCTTTGAATCTGTTAAGGAGCTAATAAGGGGAATCAGGAACGTTAAGGCAGAACTCTCAATTCCTCCGTCAACTGAAGTTGAAGTCTTCGTTAAAACAGAGGACGAAAAACTCCTTGAGACCGTTGCGAAGATGGCACCTGCAATTAAGCAGATGGCAAGGGTTTCACAAATTCACAAAACAGATAAAGCTCCTTCAGGTTCAGTCTCCTTCTTCCTTCCCGGAGTTGAAGTCTACGTTAAGGTCGGCCAGCTGATAGATGTAGCAAAAGAGATTGAGAGGATCAAGAAGAAGCTTGAGAAGATGGCCAAGGAGATTGAGAAGTTGGAAAAGAAGCTCTCAAATGAGAACTTCTTAAAGAGAGCTCCAAAAGAAGTTGTTGAGAAGAACAGGGAAGAACTTAAAGAACTAAAGGAACTTCATACAAAACTCTCTTCAACTCTAGAACAGCTCAAGAACATGGAATAACAAAAGGAGCCCAAATGGGCTCCTTTCCTTTAAGCTTTTCAAATAGATTAAAAATGGTCCTCTAAAGGGTCATTAAAGAAGTTAAAACTAAAGGTTAGACTTTCTAACCAGCTTCAGAATTAAGGCCTTTTGGGTGTGGAGGCGGTTTTCAGCCTGGTCCCAGACAACCGAACGCTCACCTTCTAAAACCTCCTCAGTTACTTCCTCGCCCCTGTGGGCAGGCAAACAGTGCATAAAGAGATAATCGGACTTTGCGTGTTTTACAAGTTCAGAGTTAACTTGATAGGGCATAAAGATTTTCCTCCTCTCCTCAGCTTCTTCTTCCTGCCCCATACTTGCCCAGACATCGGTATAGACAACGTCTGCGTCTTTAACAGCCTCAACAGGATCGTGAGTTACAACTATTTCAGCACCCGTTTCCTTAGCTATTTCCTTTGCCCTTTCTACGTAGAACGGTAGGGGCTCGTAGCCTTCAGGAGTTGCAGCGTAGAACTTCATACCCATATAGGCGGCACCGATAAGCCAAGAGTTACACATATTGTTTCCATCCCCAAGGTAGGCAACTTTAAGGCCTTCCAGTTTCCCTTTGTACTCCCAAATCGTAAAAAGGTCAGCAAGGACCTGGCAGGGATGTTCCTCATCGGTTAAAGCATTTATAACCGGAACTGTTGAGTAGCGCGCAAGCTCATTAACCCTTTCTTGGCCGAAAGTTCTAATCACTATCAGGTCAACGTAGCGGGAAAGAACCCTTGCTGTATCCTTAATAGGTTCACCTCTACCAAGTTGGGAACTCCTGTTATCCATATAAACCCCATGTCCACCAAGCTCGTAAACTCCCACTTCAAAAGAAACCCTGGTTCTCGTTGAGGGTTTTTCAAAAATGAGAGCAGCTTTAAACCCTTCAAGGGGCCTGTAGAGTTCCCCTTTTTTATTCTTCTCCTTCAAAAAGGCCGATAGAGAAATTACGTTCTCTATAAAAAGTCTATCTGCATCAAGCATAGAAATAAAATCTTTCATTCCAAATCCTCCCGATATTTAGTCAAATCCTTATGAAGGAGGGAAACCTTAACCTCAAGCTGTTCTACTTTAGTTTTGAGGTCCGAAACGGTGCTCATCTCCTTAATTATCTCTCTTTCCAGCTCCTCTTTTCTCTCGTCAAGGTCCTTAATTAGAGAGTATAAATTTACTAAAAAGAGAAATAGAATCAAAATAGCAATAAGGTTCAGTACGAGTAATAACTGAACCATTCTGTTACCCTCCCCTTTTCCACCTTATCCTTGAGAGTTTCTTCTTCAGATTCCTTAAGGTTCAGAACTTGAGTTTGACCCGATGGAAAAATTGTAAATAGGGTAAGATACCCTTCTTTTCTCTTTAGATTTAAGACAAAATAGGTAAACCCTGAAGGAGTAAAACAGTAGCGACTGAAAAGTTCCTTGCTAACAACTTTCCCTGGAAGGACTAAAGCTTCAGGAGGGAAAGGAAGGTCTAAAGTTTCTTTGTCAACCGATACTTTATTTTTCCTAAAGTCCACACAGATTTCCTTCCCCTTACCAAAGGAAAAAGAACTCTGTAGAAGGCTTTTAACTCTATTCTCAAACAAATCAGGAGAAGAGAGGTTCTTTGAGTAGAAAACTGGGAAAACTAAAGTAAGGACGACACTAACTATCGCCAAAACTATAACCAGCTCAAGTAAAGTAAAAGCCCTCATCAGGTATCAATCTCCACCTTACTTGAGGTAACTACAACTTTACCCTCTATGCAGAACTCCTTAGCCGGGCACTGATTTAGCTTCGGCCTTTCACCGTTTTTCCTGTAATGGCAACCGTACTTACTCAAAAGCCAAAGGGGCCTAAACATCTCTATAGGAGCAATTCCTGTTCCCCTAAGGGCTTGTTCCCAGAGCTCTATAACTCTCTTCCTTACAGTTTCATTAATTCCCTTTGAAGTATACTTCCCAGTTATACAACCCGTCGTAAACGTGGCTCTAGCAACGTGAACATCAACAGGGATTGGTAACTTTTCAACGTTTTTAAAGGGAATATTCAATTTATCTCTTAAACTCCTTATCCAGTGGGGAAACAATTTTATTCCCGAAATACTTGGAAACTCTTCCTTTCTATTGGTCTGGAAATCCTTAAACATCTTATCAACATCGTAATCATACTCGGCAAAGAGCTCTTTCAAATTTCCTCTGTACTTCTCCGAAAGAGTCTTAGATATTGAGTGCCAGATTTCAACGTCTCTAACTTTCTTCTTAGCTAATCTGTACTTTTGAAGGGCCTTTGATAGTTCCTCTTTTCCCTTACGAACAACCTCGTTCGGGTTAAAAACCCACTTTATCTCTTCATCCCTGAAAGTGGCAATGGAACTCTTCCACAACTCATCAGCATTTCTCATATAGTCTAAAGCTGTTGTTAAAGTTACTAGCAGAAGAACCTCTTCCTCCTCTAGTTCATCTATAATTTCTCTCACTGCATCATCGGGAAGTTCCTTATGGCCAAAAATTCCTTCCCTTTCATAAACTTCCCTCAGTCGGTAAGCAAGAGTTCTTCCCCTTTCAGGGTGAAGTTTCAGATTTACTTTCATTAAAAGCCTCATTATAATCTCTTTCTACTGTATTATAATATCTCAGAATGCCACCAGTTTCCCACAACTGGAGGAAAGTTGGGACTTTTTGACCTTTTCAAGAAAAAGTCGGAAGAAGAGCTTTTTCAGGAGGCAGTATCTAATCAAGATTATATAAAAATAGTCAAACTAGGGGAAAATCTCCTTCAAGAGTACCCAAATAACTTGTCTATCCTCAACCCATATGTAGATGCTCTAGTTAAGCTGGAAGAAAAAGAGAAAGCGGTCCAAATTTTAACGAACTTCGGAAAAAAGAAAATAAGAGATGAATATTACGATATAGCAATTCCCGTTCTAAAGAAAGCCTTGAAGATTGACCCTTTAAATTTAAAGGCTATTAAACTGCTAGCAACAGCATACAGAAAAAAAGAACTTTACTATGACGCATTTAAAGTGCTTATAGAAAGTTTTAAAAAATACAAAGAGGCAAACTTAAATACTGAAATAATAAAGGGTTATTTAGAAGATTTTATACAAGGACAGTTTCACCCTCTACTTTACGAAAAGTATGCTGATTTTTTGCTAGAAGAAGGAGATAAAGAGAAAGCATTGGTAAATTATATCCTTGCAGCAAACATGTATACAAACCTAAAAAACTATAAGTTTGCACTTAAAAGCACCCTAAAGGCACAGAAAATTAAAAATAACGAAAATATCGATAAACAGCTTCTTGAAATTTTAGCTTACCTTACTGATATTGAACCTCAAATAATAAACCTCAAAAAGCTTGATAAGGATGGAAAGAGGTTTATCTCCTTTACTGAAGCTCTCTTCGGATTAGGAAATTACGATGAGGCCATAAAAATAGCAGAAAAAGCCTTTAACACTGAAGAGGCCTTTAAAGCCGCAACAATAATAACAGAATCTTTAATGAAGAAAGGTGAAGAGAAAAAAGCACTATCTTTCCTCTTTGACCAAATTAAAAATCCTAAATTATCAGAGGAAGAAAAGGCAAAACTTAAAGCCCTAATAGGTAAAATCCATGAAAAACTGGGAGATAGAAAAAGGGCTTTAGTATGGTACAGAGAAGCAAATAAAATCCTGCATGATAAAGATTTAGAAGGGAAAATAGAGAAACTTCAAAGTAATGAACAGGTTTAAAGCTCTGTACGTCCACACTCCTTTCTGCAGAAGGAAGTGCCTTTACTGCGATTTTTACTCTGAATCTAAAGTTTTAAATGAAAAAGATCTAAAGAAGCTGGTATTATCTGAACTATCCCTCCTTAATCCTAACCTTTCCCAATTTCCAACAGTTTACTTTGGAGGAGGAACTCCCTCTTTACTAACCCCCAACTTCTTTGAGGCCATTTTATCAAAGGTTGGCCAGTTCTCAGAAGTTACGGTTGAGTTTAACCCTGAGGACGCTACATTAGAGAAATTAAAGGCTCTAAAGGAAATAGGAGTAAACAGGATTAGCTTAGGAATTCAGAGTTTATCAAGTAAAGTTCTGAAAAAGCTCGGAAGATGTCAAAGTACAGAGGACAACCTCAAAGCTCTAGAAAGTGTACTTTCAGTATTTTCAAACGTATCTGTTGACCTTATTTACGGAGCCCCAGGTCAAAAAGCAGATGAGTTCTTAGAGGAAGTAGACAAAATAACTGAATACCCGATAAAACACTTATCCCTATACGCTCTTACTGTTTACGAGGGAACCCCTCTCTCTCAGCTGGTTAAGGAGAAAAAGTTGGAACTTCCACCTGAAGAGGAAGTTAGAAAGTCTTACTACGAAGCTGTAGAGATACTAAAAGAGAAAGGGTTTACACACTACGAAATATCAAACTTCGCCGTAAAAGGCTTTGAAAGCAAGCACAACTTAATTTACTGGAAACTTGAGAACTACTTAGGACTTGGACCCTCAGCAGCCTCCTTTAAAGACGGTCTCTTCTGGAGGAACTACTCAAACTACAGTAAATACAAAGAGTCCCTTGAAAGGGGAAAGTTACCCATTGAAGAGAGGGAAGAGTTTAAAGGTAAGGAACTGATTGAGCTTAAAATAACGATGGGCCTACGCTTAACAAAAGGGATAGAGAGAAAACTTATTCCTGAAAAAGCCTTAGAGAGTGAGAGGGTAAGGAGGTTAATTGAAGAGGGCTATTTAGAAGTATCAGAAGGAAGGGTCAAGTTAGGGAAGAAGGGACTCTTCGTCTCTAACGCCGTAATAGGGGAACTCCTATTCGCTCTTTAACTTCAGTAGAATACTATAAACCTAAAACGAGAGAGACCCCATGGATGAAAGAAAAAAGAGAAAAGCCCAAAGGAAATTTGAGGAACAGATAAAGAAAGTAAAACCAGAAGACGTTGAAAAAGTGCTAAAGAAGAGAGAGGAGATAGAGGAAAAGCTAAAAAGTCAGTTAAGGAAGTTTATTTATGAAATAAAACTCTTATTTGAACTTCTATCTGACTTTAAAAGCGGGAAGTACAGAGAAGTTCCTTGGCACACCATAGCAGCAATAGTTGCTGCTCTTTTATACGTATTAAACCCCTTAGACGTTATACCTGACTTTATACCCGTAGTAGGCCAGATTGACGATGCTTTCGTCTTAGGTCTCTGTCTAACGTTAATTGAAAAGGACCTAAACAAGTATAACAAGTATAAGGTATGGAAGGAAGAACAAAAGGAAGAGAAAACTAGTTAACAAGAGAAGAGTAAAACTCCAATCTCTTTTCAAAAAACTTTTTAATGCCTTTTTAAAGTGACTAAACCTCCTTATGTTCTCTTTAAGGTTATAAGTTAAACCTTCATAGAGCTTCTTTAACTTCCTTTCTTTGGCAATCTCTATATCTTCCAAAGAGGGAGGATAAACAGCCTTCAACTCGTCAAGTATTATCCAGCTTGCGAAACGATAGCTATTAAAGGCTACAAGCCAAACTGTTACTTTCTGGTTGTCCCATTCAATATGAAACTGCGTAGGGTAGAGAAAAACCGAGTGTTCGCTTTTGAGGTTGGCCATGTAATCGGCCGGGAGCTCCACCTTCATAATAAAGGGTTCTTCAGAGAAGGAGAAGAACTTATCCTTATACCTCTTCCAGTAGTAGAGGGGATACTCTTTCCCCAAACCGTAAACCCTCATCTTTACGATGTGGAGGTGCCTATACTTCCTTTCCTGAGGAAGGTAAGAAGAGAGGTAGAAAATCCCGTTGTAGTGAAAGATGCCCGTAATCCGGGCTCTAAAACCTTCAAACTCCTATATTTCTTTGGGACAAAAGAGATTAAAGTAAAGAGAGAGAGGAGTTCTTCTTCGGAAAGAGAAACTAAGTAAGGAACGGCCTTAACGTTGAGTCGCCACATCTGAGGCTTCCTTCCCTTAACGTTATCAAACCTTGACTCAACGTAGCCCGCCTGAAGGAGATCTGAGAGTGTTCTGTTCAACTTCTTCCTATCGGCCGAAGGATTGGTTCCGGAAAGAACCCCTCTTAAGGTTAACTTATCCTGAATTTCCGTGGTTGAAATAAAGGAGCTCCCGTTTTCTGAAAGGTACTTAAGAACCTCAATAGCTAGATATAACCTCTTTTCCAAATCCTTTGGCAAAACCCTCCCCTTTGGTCTATTTTAAGGCTGCACGATTATACAGAAAGGGGAGTTTAATGGAAAGGACAAGGTTTCAGAAAGCCCTTGAGATAGTTGCATCTATCGTTGGAGTAGTAGCCCTCTTCATAACGGCAATTGGCTTTCCCCAGGTAGGTTTCGTTGTAGCCCTATTTGCCTCAATGTTGTACGCCATCTACGGCTACCTTACAAAACAGTACGGAATAATGGTGAGCTCTCTAATCTACGGAACTGTTGAAGTGATAGGTATAATAAGGTGGGTTTTTATGGGAAAAGGCCATGGAGCATAGAGAAAGACCGAAAATCCTCCTATCAAACGACGATGGAATTCGCTCTGAAGGCCTAAAGGCCCTCTACGAGGCACTTTCAGAGTTTGCAGATGTTGTTGTCGTTGCACCAGATAGGGAAAGGAGCGCAGTCGGTAGGGCACTAACCCTCCACAGACCTTTAAGGTGCGAGCAAGTTGCAGAGAACTGGTTTGCAGTTGACGGGACACCAACCAGCTGCGTCTATATCGGAATCCACGCAATCATGAAGGGGAAAAAACCAGACATGGTAATCGGAGGGATAAACAGAGGACCTAACCTCGGGGAGGACATCACCTATTCAGGAACAGTCTCAATCGCAATGGAAGGAGCCCTCCTCGGAATACCAAGTATAGCTTTCTCCTTAGCAACTTTTAAAGACTTCCTCTGGAAAGACGCAGCCACGTGGGCAAAGAGAATAGCAGTGAGAGTCTACGAAAAAGGCCTACCTGAAGGGTGCTGCTTGAACGTTAACATACCGAACATTCCCTACAGGGAAGTTAGAGGAGTAAAGGTTACAAGGCAGGGGAAGAAGAACTACACCGAGAAAGTTGAGGCAAGGAAAGACCCTTGGGGAAGGGTTTACTACTGGATAGGTGGAGAGGAACCGGACTGGATTCCAGAGCCGGGAACGGATTACTGGGCAGTAAAGAACGGCTACGTTTCAGTTACACCTATCCACCTTGACCTAACAGACTACAGAGCCCTTGAAATCCTCAAAAGCTACGAGTGGTAAATGGTAGAACTCCTAACGGTTGCTTTCTGGAAAAGCTTAACCCTTAAATACGGAGTTTACGCCCTTGCCCTTAATGCCTTCATTGAGGCAGTGTTCTTTCCAATTCCCCCTGATGTCCTGTTAATAACCCTGTGTTCGGTTAACCCTGAAAAGAGCTTCTTCTACGCCCTAGTGACTACCATCTTCTCAACCCTCGGAGGAGTTGTAGGGTACTACCTGGGGTACTTAGGAGGTAAGCCACTTGCAGAGAAGTTCTTCGGTAAAGAGAAGGTAAACAGGGTCCACAGGCTCTACGAGTCCTACGAATCCCTTATTATTCTACTTGCAGGTTTTACTCCACTACCCTATAAGGTATTTACAATAACCTCTGGAGTCCTCTTTGCCTCCCTGTGGAAGCTCATCGTCTTTTCCCTCCTTGGAAGGGGAATAAGGTTCTTTGCAGAAGCTTCCCTCTTTTACTTCTTCGGAACACAGATTTCCACTTCCATCACTAAGAACTTAAACCTAATATCCTTAGCAGTTGGAATTCTCTTGGCGATAGCCTTCTTAATTTACAGAAGGTACAGGAAAGGGGTCCTACCTTGAGCAGAAGGAGTTTCTTTAAACTACTAGGTAAATCAATAGCACAGGCGGCAGCAGAGTTTACTTACGAGGCAACGAAACCAAACAGAGTTTACTTAAGGCCACCTGGGAGCGGAGAAGAGGACGAGTTTTTAAAGCTTTGTACAAAGTGTAAAAGCTGTGTCTCTGCTTGTCCTACCGGAGTTCTTGAAACGGTTAAGGAGATGCACCCAGTAGTTTTTGAAACTCCGGTGATGAACTTTGATAATAACTACTGCGAAAGGTGCTACTCCTGCATAGAGGCCTGCAAAAGCGGAGCTCTCAAAAAGGAAAACCTTGAAAAGTACAGAGTTTACGCAAAGTTAATTGTTCAAAGGTGCGTTGCCTACCAGGACGTCTTCTGCCAGAGCTGTTACTGGTCGTGTCCGAAAATTGATAAAGCCATAACGCTAAAGGACTTCGCTTACCCTGAATTTAACAGTCAAGAGTGTACAGGATGCGGAAGGTGTATTCACGCCTGTCCTACAAATCCTAAAGCTATTGAATTGGTAAAGGAGAAGAATGAAGATAAAGGTTCAGGAAGCTCTCAAGAAAGAGATTAAACCGGGAAAAGTTTTCATCTACGGTAGCGAAGAGTACTTAACGAGGCAGTTCCTTAAGAGGGTTCTTAAGGGAGTAAAACACCAGCTCTTCTACCCGGACTCTTTAGAGGAGTTCATGGAATTTACAGGCTCTACCCTTTTTGACGGAGAAGTCGTTCCCGTCCTGCTTCACGCTGAGGAGCTCCCCTCAAAGCTCAGGAAAAAATCCCAAAAAGAGGCCTTCATCAAGAAACTAAAAAGCCTAAACTCTTTCATAGTTGCAGCCTTTGGAAAGCTTGACTGGAAGAGTTTAAAAAGCGAGATATTTAAGGAAATCCTTGAACTATCAAACTTAGTAGTTGAATCTGAGCCCTACAGTGAAAAGCAGATTTACGGATTAATAGCCAAGAAATTTAAAAGTGCAGGTAAGGAAATCACTCCAGAGCTCATTAAATACATAGTTAAATTAGTAGGAACAGACTTAACTGAACTAAAACACGAAACCGACAAACTGCTCCTCTACCCCGGCAAACTGACAAAGGAGGCTGTAGAGTCCCTCCTCTTCTCAAGTGGAAGGGTAGACCCATTTGAAGTTGTCTTCTCGTTGGTTGAGGGAAGGAGTAGGGAGTTCATTAAAAACGTCAATCACCTCCTAACGGAGGGTAGCGAACCCTTACAGATAGTAGGACTCCTTCAAAGTCAAGTAAGGAGCATGATTGAAGTTGCATGTGGAAGGAGCGTTAGGCTACCAAAAGAGGTAATCGAGACGTATAAAAAGAGCGCAAAAAAGGTAGGGCTCTTAGAACTTCTAAAGATTTTAAAGGAGCTCCACGAAGCTGAGTTCTCAATAAAGATTGGGTTAAAAGGAGGAAGAGAAGCTCTAACTGAGCTTGCCTTTAAAAGGGAAGAAAGTAGAATAAATTTCTCTCAAAACCGCTAGGAGGTTACATGCAGACTATCCTCTACTTTGTAATAGCTCTAGGTATCCTAATTTTCGTCCACGAGCTCGGTCACTTCTTGGCAGCAAGGTTATTTGGAGTTAGAGTTGAAACATTCTCAATTGGATTTGGACCAAAACTGTTTAAGTTCAACTGTTGCCAGACTGAGTTTGCAGTAAGCCTCATTCCACTTGGTGGCTACGTAAAGATGGCAGGTGAAGACCCCGATAAACCTCCCAAGTCCCCTGACGAGTTCTACGCAAAACCTCCCTGGCAGAGGATAGTTATAGCTCTAGCAGGACCTATGATGAACCTCTTACTTGCAGTCCTTTTCTTTACCCTATCGTACAACCTTGGACGCTACGTTCCGTCCTACCAAGTTGAGAAAGTAAAAATAGGGGCAGTAGCTTCAACTCAGATACCCTTAAAGCCGGGAGACACGATAATCTCCGTTAACGGTGAAAAGGTTAAAAACTGGAAGGAGTTCAACCAAATAGTTGCCCTAAACCCAAACAGGGAAATTAAGGTAAAAGCTAAAAGGAATGAAAGAGTTGAGGAGTTAACGGTAAAAACTGGAATAGATGAGGAAAACGGAATAGGAACCCTAGACGTAGTTCCGGCGATAAAACCGAAAATCGGAAAGGTTATAGAGGGCTCTCCTGCCCAGAAAGCAGGCCTTAAGCCCGGGGATGTAATACTAAAGATCAACGGTCAGGATATAACCAGCTGGAGACAAGTTGTTGAGATAATTGGAAACAGCAAGGGAAAAGAGGTAGAACTTTTAGTACTGAGGGGTAAAAAGAAATTAAGAGTAAAGGTAAAACCTAAGTTCAACGAGGAAGTTGGAAGGTATACGATAGGAATAGTTCCAAAGTTTGAGATGGTCTACATAAAGTATCCCCTACCGGAAGCCTTCAAAAAGGGCATAGAGGAGTTTAAAAACCAAACTACACTTTTCTTCACTTTCCTCCTCAAGCTAATAACGGGTCAAGCCTCAATAAAGAGCCTCGGAGGACCAATTTTAATAGCCGAAGTAGCTGGAAAGGCGGCAAAAGCAGGGATATCAAACTTCATCTACTTCATGGGCTTTATAAGCTTACAGCTTGGCTACTTTAACCTACTGCCTTTACCGGTCCTTGACGGAGGGTTGATTTTAATGTTCTTATTTGAAATGGTGAGGAGGAGACCACTCTCTCCCTCCTTTAGGGAGAAGTTCCAGCAGGTAGGACTCTTCCTACTTGCCCTTTTAATGATTATAGTCTTCTACAACGACATTATGAGGGTAATCAGGTAGTGAAGAAGGAAAGGCTTGACAAACTCCTAGTTGAAAAGGGACTAGTAAAGAGCAGAGAAAGGGCTAAAGCCTTAATAATGGCAGGTAAGGTCTTGGTTGACGGTAAAGTTATAGATAAAGCAGGAACTTCCGTTCCTGTTGACTCAAAGATTGAGTTAAAAGGGGAGGACATCCCTTACGTATCAAGGGGCGGTTTGAAGCTTGAAACTGCCATTAAGGAGTTCGGCCTTAAAGTTGATGGATTTACCTGCCTTGACGTAGGAGCATCAACTGGAGGGTTTACAGACTGCCTCCTAAAACACGATGCTAAAAAGGTTTACGCAGTTGACGTTGGAAGGGGTCAGCTAGACTGGAAGTTAAGGAAAGACGAAAGGGTAGTGTCCATTGAAGGATTTAACGCAAGGTATTTAACAGAAAAGGAAGTTCCAGAGAAGGTTGACTTGGCAGTTATTGACGTTTCCTTCATATCACTTACGAAAATCCTACCGGTAGTAAAGAACTTCCTAAAGCCCCAAGCAAAAATAGTTGCACTCATTAAACCTCAGTTTGAGCTTACAAAGAGGGAAGTTGATAGGGGAAAGGGAGTTGTTAGAAGCCCGGAGCTCCACAGAAAAGCGATAGAGAAAATCCTTTCATTTTCAAGGGAAATCGGACTTTACCCTGAAGACTTAACACTTTCAAAGCCAAGAGGTCCCAAGGGAAACAAGGAGTTCCTTGTTCTACTCTCCCAAAACAGAGATGACGATAAAGTAGATACAGAGAAAGTTAAAGAGGTTATCTCTCACGAATAGCTAACTTTCAATTAGAACTTCTTTTAACTCGTTCAGCTTATCCTTTAAATCCTCTGGAAAAGGTGAAAGGTTCCCCATCGGAACCCAAACAAGAGCATCAAGGCGAATTGGAGGAATGTTAACTTCCCTAGAGAGCTCCCTCCACTCCCTAACAGTAGGTATAACCTTCTTAAGCCTTGAATCAAGAGGTATCTCTATCTCCCAGAGGCCTTCCGGGTACTTTCCAAAAACGATTCTATATCCGTACATAAACATCTTTGCCGCAAAGACAACCGTCTTTGCCTCCTTTTTCTGCCCCATACACTTTGATAGATAATCAACAAGGAGTTTTAAGTTCTTTCCTAAGTCACTAACAGAAAACTCCCTAAAGAGTTCCTCTACACACCTTTTAGCCTTCTGAAACCTCTTGAGCTTTGCACTTAGAAATCGCCTATTGTAGACGGAAAGGAACTCCTGAAAATCGCCTATATCTTTCCCCTTCTTGAAAAACTCAGAGAAGGCTTCCCAGTACTCTTCACCTTTCATTTGAAGCTGATAGGAAAGAAGAGCATTTATAATTACAAGCTTTAAAAACCTCTCTGGATTTTTAACCTCTTCGTAAAGTTCCTTAAGAGCCCTAAACTGCCTGTCAGCCTCTTCAACCTTTTCAACATCCTCTAAAGAAAACTTCTTAAGAACCTTTTTTAACTTCTCTTTCTTTCCTTCCAAAATCCTCCTTTAACCTCCCTACGTAGCCCCTTATTAGACCAACCTCTCTTTTAAGGAGTCTCTTAACTCCAAAGTAGGAAAGAACAGAGAAGACCGTACCTAGAAGAATCCCACCAACAAACATGGGAACTATTATTTCCTTTCCCGACTCAAGGATTGATGAGAAAGAGGAGAAGTTAACGTGGGGAAATCTTAAATCCCTCCCCAGAAGAAGACAACCTACGTAGTAATCAAGGATTAGAATCGGAATTGTCGTCCATGGATTGGTAACGTGGGTACCGATAGCAGCTGCTACCTTACTAACCCTGGTTATAGCTGCAATTGTAACAGCAATAAGAACCTGAAAACCGTTAATTGGAAGAAAGCCTATAAATACCCCTAAAGCAAGGCCCTTAGCGGTCTCGTCGGGCCTGTCTCTCATCTCTAAAAGCTTGTCAACGTAGAACCTAAAGGAGAAGAGCCTCTTTACTATGTTCTTCATAACATATTTAAGTTTATTGAATAAAAATAAGAAAATCAATAGGAAGTTCTCCTTGAAACTTCAAAGAAAGGGTGTTAAATTTGCCACTGCACTTTAAGGTAAGGAGGAGAGCTATGGCAAGGTGTGCAATATGTGGAAAGACAACTATCTTCGTAAACAAAGTCAGCCACTCCCACAGGGTTACAAGCAAGAAGCAGAAGGCAAACTTACAGAAAGTAAGGGCGATTGTAAACGGTGAAAAGAAGAGAATCTGGGTATGTACTAAGTGCCTAAAGGCCGGTAAGGTTCAAAAAGCTATATAGGGCCAGCTAAAAACAGCTGGCCTTTAGGCCTTACTCAGAGTTTTTAAAATCCCTTTTATTTCAGCCTTTACGATCTCTGGTTTATCCACCGAAAGTTTTGGAGAGAAGAACCTGATAAAGCCGTGTTTATCAATAATTACTATTGAAGGAAGGGAAAGCTCTTTAACGTTTTTCTTAAACTGTTCAAAAATGTAACTATCTGCTGTTACTACTACTCTCTTTAATGAAAGAAGCTTTTTAAACTTCCTTAAATAGGCAAAGTCTGAATCATTAACGTCAACTATAATAAAAACGGTTCCTTCTTTTCTACTAAGTTCTTCAAACTCTTTAGCAAGCTTTTCTGTACTAGGTGAAAAGAGTTCATCAACAAAGAGGATAACAACGTTCTTTCCTAGCAGTTCCTCCTTCTTTAACTTTCTATTAGAAGTGTGAATAACGAAAGAGGGAGCAAGGATTTTCCTAACTTCAACAGAATATGGTTTTAGTGGAGTTTTCTTCTTCTTTAAAACTTGGATATGAACTTCCTTTGGAGGAACTCTCCTCTCTTTCCTCTCTTTCGGTAAGAGGATGTACCAGTCGGCAAAGGCTGGAGAGGATATGAGAAGAACTAGAAAATAAACTATCAGACGGAAAGCCAACTTCTTAAAACCTCCTCAGGTTTCTCAGATCTCATCAAAGTTTCCCCAACCAGGAAAGCATCAACTCCAGCTTGCTTTAGCTTTTGAATATCCTCTTTTCCCTTTATTCCACTTTCAGAAACTGCAACTTTCCCTTCAGCCTTAATTATTGGCAAAAGCCTAAGAGTCGTAGAGAGGTTTACTTCAAAAGTCTTTAGGTTACGGTTATTAATACCTACTATTTCAGCCCCTGCCTTAAGGGCCCTCTCAACCTCCTCTTCATCGTGGGTTTCAACTAGGGGCTCCATTCCAAGCTCTCTACCGAGCTCTATAAAGTCCCTAAGCTGAGAATCTGAGAGGATTGAGACTATTAGGAGAAAGGAAGAAGCTCCTAGAACTTTGGCACCGTAAATCTGGAATGGATCAATGATAAAGTCTTTCCTCAAAACGGGAAGGTTAACCTCTTCAGCCACCTGCCTCAGGTAAAAGGGTGAACCCTTGAAAAATTCTCTATCGGTTAAAACCGATATCGCCTTTGCCCCTCCCCTCTCATAGGCCTTTGCAATACTTACAGGGTCAAAGTCCTCCCTAATAACGCCCTTTGAAGGAGAAGCCTTCTTAACTTCAGCTATTACGTTAATACCTTCTCCAGAGATTGCCCTCTTAAAGTCGTGAGGAACCTTTAACCTTTCAGCCTCCTCCCTCAAAAGGGAAAGGTTAAATTCCCTCTTCTTCTCCTCAACCTCAACTCTTTTATGCTCAACTATCCTATTAAGGATGTTCAACTCCTTTCCTCCTTCCTTTTCCTTGCTTTTTCCCTTATAACTTCCGCCTTTCCAGGGTAGTTAACCTGCCTTGAGCGGGCAACTGCTAGAGTATTCTCAGGAACGTCAGAAGTTATCACCGAACCGGCAGCAGTTATTGAATTATCACAAACTTTGACCGGAGCAATAAAGAGGGTATTACTCCCGACGAAGACGTTGTTCCCTATATCTGTGAACCACTTATTGAAACCGTCGTAGTTACAGGTAATTGTACCAGCACCGATGTTTGTGTTTTTACCAACTCTACAGTCCCCCAAGTAGGAAAGATGGTTTGCCTTTGCTCCCTCTTCAAGGAGGGCGTTCTTAGTCTCAACGAAAGTCCCTACTTTCGCTCCACTCTTTAGAACTGTCCCCGGCCTCAGTTTTGCAAAAGGTCCAACGGAAGAACCTTCCTCTAACCTCGCCCCCCTAATCCAGCAGTGGCTCTCAACTCTAACTCCGTCAGAAATTGTAGAATCGACTATATCGCAGTAAGGACCTATATAACACCCCTGACCTATCCTCGTTTTCCCCCTCAAGTATAGAGGTCCAAAGAGTTCAGAATCCCTACCGACTTCAACCTCAGGCTCAACGTAAACGGTTTGAGGCTGGTGAACGGTTACTCCTGAAAGCTGGAGCTCCTTAACAATTCTATCCCTCAAAATCCCTTCAACTACCGAAAGTTCGTACCTGTTATTGACCCCCCTAAGAGAGTCAAAATCCCTACCCTTTACAGCAGTAACTTTATAACCCTTCCTTTTAAAAACTTTTAAAAGATCTGGAAGGTAGTACTCACCCTGAGCGTTATCGTTGGAGAGCTCCGAAAGTGAAGAGATCAACTTTTCACAGTCAAAAGAGTAAACTCCGGAATTAACCTCCTTTATTTCTTTTTCCTTCTCGCTTGCATCCTTCTCCTCAACTATGTAGAGGACTTCATCTCCATCCCTTATAACTCTACCGTAACCTGTAGGGTCCTGAGCCTGTGCAGTTAGAACTACCATATCACCTTCAGTTTCAGCAATCGCCCTCACATCCTCAGGCCTTATAAGTGGAGAATCTCCATTTAGGACAACAACCTTTCCTTTATAACCTCTAAGAAGATCTTCAGCACACATAACTGCATGGCCAGTTCCAAGTTGCTCTTCCTGATAAACTACTTTAACGTCTGGAAACTCCTCTTTTAAGAAGTCCTCAACAAGCTCCCTCTTATGTCCAACAACAACGATTACGTCCTCAGCTCCGGCCTCCTTAGCAGCCTTTATAACGTACCAGAGCATAGGCTTACCGAGAACCCTATGGAGAACCTTTGGAAGGTCTGACTTAAATCTAGTTCCCTTTCCAGCTGCAAGGACAACTACCTTAAAGCCCAAAGCTACCTCCTCTATAGCCTCTTAAAGACTGCAAGTGGATCAGACAAGTACTTCTTTAAAATCTCCCTGTGGTCAAAAACGAGACTGTCAAAGGGAATTTCTTCGTAGCTGAAAACTTTAGCAACCTTTGCATCATCTTTCCCTTTAGGATTTCCCCTTGCAACACACTCAAAGACGACAGAAACCGTATGGAACCTAGGGTCCCTATCTGGCTTTGAGAAGACCCTAAACTGCCTTAAAACAACAACGTCAAGGCTTGTCTCTTCCTTCATTTCCCTAATAACCGCCCTCTCTACACTCTCCCCCACCTCAACAAATCCCCCAGGAATTGCAAGGCCAACGGGAGGGTACTTCCTCTCAATGAGAACTATTCCAAGCCAATTTCCAAATTCATCCTGTAGGTTAATTATTCCGTCAACGGCCAGGTAAGGAGTCTTAGGTTCAAAGGCCATTACTCTCCTCCAAACTCACCGGTTAAAACCTTCTCAATTAAGGCCTTCTTCTTCCTCTCTTCATACTCTTTCCTTAAATCAAACCCTCTTCCCTTTGCACTAACTAAAACCGCACTAACGCTACCAATTGCAACCTCAGCAACTGCCTTTACAGGAATGTGCCTCTCATCTGCAGTAAACCAGAAAACAACCTTTCCCTCCCTCTTAAAAGCCCCCTCAGGAGAGAGGTTATTGGAAGGAATAACCTTGTAAGCTTCTAATTTTCCAAAGAGGGTATCAATTTTTTCCCTCTTAACAACTTTAAATCTAACGTTCTGAAACTTTCCACCTGCAAAGAGGGGAAAAACAGTTTCCTCACCAACTTTAAAAATGCCGTAGCGCCTAAAGTAGTAAACGGCGCTGACTATATCCTCAAAGGGAACCGTAGGAATCTTTACGTACTTTATCTGAACTTTCTTCTTTTTAGGGTTGATCTTTTCGTACTTAACAATTCTCCTTTTAAGGTCGTAGGTGTACACCTTTATCCTTTGGTAATCCCCTTCGTGCTGGTAAAGATAGGTTTTTAAGGGAGTACTTAACTCTTCACTCCAAACTGAGTAACCTTCATCTGAAATCTTCCTAAACCACGAGGCCACTCCTGCAGTTGAAGCCCTTCCCCAAAACTTTAACTTTCCACCGTCAATCCTCTTAACCTTTGAGACGCTGTCTGCAACGTGGAAAATAGTCCAGTACAGCCTAAACTTTAGCTCCTCACCGTCAAAGTCATAGCTTGAGGGCTTCTTTGAAACCCTATAAACAGGCTTAAAAGTTTCAGGGTAACCCTTAGTAGATAAACATAGCGTCACCAAAACTGTAAAAGCGATAACCTTCTTTAATAGCTTCCCTATAAGCATTCAGCACCTTCTCCTTTCCGGCAAATGCACAGACGAGCATCAGCAACGTTGAACGGGGCAAGTGAAAGTTGGTTATAAGGGCGTCAATAACCTTAAACCTATATCCGGGGTAAATGAACAAGTTTGTAATCCCTTCACCGCTTTTAACAGTTCCCCCTTCACTTGCCACGCTCTCAAGGGTTCTAACTACAGTAGTTCCAACCGCTATAACTCTCCTCCCCTCCTCTTTGGCCCTGTTAATCTCCTCTGCCGTCTCTTCAGGAACTGTATAGGTCTCATAGTCCATCTTATGCTCTTCTACCCTTTCAACTTTAACCGGTTTAAAGGTTCCAGGACCTACGTGGAGAGTAACGGTTTTTATTATAACTCCCCTCTCCTCAAGTTCTTTTAGAAGTTCCGGGGTAAAGTGCAATCCTGCAGTTGGAGCTGCTACTGAACCCTCCTCCTTCGCAAATACAGTCTGGTACTTTTCCCTATCCTCAGGCCTCTCCTCCCTCTCAACGTAAGGAGGAAGGGGAACGTGACCAATACGGGAAAGAATTTCCATAAAGTCCATACTCTCCGGATAGGAGAACCTTAAAAGCCTCCTCCCTTCACCTAAGTAACCAACAACCTCTGCAGTTAGCTCAGGGGAGAAAATTACTTTCCTTCCGGGTCTTAACTTCCTTGCAGGCTTGGACATAACCTCCCAAACTGAAGGCTCAACTTGCCTAATGAGGAGGATCTCTACTTTCCCGCCCGTTGGGAGCTCCCCGTAGAGCCTAGCTGGTATAACTTTAGTGTTGTTCAAAACGAGAACGTCTCCTTCCTTCAGGTACCCCTTTATATCCCTAAAGATCCTGTGCTCAATTTCCCCGGTCTTCCTGTTTAAGACCATCAACCTTGAGCTATCCCTTGGTTCAGCCGGGAACTTTGCTATGAGCTCCTTAGGTAGAGTGTAGTCAAACTCACTAACTTTCATCCTAACCCCATCTCAAAGAGTTGGTGATAAATTTAACCTGCAAAACGGAGAGTGCGAGGATAGAGATGGTAAGCCTTGAAAAGGCAAAAGAGCTTGACAAAGAAGGTTTTAACTTAATTCCCCTATTTAAAACCCTCTTTGCAGACACAGAAACTCCCCTTTCGGCCTTTATAAAGCTGAGGGAACTTGGGGCAAACATGCTCTTAGAGAGCGTTGAAGGGGGAGAGAAGTGGGGAAGGTTCTCAATAATAGGGCTAGGAAGGCTCGTCAGCGTAAAGTCTAAAGAGAGGTTCGTTGAAGTAAATAGGCTTGGAAGGGTTGAAGTAAAGGAGTTCAAGGAAAATCCCCTTGAGGTTCTAAGGGAAGTTTTTAAAGAATTTAAACCTTACCGCCTTCCTGAACTTCCAAAGGTTTGGGGAGGTTTTTTCGGATATTTAGCCTACGATGCAGTTAAGTTCTTTGAGCCAAGGGTTAACGTTAACCCAAACAAAGAGGATTCCTACCTGTACGATATGTTCTTCTCACTTCCTGAAGCCCTCGTTGTATTTGATAACGTTAAAAATACAATTAACGTAATAACCTTCGTTCTGACCGGAAAGGGCGAACTTGAGAACGAGTACAGAAGGGGCATTGAGAAGCTCCAATCAATAGAAAGGGCTCTAAGGGAAGGAAAGTTAAACGTTGAAACTCCTCCTGTAAAGAGCTCCTCCCACTGGAAAGTTAACTTCTCAGACAAGGAGTTTATGGAAGCAGTTGAGAAGGCAAAGGAGTACATAAAGGCTGGAGATATTATTCAGGTTGTACTCTCCAGACGCTTTGAAAAACCCTTCTACGCAGAGCCCCTAACCTTATACAGGGCAATAAGGCACGTTAACCCCTCACCTTACATGTACTACCTTGACTACGGAGACTTCCAGATAGTAGGAGCTTCACCTGAAGTCTTGGTTAGAGTTGAAAACAGCAAGATTGAGACGAGGCCTATAGCCGGGACGAGGAGGAGGGGAAGGACTCCCGAGGAAGACCTTGCCCTTGAAAAAGAACTCTTAGCCGACGAAAAGGAGAGGGCGGAACACATAATGCTCGTTGACCTTGCAAGGAACGACGTGGGAAGGGTTGCGAAAGTAGGAACTGTAAAAGTAAACGAACTTATGGTTATAGAGCGCTACTCCTACGTAATGCACATAGTCTCAAACGTAATGGGGGAGCTCCGTGAGGATAAGGACGCCTTTGACGTACTTAAGGCCTGCTTCCCTGCTGGAACGGTTTCCGGAGCTCCAAAGGTAAGGGCGATGGAGATAATTGACGAGATGGAGCCATCTGAAAGGGGAGTTTACGCTGGAGCTGTAGGGTACTTCTCCTTTGACGGGAACATGGATACGGCAATAGCCATAAGAACGGCAATCGTTAGGAGGAACAAGGTTTACGTTCAGGCTGGAGCAGGAATTGTTGCAGATTCTCTTCCCGAGCTTGAGGCAAAAGAAACGCTAAATAAGGCTAGAGCTCTATTTAAAGCAGTTGAACTGGCTGAGAGGGGGCTAAGTTGAAGCTCTTTGACCTTGAAGCTGAATACTCCGTACTTGGAAGTATGATAGTTCAACCCTCATTCGTATTTAGGGGAGTTGAGTTACTTAAACCTGAAGAGTTCTTTAAACAGGAGCACAGAGTACTCTTTCGCTTCATAAGGGACCTTGTAGCCGAAGGGTATACAGAATCTCAGCTGAACGAAATCTCATTCCTTGACGAGCTTGAAAAGAGGAACCTAATTGATAAAGTGGGAGGAGAGGAGCACGTCTCGCTCCTCGTTGAGTACGCCCTTGAAAACTACGAGAAGTTTGAGTCTGCCTGCAAAATCGTAAAGGACAAGGCCCTCCTGAGACAAATTGTTGAAATAGGAAAGTTCATAACCGAGAAGGTAGAGGAAACTCCAGACCCGGACCTCCTCCTTGACAGCCTTGAAAAGCAGATATTCTCACTTTCAGAGGAGAGGATAACAAACACTCTCGTTCACGTTGGCGAAGTTATTCCAGAGATAATCAAAAAAATAGAGGAGACTGCAAAGAGGGAAGAGGCAATAACGGGCCTACCGTCTGGATTTTACGAAATAGACAGGATGACCTCCGGCCTTCAACCTTCAGACTTAATAATCCTTGCAGCAAGGCCTTCAATGGGTAAAACCGCCTTCTCCCTCTCAATAGCATACAACGTAGGCTTAAAGGAGGGAAAAACTGTTGCCTTCTTCTCCCTTGAAATGTCAAAGGAGCAGCTGATAACCAGGCTAATAGCCCAGGACTCAGGAATTCCCCTCCACAAAATTAGGGACGGTTACCTAAGGCCCGATGAGCTTAAGAGGGTAGTTGAAGCGGCAAGCAGAATAGAGCAGGCCTCTATCTACATTGACGATACCCCAGGCATCTCAATCCTTGAAATGAGGGCAAAGGCAAGGAGGTTAAAGTCGGAAAAGGGGCTTGACTTAATCATAGTAGACTACCTGCAGCTTATGAGGGGAATTAGGAGGACTGAGAGCAGGCAGCAGGAAGTCTCCGAAATTTCCCGCTCCTTAAAGGCCTTAGCAAAAGAGCTTAACGTTCCAATAATAGCCCTCTCTCAGCTTTCAAGGCAGGTTGAACACAGGGCAGACAAAAGGCCCCAACTCTCAGACCTTAGAGAAAGCGGAAGTATAGAGCAAGATGCAGACATAGTTATGTTTATCCACAGACCTGAAGTTTATAAGAAGAACCCTGAACCGGAAGAGGAAGGAATAGCCGAAATCATAATAGCAAAACAGAGAAACGGCCCTACCGGAACGGTTAAATTGGCCTTTATAAAGGAGCTAACGAGGTTTGAAAACGTTGAAGAGACAGAAAGCTCTGAAGTTCAATCGGAAAAGGAGGAAAGGGAGCTCCCAACCCCACAGCCTGAGGAAGAGGAGGCTTTTACATTTGACGACGAAGAGGACTACAACTTTGACTTCTAGTATTCCCTCTCAACTATGAAACGGGCTATCCCCTCTAGAGGCTTCCTTTTATCCTTCGGAAAGACCTTCAAGAACTCAACTGCCCTTTCAACCTCCTCCCTAGCCCTTTTCTTAGCCCCGTCAACTCCAAAGAACTTAACGAAAGTTGTTTTACCCTTTTCAACATCAGAACCGACGTTCTTTCCAATCTTTTCCTGATTGCCAACTACGTCTAAAACGTCATCTACTATCTGAAAGGCTAGACCAATTGAATCCCCATAGTTCCTAAGTGCCCCAATCTCCTCTTCACTCCCCCCTCCCGTTATTCCGCCAACAACGACAGAAGCAGTTATTAACCTTCCCGTTTTGTGTCTGTGGATAAAGAGGAGCTCCTCCAGAGAAACGTCATCCCTACCCTCAGCGTCAAGGTCACACTGTTGACCGAGAACCATTCCAAGCATTCCAGAGGCCCTTCCTAATTCGGAGATAACCTTAATCTTCCTTTCACAGTCAAAGTTCCAATCTGCAAGAACTTCAAAAGCCCTATTCAAAAGAGCATCACCTGCAAGGACGGCCGTAGCTTGACCGAACTTAACCCAAGTTGTTGGATGTCCCCTTCTGAGAGTATCGTTGTCCATCTCCGGCAGGTCATCGTGAACCAGTGAGTAGGTGTGAATCATCTCTATGGCACAGGCTGGAGTTATAGCATCTTCAACCTTCCCTCCAACAACTTCACACCCAGCCAAACAGAGAATTGGCCTTAACCTCTTTCCTCCAACGGTTAAGGAGTACTTTACAGCCTGATAAAGCTTTTTCCCGTAAGGAGGTTCAGGAGGTAAGTACTTTAGTATCTCCCTATCTATTAACTCCTTCCTCTCCTTTAAATACTCTTTAAGCTCCAAAGTACCCTCCTAGAAAAACTTCTTCTCCTGACCTTTTAAGAGCCTCCCGATGTTTGAGTGGTGTTTAAGGACTATCAAAAAAGCTCCTAATGTAACAAATATAAAAGAAAGAGGAGAAGGTTTTTCAAAGAGCTTATATAAAAGGGGATAAGAAAGGGCAGCAGTTATTGAAGAGAGGGAGACGTAACGGGTTAAGATTAAAACTGTGAGAAATATGAGAAATGAGACCAGAGTTGTTAGCGGAGAAATTAACAAAAAGGCACCAAGGGCAGTTGCAACTCCCTTTCCTCCCTTAAAGCCAAGCCACGGAGAGAAGCAGTGACCTGCAATTGCTGAAATCCCGGCAAGGACCTGATACTCAACCGGCAACCCTAATAACTTACTTATTAAAACGGCCAGAGCTCCCTTTAGGGAATCAAGGAAGAGGACGAGTAAACCGTACTTCTTTCCTAGGACCCTTGAAACGTTTGTAGCTCCTATATTACCGCTTCCATGTTCTCTAACGTCAATCCCCTTTATCTTACCTATCAGATAGCCAAAGGGAATAGAACCGAAGAGGAAAGAAAGGATAAAGACGAGAAAAAGGGCAAAAGGCTCCATACTACTGCTCCTTCAGTCCTGTATAGAATTTAAAGAAGTATAAGATTCCTGTATAAACGGCAACAAAAGCTGAAACCACTAGGAAAAACTCCCCCCAAGGCTTAACCCCGAGGAGTATAAGCGAAATTGAGAGCATTATTAAAACTGTCTTAACTTTTCCTCCGGTAGAAGCCGGTATAACAATTCCTCTGCTTGCAGCAATTGCCCTTATACCTGTTACAGCCTCTTCCCTTCCGACTATAGCGATAACGGAGAAAGGGTCACAGAGCTTAACGTAGGTCAGTGAAATTAGAGTTGAGGAGGTTAGAAGTTTATCTGCCACTGGATCAAGAAGCATTCCAAGGCTCGTCACTAAACCGTACTTCCTGGCTATATAACCGTCAAGGAAATCGGTAAGGGAGGATATTAGGAAGAGGATAAGGGCTACAGTGTAGTAGCCCCAGAGTATAGCAACAACTATAAAGGGAAGTAGAAAAACCCTTAAGAGAGTTAGAATGTTTGGAACGTTTTTGACCTTCCCCATTACACCTTCATAGGCATAATTACGTTCTTTAGCTGTGGCTCTTCCTGAGAAGTAACTAGAACCGGAGATACAGGTTCCTCCATATGAACAGTTATGCTGTCTCCATCAAAGGAGCCTATAGATTCAATCATGTGAGCTATGTTAAAGCCTATCCTAAAGGGCTCTCCAGAGTACTCAACAGGAATTACAACCTCGGCCTCCTCGCTGGTTTCTCCCTCTAAGCTCTTTGCAGTCAACCTTAATGAGTTCTCCGTTAAGTCAAAGATAACAGCCCTAACCTCTTCCCTATCAAATATTACAGAGACCTCCTTAAGGGCCGAGAGGAACTCTCCTCTATCTACGGTAAAGACTTTACTGTTTCCCTCAGGTATCACTTTTGTGTAGTCCGGATACTCTCCCTCTATGAGGGAGCTCCACATAACGGTATCTCCGCTTCTAAAGTAGATCTTATTGTGCTTTTCCACAATCTCAACCTCATTGCCCTCTCTGAGGAGTCTCTTAAGCTCGCTGAGGGATTTTTTCGGTATTATGGCACTCCACTCCTCAGACTCAACAAAAACCTCATAGAGAGCCAATCTGTGGCCGTCAGTGGCTACTGCGTGAAAGCGGTCTCCGAAGGAGCGAAGGAGAACCCCGGTAAGGATGTACTTGGCCTCATCTTTACCGGCCGCATAAGAAACTTTTTTAAGGGCTTTATCTATCTCATCAGAGGGAAGTTTAACGGAGAAGTCCTCAGGAACTTCAACTTCTGGGAACTCTTCAGGAGGAAGTGAAGCCAAAGAAAACCTTGAGTTTACCGATTTTACCACTACTTTACCCTCTTCCCTCTCTAAAGTTAACTCTTCTCCCGTTAGCGATGAAAACAACCTTACTGCTTTACTAGCGTTTACAGTTGCTTTCCCTTCTTCTTCAACGATACAGTCCACAACTGTGGAAACTCCAATTTCAAGGTTTGTTGCGGTCAACCTGA
>Ga0256837_1000162_pt1 | contig 61822 bp, 103 predicted proteins | sample 4562384metaG_FD_185976 | JGI IMG/M metagenome (GOLD analysis project Ga0256837, IMG submission 185976) | Hydrothermal vent microbial communities from Guaymas Basin, Mexico - 4561-384 | ecosystem: Environmental > Aquatic > Marine > Hydrothermal vents | place: Mexico: Guaymas Basin | collected... | reverse complement strand
CTTGCTGGGCTTGTGCATTCGGGTCTTGCTGGGCTTGTGCATTCGGGTCTTGCTGGGCTTGTGCATTCGGGTCTTGCTGGGCTTGTGCATTCGGGTCTTGCTGGGCTTGTGCATTCGGGTCTTGCTGAGGCTGTGCATTCGGGTCTTGCTGAGGCTGTGCATTCGGGTCTTGCTGAGGCTGTGCATTTGGGTCTTGTTGGGCTTGTGCATTTGGGTCTTGTTGCCCTTGCTGTACTTCCTGCTGTAATTGCTCTGCTGCTTGTTGCATTGAGAGACCTTGTTGCTGAGCGGCATTAATAATAGCTTCTCCGTCTGCCCCTTGTGATTGAGCTATTTGCATTATTTGTTGTTTATACTGCTCTTCTTCTGGATTTGGCTGTGCTTCTCCTTCTCCCCCTTGAGCTTGTTGAGCGGCACCCATTGCATCTTTTAGTTCAGATAAAGTGTGTTTATTCTGTGTAATCTCTGCCAATATCGCCTTTAATGTCTGACTCATCTCTTGAAACTCTGCAGGCATTTGAGGTTGACTTGCCGCAGTCTTTAACATTAGTCCTATAGAACCTGTATCAAACCCTTCGTCAGAAAGTCTTCGAGACATACCTACTTTGTCAAATCTTTCTTGATTATAGTGATATTCACCCCCATCACAAACAATCTCTATTGAAGCTGTCTTTACAAGAGCACTATCTAATCCTGTCTCTGTTAGTAGGTCAGCAACTCTTGTTCCTGCAGGATTTTTTCTATTGTGTTTAAAATACATAATGTGACTAGGGTGAATGTATATTCTATTATCTCTCTGAGTATACGAGTATTTTTCATCCACTTCAATGATTGGTCCCCCACCCGATTGGATAACCAATGTTGTGCCTACTTGAACTACACTTGAATCATATAGAGGTAATAAGTATAGTTCATCTTTACTGACAGTAAGAATAACCTGGCGAGCTTCTTTTGGAGATGCTTGAGGGCCAAATACTCTAGAAAGGTGTTCTCTTGGGTCGTCATTGATACTAGCTGCCGGCAATCCAAGTGGAGGATTTATTTCTCCAGCTGGGCAAGAATGATGATGACTATACGAAACTTGTGGTGTTCCTACTCTGGCACTACCTGCAGTAGTATAAAGTTTCTTCCAACCATCCATTTCTTCCACAACCACAACAGGAACTAAATCCAAACCTATAGTAAGAGCATTATATATCCCAGGATTTGATAATACCTCTAAATTAGAACTCGACTTTAATAACTGCTCTCCCAGCTTAGGAACAGACATCATCACTGACTTACTTCCCGTATTAGAATCACTAGCTACTTTATAGAAACCTTGAGTCGCTATCTCCATAGCAGCCTCTCGTCTTTTACTTACTGGAACAGTGTTTAGGTCTGCTATCTTTGTTATCACTGAATTAGAGAAGTCCTCAGCATCACTCGCTAGCTTCTGAAGACCTTTCTTTTGAGATAGAGTATCAAACACCTCTTGACTATATATCTCTCTCAGAGTGCTTCCTAGAGACTTATCTGAAGCCATCTTTTCAAAGTTACTTGCAAAACCATCGTTGGCATTAATTAACTGTATCATAACAGAGTCGTGATAAGCCATATTACTAGCTACTTTTGGAGACATAGTTTGAGGAGTGGCAAATAGTCTACCAATAATACCCCTGTCTACTGCTAGTCTCTCTTGTTCTTTCTTCGTCATTGCTCTACCAAATTCAATTCTACTTGAACTCAATAGTCTCTTGTACATTTTCTTAGTCAGAGCATACAGTTTCTCATTTTCTACATCACCAATATACGAAACAGAATCTACTGAGCCATTACGATATATAGCAGGTATAAATAGAAGTCTATCTGCAACCATGAAGTATGCAGCACCTATAGCAAAACTCATATTTTCCTCTATGTGGTCAATATCTATTTTAACCAATTTAGGTAGCAAATCGTGATAGTTCTCTGCTAGTTGTTTCATAACCTCTTCATTAATCAGTTGTGTCAGTTTTGACATCACCATACTTTTCATATTACTTTTCTCCTATTGTTGCTTGTGAGAAGGCCGAAGAACCCATTGGCTTACCACCTAAAGGCTTTATACCTGGACTTTTCAACCCTCTTCCTGGTTTAATCTTAGACATCGTGCCTCCAACATTATTGATTTTATTTGCGACAATCTTACCAAAACTTGAGAAACCTGCTTCTTTGTCTACAGCAACACTTAGTAATGATACCTGACGATTAACATTGATTATCTCTCCTGCATGAGCTAATGCTGAGGCAACTTTTTCTATCTCTTCTTCATTCCCAAAGAACTGTGTCATATCTATATGCTTCATTATGCAGCTACTCTAGAGATATTTGGTTGTTTAACTATAGCTCTTGACATTAGATTTGGAGAAGAAGTCGGAGGAGGTGTTGGTGCTGTTCCTCCCAGTCCACGCCTCTGTTTTATTGCGTCAATTCTGGCTCGTCTGATTTTTCGAGATAAAGGCAGACTTGTTTTCTCGTTAGTTAGAGGAAAGTTACTTTTTACTGACGGGACAGCATTTTTAAGCTTTATATTTTTTCTCGCACCACTAAGAGCTGAAGTTGCTGCTTGAGTAGTGTTTCCGTTAGCAAGGCTCTTACTTACTGCTGCTCCATTTAATTTCTTCGCATGCATAGTGGCCATATATCCCCGTGGAGACATTCCGTTTGTGCCACTCCCTAAAGATTTACCTTTGTTTGATATCGAATGCTTTGTATTTTTGGCAATGTCGAGTATTCTTCTCATACTTAATGCCGTCTTTTCTAAGTCTTTCAAATGCATATTGCTTCCTTGTTTTAGTTATATTGCTGTTATTATAACTAATTTTTCAAGTAGGTACATTTAAGAGAAGGTTTTTCACTTATAGGTTCTGCTGTCTCACTTCTTCTGCTGTAGCCTCTCGGCAAGAGACAGAGACATCTTTATCTCTTTCTAGTGTCACTAAGAGTTTCATCGCATACTTATACTTCAGTTCAGCCTGCTCTAACCTAGAGAGATCTTTAAAAGACAGTCCTCTCCCTTGGGCATCTATTGTTGCCTGATGTAACACTATTGCTTCCATTAATCTTTCACCTCCATATCTCGCACCCTTTCTTACTTGCCTGATGCACTTACTATGCCTATAATCCGGTATTCATCATCTATCACGGGGAACAACTCAACTTTATCTTCGCGTATAAAAATTTCTAGGTCTTTTGCCATTAACGAATCGTCTTCTCTCATTAGCATCACTATTTTTACATCATCAGCTACATCTTCTAATATCTCTTTTAACTACTGTCATCCTCATCTTAATTTACCTCTTTTGTATTTATAACTTCTTCATTATATTTCTTTATCTCTGCCGGTGTTGGCACCTCTAACTCTGAAACTATCAATCCGCTGTTTAGTATAGAATGACCTATGTACCCACTAGAGAATGTTATCTTTGTGTCTATTAAACCATTGGGCTTAATAAACTTTGCTCGTTTGTTGAATTTCAAAACCTGGACATCTTTTTTGTAATCCCCAAACAACCCTAATGGGTTTCTATCGCTAAACACTGCCATCGTCATCAATAATAGAAATGGCTTATCTAATTTTAAAGCTCTTTTGAAGAACTCAGCTTTCTTTTGAAATGGTGGATTATCCACAATAATATCCCACTCTTCTGGCTCATATTCAAAAAAGTCTTGTCCTGTAAGTATATGTGATACTTCAACATTAAAGTACTTACTTAACACTGTGTGATATGCAGATTTCAGCAGTGTACCTTTATTGAACTCTATGTCTTTATTCGTTGAGAACGGACACCATATAGTAATAGGTCTTCCCACTCTCTCTTGGTAATCAAGTAAATGATCAACAATTGCTTCTACTATATAATCAGGTGTGTATAATTCGTAATCTGGATTTACTACGCTACCCCACAATAATTCCTTACTTTTCATCTTGATCTACCTCTTTTGTATTCCAAATTCTCTTGCTTCTTCTCACAACCGCCATAACTACTTCTCCCATTCCGTAATAGTTTTATTCCTAGAGTACTTACAATAAAGGTTCTTTGCTTCGTACTCAAACTTCTTCGTATATCTAGTTACTAGATCACATTCAGGACATCTTGTATTACTACTTACTCTTCTCATTCTACTTATCTCCTGCAAGAGCAACTGTGATCTTTTTAGCCAGAGCCACTTGCCCTTTTCCCGTAATCTTAGTAGTCCTCTTTTCACGAACCCCTTTTGGAGTATTTATAGTTCTGATAATTACCTCAAAGTATCCGTTATCTATATATCTTTGATAAGGTTCATTGCTTTTCATAAGACAACCATTTTCTCTAAGCCAGGCAAATGCTTTGTTTTGACCTACCTTTACTCCTTTGGTGGAAATTGCTTTAGCCCACTCTCTAACTAGCAGACTATCTTGAATTGCTTTGCTTCAGCCTTTCTACTTTGAAATATAACCTGATATAAACCACTTTCATTAACTGCATTTACATTTTGTTTTCTACCTATTTTATCAATGACCTGAATAGTAGTTAGGTCATCTTCATCTATAGACTGTGCAACTTTAGTAGGATTACTTAATGCCAAAGCGTTGCAAATGTCAACAAGCACAAAGTAAGGTTCACGATCTACAAATCCTCCTCTCAACTCCATATTACTGTTCTTAAACACTTCTATGCCCATTTCACTTTGCTCAGCCTGATTGGCTGTCTGTATTGTATTCATTTTGATTTCTTTCGACTTGAAAGCTTTAAGAGGAGATAGTAGAGGTGTCGAATTTCGTGCTATCTCAGTAAACCCTTATTGAATAGTAGTGCAGCACAGGTATTCGACTAACCTTTTGTTTACTACTATTCAATAAAAGTTTAACTCTTCGTCTAAAGTAAGTCACCAGACTCAATAGACCTAGTGACTGGAAAGTTATTTACTAACACCTCTTAGCATAAAATGGAAGTCCAAGAGACAGAGCAATAAGACTCTGCTTGTTTGTGGACCAGAATTATACCGTATTCTATTTATGATTTCCTACACTTCCTTATATAGTTTTGGTCCAATCTCTTTACCAAGTAGTCTATGTATCTCATCTTGATCATCTGGATGCATTCGTCTCATTGCATCAACATATGATCAAGTTGAAATGTATTCATCAGTTTCCTTTATGGTTATTTTAACGGTTTGAGGTACTTCATTACCAAATATATAGCTATTGAATGCTCTGCCAGAAATAATGATGTCCCTACCTGTGCAAAAAGAATAATATCTACTTTGAAATAACTTAGAAGTATCATACCTACAGCAGAACCTACTATCATTGCAGTAATCTGTGCATATCTAATTTGTTTTCTTAGTACCTTTAGTATACCTTTTGCCCGAAGACTCTGCATATGATGATCTTCAAATGTTCTCTTGGCTTCCATAAGTGGCATAGTAATAAGAGCATTCATAATTAGAAATAGATAGATTGGTGCTGCTGAATCTGCTAGAGGGTCATCTCCAAAGACTGATGTCATAAGGATTATAGATACTATGGCTTCAGTGATAATAGTAATAATAAGCATAGTTCTTACACTATGTACCTTTCTGTATGCTAACCAAGTTCCTGCTAGACCAGCAACCTGAAAGACTGTCTCAAACATAGGGATATTGTCTGTACCTAGTGTTGCTTTTGACATAATATAGAATGCAGACATAGAAACCCATAAAGCTGCCCCAAATGTTTTAATTGGGATACTCTTTCGTAGATACCTCGTGTATGTGTTTGGTGTAATCATTTTACTCTCCTGTGTTTAATAAGGATAGTATTGTATCAAAATTGCTTGTAAAGTAAAACTTCTCTCTCTTGTGTATTAATAGAAGAGTGATGAATGATACCAAAGAGAGAGGAGGTGTCCCCTTCCATAATGTCAGAGATAAGCTGTATAAAGGGAAGGGGCAAAATTAAAATAAGGTTCTCTGCTGTTGAGAACAGAAAAATATGTCACATAAAAGTTTATTATAAAAAACTTTGTTTTAAGGAGGCTACTTCCTAGAACAATGTTGCTCTTGCAATTAACCAACTAGGGAATTTGGGGAAACCCTAGCCAGTATAAAACAGGAGGCCTTTTTAGGGGCAGTGAAAGTATAGGGGAAGAAACCTTTACTTATTCTTTACTGTGCTATAATACTCCAAAAAAAGGATAAGTAATGTCATTATTTAAACAAGCTTATGTAGAAAATACTCAAGAAGATGTAGAAAAGATAAGTGCTAGTGACTATATGAAGACCCGAAGCTCTCGTTCTCAGAGAGCTATGAAGGGTATGTCTCGTCAGCGTTATGCCAACAAAGGTTTTGGTGGAGGAACTAGAAGAAAGAAAGCTTTTTAGTCTTTCTTCTTGTGTTCTACTTCTTTGTGTTTCTTGTTCTTGCCTTTCTGGTCTGAACCAAACAAGTGACCTAGTCCATATCCGGCTGCTGAATTAATTGCTCCACCAGCTGTACCAAGAACTGCACCAGTAGCACTTCCTAATGCAGCACCTGCAATAACTTTCCTTCCACGACCTTTGACTTTACCAAAGATCCTGCTCTCTTCTTCTCTTTTGTGCATCAAGTGAGCAGCTGCCCCACCTAGAATAGCACCACTTGCAGTACCTGTCATAGCACCACCCTCAGCACCACCTCTTATAGTAGAATTAAGTGTACTTTTACCTGTGTCTTTAGCTACTGCACCATTAACACCTGTACCTCCAGTAAATCCTCCAACTATGGCATGATTCCTTTTAGAGCCCTCATAAAGGCCTACAGCACTAGAACCTGGTGCACCTATAAGTGCACCGGCAATACTATTGTTTCGAGCTATTTTTCTAGCTCTTTCTTGGTAATCGTCTTTCTTATGCTCTTTAGCATCTTTCTCGTACTCGTACATCAACTCAACAAGAGGAACACCTTCAATATCAGATAGATAATTAACTGCCTCAGCAATCTTCTCTATATCGCCCTCTTCAACATCTTGCCACTCACTTGCAACTTTGTCTTGAAGATACTCATTTGGAGCCGACTGAAACTCATCAGCAAATGCTATAGCTTCAACAGGATCAATCCCTTGGTCTGATAAAAACTCATAAGCTTCCGCCACCTTGTCATATATATATTGTTGTTCATTCATAATTTTATCCTTGATTTTGATTATTTGAGCTTCCGCCCATTGCTAAGCCTACGCCACCTGCACCAGCAAGACCTACTCCGCCTCTTGTTACCCACTTGGCAGTATTTGCACTATCTAGCTTAGTAGCAAAATCTCCTTTCGTCTTCTTAACTTGTGCAGAGTCAAATATACCCCATTTGTGTTTCTTGTTGTATGCTTCAGACGCATCTTTTACTTTTTGCTCTGCTGAACCAGTTAGGTTATCTATAAATCTATTTCCCATTACTTTAGCTTTCTGCATAAAGCCTTCACCATTGTTCTCTGTAGCTACAGGAGTTTCTACTTTCGGTGGAACCTCTGTTTTTGGTGGAGTTTCTGGTGGAACTTTTGGCGGAACCTCTACTTTCGGTGGAGTTTCTGGTGGAACCTTTGGTGGAACCTTTGGTGGAACCTTTGGTGGAGGTAGTTGTAGTTGAGGAGTAGGTGAAGGTAGCTGTAGTTGAGGATTAGGAGTTGTTACTTTCGCTTGCCCCATTGCCGAAGTTGGTGCAGGGGTTACTGGTTTTACTGTAGGAGTAACCGGCTTATTGCCAGAGAACACTCCTTTAACCTTGTTTATTCCTCCTTTAATAGCACTCATCATTCCTGCTTCCTTAGCATAATCGTAAAGCATTTCAGAATGAGTGCCATCATAGCCTATATCTGAGAGATATTCTTTAACCTCAGCAATCTTCTCTATGTGTTCATCAGAATAGTCATGGTCTCCCCATTCAGCAGCAACTTTGTCTCGAAGATAATCGTTGGGGGCATCACTAAATGCTTCGGCAAATCCTAGTGCAGATACAGGGTCTAACCCTGCAGCACTAAGATGCTCGTAAGCATTAGCTACTTTTTCGAAGATGTACTCTCTTTCATTCATTATTTTTCCTAATAAGGTTTTCTATGCATGAAAGTATATCCTATTTAGAAAGAAACTCCCAAATTAAGAAGAAGAACTTTCTGTTTTATGTCAGCCTCTGTAACATTTACAGGAGTTACTCTAGTGTAATTGTTTTGAGTAATGCAGTATCTTAGCTTTAGTGATACTGATGGTTTAGGCTTGATACCTATATACGCCTGGTAAGTGTTTCCTAATTTTCCTGAACCATAAGCAGTTTCCGGTTGTCCTGGTACTACACTGTTCCAATACTTACTTGAGTGATACACTTCTGCTCCGTAGAACATCTCACTATCAATAAACTCTGGGTTGTAATCTCGTCTAACTCCCATAAGAATACTATATCCATTCCTTCTGACATTGTCTACCTCTAAACTAGAAGCACCAAAGATAGTATATGCTAACCAACCAGAATCAGCTCTAGCATCTATACTTGTACCATATCCAGCTAGAAATAGTCTTTGTGAAGCTGGGTTAGTCTTTGTAGTCATATCAGCCACTGACAAATTAAGTTTTGTTGTAAGAATTATATTGTCTGTCATATCTCTTTGATCACTAGCAAACATAAATATCATTCGAGAAGATGGTTTAATCTCTTTCATCGAACCTACTGTTGTATCTATGTCTACTAAGCTCTTGATTACTGCTCCTACTTTCACTCTTGTTCTATTATATAAGTGATGTGTCCATACTACGCCCTGAAAGTTCATATGGTATAAAGTAAAGAGTCCATCTGAGTTCTCTCGACCATTATAAGCATATTCATAGAAAGCTCCTTTCTTGAAGCTCATTTGACCCACGGTGATTATATCTCGAGGGGTAATCGCATATCCTAAAGCTAACTCATTGATATTAATATATTCATTTGATTGTAGAGACTGCTTTAGAGCATAATTAACCATCCGAGAATGTTTTATAAACTCTACTGATGTATTGACAGTCCAATCACCTAGGCTTAAATCATTAAATGTCTCTATACTTGAGTAGTTTGCTTGTCTTGATGCTAATTTAATACTGTCACTATCCAAAGTACAGTAAGCAGTATAAGCATTCAGCTCATTATAGTTATTCCATTTTAATTGGTCTGCAACTAAACAACCACTGAACAACACCATTGCCCAAATCCAAATCCAAATCTTTTTAATCTTATCCACTAAATTCTCCTCCCGACATATCTTCCTCTATGGGAAATATCATATCCATACATAACTAGACACTCTGCTAGCTCTTCTTTATGAGTCACCGCAATTGGAGACTCTATATACTCTTGAAGCCTGCCGTGTAATACAGCTCTCGACCATCCTTTGGCGGACTTGATTTCAGGGTCAATACAATATCTTGCGAAAAGAGCCTGACAGCTCTCTTCAGATGCAGATAAACTACTAAACGCCAAAACAGCCGTCAATACTATTTGCTTCATTCTTTCTCCTCTACCTGAACAATCAATTCAAAGACTGTTCCCTTTGCTGTTGTCTCCCTAAGTATAAGATTACCTCCTGTTTCCCTTAACATCCATCTGTTTAACCCTAATCCACTCCCTCTACTGAAAGTCTTCTTGTTTGTTTCAGTAAAGATGTTGGCTAGGGTATATGAAATCATAACATATTTCTTTTTCAGCCACGAGATGTCCTCTGTTATCACAAAACTATGTCCACTCTCATCTTTAGTTGTGTACCCTTCCTTAAATACCAAGTCAAACTGTTCACGAGGAAGAATTAATCCATTCGACCCTCTCACACCATGTCCTTTGTCTATAAAGAATAGGTGCAACAGTTTTTTCTTCTTACAATACTTAAACTCTATTAGAAAGGCTGAAGCTTTAGCCTCAATAGCATTCTTTACATGACTACTGGTAATATTCATCAGGTCTCCATTAGAAAGATTTCCTCGGAGCTTAAACCTCTGTAACTCTTCAGGAACATCAATGCTAAAGATACAATGCTTATATGTCTCCATATTCTTAGTTGGAGCACGAAGGATATCAAACACATTCTTGTTGCCATTGCTATATGTAATCTGCTTAAAGTCTCCTATTCTGTCTAGCACTGTACTAACTCTAGCAATCGCATCGTACACATCTTGAAAAGACATTGTATCAACAGAAGATAGACAACCTCTATTTGCTCCACACATCTGAACAGTATTTCTTATTCTCTCTACCTTCTTTTCCATCAAATGAATTGTTCCATCAATAATAGTTATAGGTGTTCTCAGTTCATGAAGCATATTCTCTGTTAAAACTTTCATATTCTTAGACTTAGCTGTCTCAGATAGGTTTCTATGTAATGCCATCTGTCTCAGTCTATTTGACCTAAAGAATAAGTAGTTCACAAGCAAGAATGCAAAAAAGGCAATAACGTTAATTATAATTATATTGTCTATTCTGTCATTAAGTATCTCTCGCCTATCTGTTCTAAGTAAGATTCCATATGTATCTTCCCTAAAAACAAGAGAGAGGTCATCTCTTATCTCAAACCCCCAGGCAGATAATTGCTCTTCGTCTGGTTCAAGTCGAATATGAGAGCTTCTTAATCCACCTGTTGGAGTAGCTTCGAATGATTTCTCCACTCCATTCTGAACCACTTCTAGCTGAGTACATTTAGATACAGCACAAATGTTCACTAGATCCATCTCTTCATAAGCAAGAATAGTCCTTGCTATTGTATTTTGACTATCTTTAACTGTTACCGATATACTTATGAACGCCATATAAAAGAGCACTGTATTCAGAAATGTTGGTATAATCACAAGCCAAGTAATTATCCTACCCGTTGTGTAATTCATTTGCTCTGCCCTGCAAGAATTTCTTTACCACATTCGTGAACTCATACAGTCTGTTACTTGACTTAGGGATAATATGCACATACTTCTCTTGTCCATTCTCAATCTCTAGCTCATCTATATCTGACCCGAAGTAATCTTTAAACTTATTCACATAGTCAAATATAACACTTACCTTACTGTTCATTGTATGACCTGTCAGGAAATACACTTCACAATGAGGGTTATTCTTCTTAAGCTCTTTAGCTACATCAATACCATCGTATTCAATACCATCAATAATTCCACCAAGTGTTATATCTACAAAAGCTAATTGAATGTTTTGGCAAGCAGGTTCTGACATAAACTTCTCTATTCCAAAAGCAGCGTACTTACCTGATGACGCTAAGACATTGAACTCTTCGTGGATATCTATTCCCTCAATCTCTTCTAGCTCACCAATCACAGTATTAACTACACCCACTTGGTCATCTAGCACTAAAAGAGATGGCTTCTCCTTTGAATAGTCTCCCCTACAGATAGGAGCAATAATCTCAGGCTGAATTCTATTCACCTTAACCTGCTCTGGCTTAGTATATGACATCTCCTCCTCTACCTCTACTTTCTCACACTCTTTTGTTCTTAAAATGAACTCTACTATGTCTCTCATGATACCCATATCTCTCTCCTACTTCTTCTGTGTTGCTTCAATGATTGAAACACTATCTTTTGTTAATGCTTGAATAGCTTCAGGCACGACCTTATACAAACTAACGAGAACAATTAAGATAACTATTGCTGTCCCAACACCTTTCCAGATGTCATACCAAGTGATCTTCTGCCACCAAGGCCCTGACTTAGACTTCTTTGTAGCTACTGCTGCCTTATCCTCTATCAATTTATCGAGAGTTTTAACCTTTATTGATATAGTCTTGTCTATCAACTTGGCAGTCCTACTCTTATTTAAACTACTATTAGTCCGTATCTCATCTACCACTAACATAATCAATTCATAGGCAGCCTCGTTATCTAGCTTAACCTTAGCGAAATGACCTGTTAAGTCTTGTGCAACCTCCTCATCTAATATGTATTCCATCAGCTCTGACCTCAAATCCTCTAAATCAGTCCGAATCTTCTTCAATTCAACCACTTTTTGCTCCTTTTTATGCAAATTTCGTAAGTTTCCTTAAAATTATAGCTGATTTTCTTGAATTTCCCGTCCAACCTCTATACTCTCGTGCACAAGGGACTTACAAGCAGGTCAAGCAGTCAGGCAATTTCACCCAAAGTGCCCTTTTGACCCCTAGTCGGATACCCCTTTTTATCCATTTTCACCCCTCTAACCTTAAACGAACTATTTGCACTCTATCTTTAGTTCAGATATAATACCTCCATCAAGTCACTTATTCACCTCGATTAAGTGACGAGTTCTTCCACGGTATCTGTATTATGGGTGGTGTGAAAATGACGGTTTTGGCACTCATGTGTGAAGGCAAACCCCCTATTTTAGGGGTGTGCGAGACTTCTCCCCACAACCCCCAAACAACCCATTCCAACCAATCCCCCCAACAACACAAGAACACAACAACAATCACAATCAACTAAAAACCAAAACGACATTACCTACATACATTTCCATCTGAATAGACTAAGGGATAAAACTCTATATGTCTACTTACGTATAGGTATACAAGTATAAAGGTGTATTATAGAGTATGGGGGAGTTTGGGAGTATTAAGTCCTGAAGGTCTTTATCTATTGTTAAGAGTGTGTATGTTAGTATTCTGGGTCTTTAACGAGAGCAAGTATTAAAACAGGAGGTTAGGTACATGACGCTTTTACAGAGTATGAACCTAGAGTATTATCGTAGGGGTGTGGACATGAGCGACTTGGGTGTTGTAGCAGGGATGAATAGCTTTCAACGAGCGACCTCTCCTAACTACACGACAAAGACTCCTCATCAGGGTGTATATATTCACCTAAACCGTACAGCAATAGATGGTGAAGATGTTCTTGATTACTCTAAGTGTGCAGTAATGGATGGATGTTCTCAATTTCACTTCGAGAAGCATGTTCTTTGCGAGAAGGACTTGATTATCTTTAATGGCTCCCAGAGCTTTGTAGTTTGTAGATATCAGACTCCACCATCTGGACTGCCAGTTATCTTAACTAAGAAGAACTTTCGTGTTCGCTTCGAGACTGCTGAACATGCAAGACTTGTTTCCTATTGGTTAGTGGAACCTATCGTGAATGACACAATCAAAGCAGAGATGCGAAATAGAGCCAACAAGAATAGAGGGGGAACACTTGTCTCCTATTCAATGGAGATTGATTTTCTTCAAACTATTCCAGTACCTACGATTGAGTATCTTCGAGAGAAGTATGCTGTTCATGATGTTAAGATGAGAATTGCTGATGCCTGTGCGTCTCTCTCTTCAACCACGAGAGCACTCAACAACGAAGATATTCTAATAGCGGTGGAGTCTCAATTAGAGAGTCTCAATATACACTCTTCAAATGCACTTTATGTTGAAGAGCAAGAACAAATAAAATAAGGAGTTACTAATGATACTAGCATGTAAACCACTAACGGTGATTTATTAATGTTTAATATATTCGAGATGTTTGCTGGCTGGAGAGCAGAGCGTAAATTTAAGTCAGAGATGCATAAGCTGCGGGGAATCGAGGGGATTAAAGTTTATCACCTAGAAGATTTTATTCTTGGCCATCAATCTCTTTGTGTTCATATCGGACCAAAGACAGTAAGTTTCACAGTAGGTACAAGTAAGGACTATGTTCTCTCGGTAGTAAGAACCTTAGCTACTAGTATGAACATAATCCCAGCAAAGTAATTTGCATAAACAATTAAAACAGGAAGTAGACATTATGAAAACAGAAGAACAAATAAAAGAATTAGAGATAGCGTTTGAGCCTGCACCTGATGCAGTATGTGTTGTGTATATCGAGAAAGGTGAGACTACTCAATCTGGAATCATCTTGGCACCTGCACAACAAAATAAGTTTCCAGCAAGAGGAGTTGTTGTTGCTGTAGGTGGTATAGCTGCTGACAATTACAAAGTGGGTGACACGATTATCTACAACTCTTATTTAGAAGAGGGTATTTATATAGAAGGGACTCTTTGTGATGTGGTAACTACACACACTATCTTGGGCAAATATAAATAATCCTTTATGGTATAATTGCTCCTTGTAAGCAACATTAAATACAAGGAGTAATCATATGTCCCCTCCACAAGACAACTCGAAACAAATAAAACTTCAACCCAAGAAAGTCCTACCTACATTAACTAAGACCCAAAAGGTCACAGCAAATGAATATCTAAATAATGGAGCTGATGTAGCAGTAAAGGCAACTAAATTCGCAGGTGCTACTGTTAAGGACTATGCTCCAAAAGTAATAGATTCCATTGTATCCTTCGCATCTGGATAAAAACATTGTGATATAATGTCGCATCTATAAAAAACAACTAAAAGGAAACACTATGTCAGTATATGCAGACGAAGCAGTATGGGAGAAAATAGCTGAGGTTCACTCAGAATTAGTACACGCAGGAATTGACCCTGTTCAAGGATTGATATTCGCAGATGAGTTTAATGAAGCTCCCAACGATTATCTTCAGGAAAAAGTTGCTGCTGAATGGGAAGAATGGGATGCCGGCGATATAGATAAAATTGCCGAAGCAGTTAATTATCTATCAGATATTGAAGGTATTCATATGGTTGACCTAATGGAAAGCTATGACAAAGAAGCTGGTTGGTTGAGAAATACTCGCAAGGCGGTAAAATCTGGTTGGAACTCAGCAAAAAGAGAAGGTCGCTTAATGACGGGAAGAGGCACTCATAGTGATCTTAAGCATGAGGCAAGGTCTCTGAAAAGAGAAAAGCTTGACAAAATGTCTGACGCAGAAATTAAAATGCATTACGAAGAGAAGAGAGAGGCTGCTAGGACTCATTCTAAGCGTCTACGCAAAAAAGCTACTGGCAATGGAACTATAGCTGAAAGAAAAGCATATCTTGCTGAGGCAAAAGAGGTTAGCAAAAAAGGTCGCTTCGACCGAGATATGGAAGCTCGCCAAGCAAGAAATACAGATCTTCGTGCAAGTGAGCAAGCAGCTACAGAAAGAAGAGCACGGTTAGCTGCAAGAGGGAAAGAACTAGGAGGTAAGACTTTTGATGGTCTTAAATCTGGTGGAAAGAAAGCAGGTTCTGCCTTTATGTCTGGAGCTAGAGCATTAGGGAACGGTGTAAAGAAAGTAGACAAAGCTATGGGAGACATTGTTACTAATCACGAGAAAAAAGTTGCTCGTAAAAAATTAATTCGCAATGCTAAGATTGGTGCTGGAGTTGGTGCTGTTGGTACTGGTGCTTATGTGACTGCAGATCACTTTTCTAGCTAAACTTGTGTTACAAGTAAAAAGATGATATAATTTTCAAACTTTAAAATTCAAAAAGGAAACCATAATGAATGAACAAGAATACATATACGAGAAAGTAGCTGAAGCTCACGCATTTCTAGCAAGTCATGAAATTGACCCTGTTGAAGGAATGATGTTTGCTGAAAACTTCCGTGCTGCAGCAGACGAGGAAGAAGAAGATAAAGTTGCTGCTGAGTATGATGACTTAGATGGTCGCACGATTGAGAAGATTGCTGAAGCAGTTGACTACTTATCTGACATCGAGGGTGTTCCTCTTTCTGCTTTAATGGAAGAATTTGAAGAAGAGCAAGACAAAGTCGCTGCTTCTAAGACAATGAAATCTGTTAAAAAAGGTCTTTCAAAAGCTAAAGAGATATTAAAAGGTGATAATATTCATCCTAATGGAAAATCTTTTAAGTTCTATAAAAACAAAAAAGCTATCAAACGCGAAGCTAATATTGAGCGTGCAAAAACTTATGGTGCTCGTGCTGGTGTTGCTGGTGCTGGTGGTGGTGCTGTTTATGGTGGCTACCAAGCTTTTAGATAATTCTCTTTCCTTTGAGGGCTTTTGGCCCTCATTTCCTACCTAAAAACTTTTTATGTTATAATCATATTACCTAAACTCTACTAATGGAGAACATATGATTCCTACTGAACAACTTGCAGCCCCAGTTACATCTGTAGCTCAAAATGCGTATGTTAAAAACAATCCTTCACAGACCCCTTCTCAAACACTACTAGCCACTGGACTTGGCGAGGCAGGAACTCTTGCGGCTTTCACAGCTCTTTCTAATAAGAAGCTCGGTTTTAAAGGTAGTCTTACAAGCAAAAAAAATCTCTTAAATGCAGGAAAAGCAGGCTTAATGGGTGGGGCTATTCTTGCACCTGCCTCATACCTTGCAGCCAAAGCCAATGAGAAGTATAAAGATGATAAAAGTTTTAATGCTGGTCATTTCGCAGCGATAGCAGCCCCTTCTGCGTTTAATGCGACAATGGCTTCCGGTATATACAACAATGCTATGTCGTCTGCAAGAAGGGCGAATAACGGCATATCTAAATCTATGTCAAAAGATATGTTCTCTGTAAAAAGGAATCTTACTTTTACTGAGAATGAACTTGGTAAAGCCAAAAACTCAATGAGTCGTGTTGCTCATGGAGGAAAACTAGGTTCTGCAGGAGGAAGAATGGGTGGACTCCTAGCTCTAGGCTTTGGAGCAATGTCAGCAATAGACCCACTCACTTATGCATACAAAACAACTTTTGGAAGGACTAAAACCAATGAAACAAATTAAACTATCATACGAAAAAACAGCAGCTCTTATTAGTAATAAAACTCTTGGCACTGGAATTATACTTGCTTCAACTATTGGTATAGCTGGTAGCAAAATGAAGAGAGGTGATGAGAGAAGAGCCTTTGAACGAGCCAGAGTAGCCAACCAACCTAAAGGAAGATTTCTATGAGTTCAGCTACTTCAATAGAAGATATAAATACTTTCGTAGATGCGTTAAGATACTCTCAAACTTTAGTTAACACGGCCGAAGCTGGGGTGGAACTGTCATATGACTTCCTAAAGTCTTATGATTACTACGGAACAGTCAGCATTTCCAACCCTACCAACAGCAAAGTCATTGGAGATGAGATAGCCATCTCTGGGTACAATCCTGAACTCTTCTACCAATACGATGAGAATGCCCTAAATCAACTTTTCTTTTCGGGAGAGGATACAATCTATGGTAACAGCGGAATTATCCCAATTAACAGCAGTTCTTTTGGAGACAGTGATTTACTAACAACAGAAGCCATTGATTCTGTCTCTCTGATTGGGAAGGGCTATGTTTATGCAGAAACTCTTAGTTACATAAACGATCTTAATTTTGACGATGCCTCTCCTTTAGTGGTGCTTCCCCTTAAGTCACTCCAGCAATACTTTGGCGAGAGAAACAAACTGATAGACATCAATAATGTTGATTGGGATTTTTATGCTCAAGTAGGAGAAGCTGTTATTCGAAAACCGACAGGAAGCGATACCCTGTCTTTTACCAGAAGTAATTTTGCTAGTGGTCTTCAAGCAAGAGAAATCCACTTTTTAACTGCATCAGACAAACCAGAGATACTTTTAAAGAATATTGTTGGTCCAGAAAGAGTTATCTCTGATACTGCTTCTCTTCCTGATGATGTTGTTGAGCATTCAAATATATTTACGCTATCTAAACTAAATAAGATGGATTGTGTCAAAGTTGGGGATACAGTATCTTTAACGATGGAAGGGGAGATTACTTTCCAATCCATAAAAGATAAAATAGACTCTCATATTTCTGCTACAGATGCTCTTGCTTCATATACTGGAGAAGATTGTTATATCCCAGCAAGGCTTATAGATTCTGTTGTTCAATATATCTTTGATCAAATCACTGACTTAGAAAGGTCTACTATAGAAATGTAAGCTAAAAAAAAGACTGTTGTTTTAGGGAGGCCAAGCCTCCCTGCATCAATTAGTCTTCTTGGTTTTGATAATCTTCAATGTCTATCTGATGAGCCTCTTCTCCTTCACCTAAATATTCAAACATCTCATCTTCAGTCGCAACACCTATCCAATCTTTAAAAGCTTCTATTTCTTCTTCAGGTAGGTCTTTTGAAATAAGATATTCATTAAATATATGCTCTGTACTAACCGGCTTAGCCTGTGTTCCGTTAGAAGTTTCAGTATCTGGAGTTTCAGTGCTTGGAGTTTCAGTGCCTGGAGTTTCAGTGTCTGGAGTTTCAGTGCCAGTTTCAGTGTCTGGAGTTTCAGTGTCTCCAGTGACAGGATTCTCTGGTTTACTCTTTGTAGCAGGAGCTGGTTTGCTACCCTTTGATTTAACAGCCAGTCCAAGTTGCTGGGACTCTGTTTTAGTTAAAGGTCTAATTACTTCAACTGGAGTATTTACGCCAGCGATACTAAAATCACCTTCAAATGAAACATTTACCAGGGCATTAAAAGGCCCAGTCTCTTCACCCTCAGTCGGATTAATCAATCGAACTTCACACATACAAGTAGTCATATCAGTTGTTTGATACCATTTAGGTTCCACAACTGTTTCCCAACTTCTGTCAGCCATAGCATTCAGCTCAAGAACTTTCTTGCTTAGTTTATTTACAATATTTGCTCCATTCATTGTAAATACTGATTTCCCACTGCGAATCGAATCACATCTTCCATTTACTAGCTCTGTGATTGCTTCTATCTTTGTCATTAATTTATCGTCCATCGTTTACTTCCTTATTATATTTAATTGTGTTATCGGCCTACTGGCCAAGCCTTAGTCGTATTTTCAAGTGTCACTAGCAGTATTAACTCTGCGTCAGCATTTGTTTCCCTATCTCTTAGTGACTGTGCTATCTCACTTTGCAATTTCTTTCTGTCGCTATACTCAAGACCATTAAGTGCAGCAAACTCAAGCAAGTTCGGCAACCTCATCAATTGCTGAGGAGAAGCCATTGCAAAAGCAAGAGCATTAGATTCCCATAGTGGGATAGCCATCTCTATTTTTTTCATAAATTGTACCTTAACTCTTTTTGTGTTATAATTTTAGATATTCATTTCCAAATAAGGAATTTACCTATGTATTTCTTCAAGCGTGCTTCTGTAACTGAAGCCACTTCACTAGAAGAGCGAAATAATGCTCTTCGGGTGGAATCCAAAAAACAACTAAACGACTCCTATGGAGCCAAATCAGTTGGTGCTCTTACTGGAGGAGCTCTTGTTGGTGCGGCTGTTGGAGCGAAAGATCGAGGTAGCTTTCTTAAAAGAAGCTTTCGAAAAATCAAATCAGATCCACATCCTATTTCCAGTGCATTTAAGCGTGCTCGAAAAGGTGCTGGAAAAGGTGCTCTTATAGCAGCTCTCCCAACCTTATATTATGCAGATAGTCAACGAAGCAAAAATGAATCTATTAGAACCTCTCGTGCTTTACTTGGCAGGAGAGAAGATTCTAACCGCAAGGTTTAACTTGTAGATACCCCTAGTCTTATCTCTTCCGCGGTATCTCTGGTCCGCTGAAGGGCATTCTCAAAAGTTGGCTCAGCTATAATGTGCTCAAGCATCCCTCTATATCGAGACCCATTTTCATGCTGAGTCCCTTCTTCCCTAAGCCATTCTGCAAACAACAGGATACTATCCTCTAGGAGCTTCTCTATTGTCTGTTCACTGATAAATGTTTGAACTGTACTCTTTAAATGAATTTCCCTGTGCTTCTCCGGAGAAAGGCAACATACAAAAAAGTCATTCTGCATAATCTTGCTTCGAGGCATCCAGTGATGAACTTCTACTCCTCTTCCCGTCTTCCTTGTGCTCCGCTCACGAAGATACTTCATGTAAGACTTCACAGCAAACACATTTTTCTTATCAGAACAAGGAAGCTTTCGCTTCTGAGCAACCTGTTCTAATTGCTCTTTTGTCTTTTGCTTTTGAGCAAAGTCTCTCTTGTCAAAAGATGTTCTAAGATTCTGTTTCAACGGCTTATCGGGGATGTATATATTTTCATTTACATCACAGTCCCCGGCACTTGTGTAATTTTGCTTTTTTGGTCTTCCAAATGTAGGTTCTTTTTTAGGTCTCAATCTTCCCATCGGACGCTCTTGCATTACTAGTTTCTCTCTAACTTACTAAATGATTTAATCAGCCAGTGTAACTCGCTATTCTTTATTTTCAATTCAGCTGTAGAGTTAAAATGAACAACTGTATAGTCATCTGTTGAAAAACCCATCGCCTTAATTCCGTTTTGTACGTTTACTACATCTTTGCTTTTCAGCCCGTGCATCTTGTACGACTTAAAATATTTACCCATAATTATCCTTTATAATTTTCTTTTTGAATATCCCTCTCTATTAGCTCAAGTATCTTTCGTTCTCCTCTCGAAGTAATAAATAAAAGGGGATGGTCTCGGAAAGCAGGATATTTACTATCACTGTAACTTCTTGTGCAAGAATACATTTGTTCCATGTACTCAAAAAAGCGATCTTCGTTAATGCGATTATAGCAGAATTTACTCAGGATATTTAACCTATCAAAAAAATCATCAGTACCTATAGCCATTATACTACCACCGATGGAGCTTCTTTATTTGAGATTTTGCTATATTTTTCTCTGAGCTGTGCATCCACATTGAATGCTCGCTGTCTGATACTATCCCAATTTATAAGAAGCCAAGCCTTTCCTTTTGTTGTCCAAGCAGTAAAAAGTATCTCAGCATCTCCTCTCATAGTTGACGCTTGAACTGTCAGCCCAAAAGACTTGTACTTCTGTGCCAAGTACCATCTCTGTCCCTCAAACTTGACGATATTTGCAGCAACCAACATCTCGTGAAATAATTTTGGTCCAATCTCAAAATAGTCTGCAGCTATCTGTGTAGATGTAATCCCAGCTTTAGATGACGATATCGTCTTGTGGACTTTGATATGGTTTTTTAGAGACTTAATAGACTCTTCTATTTTCTGCTTACATGCTTCCAATTGGCGAAGCATATCCACACTTGATAATTGGGTAACTACATCAAGCAGAACATCAACTTCTGCTACTTTTTCTTTTTTCTTTTCGGCCTTTTTAACTGGCATCGCACAAGCCTCAACAGGAAGAGGATATCTTTCTAAATAACTCTTCTTTGCCTCAGAGGTAAGATAATACACATTGATGCGTCTTCTTGACTCCTTAGCAAGCTCTTGCACCACTAAATAATCTTCATTTTCCCTCCATCGCAATACAGTTCTTGTGTTTGAGAACCATAAGGCATGAGGGGACTTAGCTATCGTTGTTGCATAAAGATCTATTGAACTATGAATAAACATTGACTTCATGATTTTTCACTTGACTTAATAATATCTACATCTATAATATCAGGGTCTACATTTTTAGTTCCCTTAGAGATAGCTGCAATAGTTGCAAATGTCCCCGCTAGGGCACCAGCAAAAATGGCAGCCCCTTGTATCTTGGCTTTTGTGTCTTCGTTTGCAAAGTGCTCTACCACTGCACCAGCATCCTCTGCAAGTTGCTTAAACATCTTCATCACCTACTTCAATATAAACACTTCCATTTACCTCTTTATCGCTTGTTCCCCAAGGGAATGTACAAACAACATAGTGCAATGAATTACAAACTCTGCGGCCATTCATTATTACATACAAGTCGCTTCCTCCATCTACAGCTGTCCAAAGATATCTATACATATCCTCTTTGATACCTAGTTCTTCTTCTATATACCCAACGGCTTCTTTTAGTCCTAGGAACATTCTGTCCCCTTCATCCTCTCCCTCTGATACAGGCTGAAAGTATTCCTCCCACTCATCTACAGTTAAAGTTTCTTCACTGCCCTTATGAAAGATAGCTACTTGTACCGGCTGGTACTCAGAAGATATAGGGCCGAAAGGCTGGTCATCTTTAACCTCATAAAATCTACCCCCATCTTTAAGAATAACATCACCTATGTTTGGGATATTAAAGACTTTGTGCTCACCAATTGTGGCTACATATTCTGCTTGTCCACCATTTGCTAATTTTACTGTTTGCGTTTTAAAATCTAACATTTTTTTGCCTCCTACAGCTTATCGTTCTATCTCTTTATTTTCTTTTCTTTCAACAGGGACAAGCATTATAACTCCTCCCTGTAATCTTCTGTGTTATCGCCTGCAATGCGACCTTCTCTCATAACAATAGAGTTTTGCTGTTCCCCTACGAGTTCAACTAAAAATTGGAAATCTTTTAATTCAGACATCTCCGTCATCTCTCTTAGGGTATCGGGATCCAGCAAACTGCCATCTTGAATATAGATTACTTTAAGCTCAGGATTAGATGCAATATATAGCTTTGCCATAATTTTTATCTTTTGAGCTGTAGACATCTCGCTGAATGGTATGCTATTAATCAGCAGTCCAGTCTCTTTGTCAAAAGAAACATTTTTAAATGGAAGGCGACTGCCATTAATTAAAGCTTCCCTCTTTTCCAACAAGGCCTTCATTTCTGAGTTAATTTGATCTACCTCTTCTTGCTTATCTTGCACGTTACCAAGAAGGCCTTGATAGTGATCATATGCCATATTGATTTGCTGAAGCTTTTCTGCTTCTTCAATCTTTGCAAGAATTTCAGATACATCTATGGGCTCTTCAATGAGTGCTTTTTTCTCAGAAGCATCTTTCTTTCTAATAGTGCTTTCTTTCTTTGCATTGGCTAACAATTGCTTCTTTACAGCTAATACATCTCGTGCCGCCTCTATTTTCTTCTTAGCTGCCTCTACATCTAAGGTGAAGAGTTCTACCGCACTCTCCGCCGCAGAAGTTATTCTATCTGCTTCAATACAGGCTTGCTCTTGTTGAAGCACATACCGATTATGCCCACCTGCCTCAGAAATTCGAGCCTGCATTTTTTGAATATCTGGAACTTCCACTTGCTCAATAATAGGAGGAGTCTCTTCTGCCACTGCTTTTGTCTTTTTTAGCTCTCTATTTAAGACTGTTCTTTCCTCGAACTTCTCTTTGTAGAGAGCCTCTATCTCAGAAGTATCTATCCCACCAATTCTCTTAACAAAGTCTATCTGCTCTGTGGGACTTAGGTTCAATAGCTTCATTAGATTAATGGTTGTCTTGTCCATAATAGTGCTTAAGTCAGACTGCTTAATATCTGAGCCATCTTCTTTTGTTGCCTTTAGATACACACCTTTTGGGGTAATAGTTCTTTTAATATTCAACTTCCCGTCAGTACCATCAATCTCTAATTCAATTACAGCCTTATCTTTGCCTTTCTTAATCTTTCTTTCAGGGCATTTGCCTAACTCGCCTTTTCCCTCAATTGCATCTATCATAGCCTCTATTAATGAAGTCTTTCCTGCACCATTTTTCCCAGACACAATATTTAATTTTGTGTCAAGCTTCAAGTCTACAAACTCTATATTTCTATAGTTTTCTATTGTCATACCTACGATTTTCATTTAATTTCCTTATCTTTTTTGTTGATTACTTTATTGCAAGTAACTAGCTTTAATAGCTGCTTCACGCCTCTACCTCTTTTTCCTCCACGCACTATAAATAGTCCCGTAGTAGGATAGAAATCTACTATCTTACCTTGACCTTTCACAATCAACTGCAAGCCTTCACTTTTACTCTCAAAAGACACATCTTTTTCAAGAAGAAGGTTTGTAGAGAACTCCAGATTACTCATTAATGCTTGAGACTATCTGAGCCCTTTTGGCATAATAATCTGCATCATGCTCACCGAGTTCTTTGTCGAATCTCTGACGCTATGCAAAATCTTTTTCCATTTCAGACATCTTGCTCTCCCTGGTAAGCCCACTTGCCATCTGTTTTATGCCATCTAGATAAGCCTTGCTTTTCTGCTAAGTAGTTATACTTATTCTTACGCAACCAAGATTTATATTTATCCAACAATTCGTGAATTGCGATGTATCTGTACCCAACCATACTCTCAACATAGTTCAGTTGCTCCTCCTCCATAGTAGATACACTATCAATAATTACATTTAGAATTTCTTCTAAAAATTCTTTGCTTGGCTTAACCGCATGAACCTCTCGAAACAACCATGAAGATGCTTTTTCAATCGCTTCTTCTTCTGAATGACCTGTAAAAGAATAGTTCAAATCACCTCTGGGTTCTATTATCTGGCAGAAATAATATTCCCCAGTCTCCATCTTATTTATGTCTCGTCTATACTTCACAATCTTATACATTGATTTGCCTGAAGACACAGATAGTGGATACGCACAGTCTGGTATTCCAGCCTCTGTATATGGGCTCATCTTTATTTTTAAAAGAGCGTCGTACATCCATTTTTTAGTTAATTTTTCCATTAGTTTTTCTCCTTTTTGCTCCACCACTCGTCTTGAGTAGTGGATTTATTTTAAGCCTTCCATGCAAGGCACGTTGCTCTAGTTTTCTTTATTTGCTGTACTATTTGTAAAATCAGCACGGCTAGAATAATGAGCCTGCTCTGAAGAAAAGATGATATCCCCCTTGTTCTCGAGCATCTTGAAATTTTCATTTGCCCATGCTTCTGCTACACAATAGCAATCTTCAGCAGTCTCTCGAACAAAAGCCATAATATATCCTTTGCCACCAATTTTTCTAAGGTAACTATGCACGATTGTGCCTTCTTTAGGATCATCTTCGACGACAATCTCGCAATATCTCTGAGCAAGAGATAGTCCATGCTTAGCAATCTCTACATTCATAACAGCAATAAAATCCCATTGGTCTAAAGGAGGCTCATAAAACAGATCACCTAAAACATAAAGGCGATCATCTATTCCATGCTCTGGAGTATACACCACTTTGAGTCTCTGTGATTTAGCCATAAAATCAATCATCATAAGCAGTGCCCAACTATTTCCAGTAATTTTTTTTATAAGTTGTATAGTATTGACAGCTTTGTTTTGCTCGTAATAATACTTTGCATTACACAAAATCTGCTTATATGCTATATATAACTCTTTCAGCTTTCCTATCCTATCTTCCACACCTGCTAACTCTCTCATTTGGTCTTCGTATGTATATGCCATTGTTACTCTCCTATTTTAATTGTTACTTGGGCTAAGTCGTATCTATCTTCCCATTGCGTTTCGCACATATTACACTTGTGTACTCTGTAGACAAATATCCCTTCAGGAGAGCATCCTTCTAAGTCGAAAGTAACTTCCACATCCCCACACTTAGGGCACTCTTGAAAGTCTGCCTCCTCAAACATTGCCACTCTGGTTCTTTTTTCAAATTGATCTTCAATTCGAACGCCTAGATTTATGCTCTCTGAATCTACCAAACAACCTCTCAAAGCTATCTCTCCGTTAGCAACTTTCTCTGCAGCACCCTTACCAAATATCTCATCAACCTGTGTCATCAACTCATTAATTTTGATTTCCTCCATTACTTCTCCATTCTCTTTGTTATCTTCACTTTGAACAACTACCATTTTATTTTCCTTTTCTATTGTTCCAGAGGTCTATTGACTCTACTGCAACTAATTTTTCTATTTCAACATCTCTTTTTGCAGTCTCTCTAAAGGCTACTGGACCAGATGCACCACACACTTTACATTCACAATGAGAATAAACAATAAAACTGCTTTCTAATAAACTAACCTTTCCCTGAGTACATACCCAATCATTCGCACAGAATGGGCAAGAAATCATTTGCTTAAGCCCACCTTCTCCACTCCCAAATGTCTTTTCAATCTCAGTCTTCATCTATATAGCCTTGATTCTCACAATCTCGAGACCCTAGTAAATCTTCATACACGGCATTCTTATCGTATGAAAACTTCAAAGGATAAGCAATTTTTCCTCCTATACAAAATAACTTACTGCAGCTTCTTTCTTTCCAAATACCTTTCTTAATCAAGTCGTTAATTACAACACCTGTATATATTGAGCCATAGTTTGCAGGATCTCCATTATCATCAACAAAAGACAGTAATCCAGATGGTTCAAGAATTCCTTTCGTATACCCATAAATATAACAGCAGTCATCTCTCGTATCTACATAGTATTTAGAAGAGTTTGAAATTAAAATTCCCATCTCTTCTAAACTAAGACCTCGCCCTTTCAAGTTAGCAATCGTTTGTTTGCTTAGATTATTTTCAGCCAGCCAAGTATTAGCACTAATTTCACCGAACACTCCGTAGCCTCCATAACTTTCCTCACAAATAGGTTCCTTGCCGTTTGGTTGAAGTAAATATACTGGCCTCATCTGAACGCCTGTTGCTTCATGCACTATTGTCTCTTGTGTATCTGCTGTTTTCCAACTAAAAAAGCCCATGCTATTCTCCGTCTTTTTTAAAATTTCTAGGTATCAAATCCTCAGCGAGACTCTTTTGACCTCCCTCTGCTATATAGCTTATCAATCCACACAACTGATTTACCCAAATAGGTACATCTTTGTTAGAGCTACGCATTAAGCACCTCGATTGCAACTATACCTTTCAGTGTCACTTGTCTTTTGAATGCTGCTATCCATTCAGGAAAGTATGCTTTCTCTGACTGATTATTCATGCTCTCCAACAAAGGGAGAACCTCTTCCACAAGATAGATAGTGCCGTTATTAGTGTCTACTGTTTTTTTAGCAGCATCCTTAATAATAGATACCACATAATCAGGAAGGTTTTTCTCCCATAACAGAATAATTTGCTTGCTGTAGTCATCTCTAATTGCTACATCATACAGATATCCAAACTTCTTAGCTGCTTGCTGGATTACATGGTCAAGCTTCATATGCTGACCAGAGCATTGTCTGCCCCAAACGAAGAAGTTTTCAAAATCTATTATCACTTCATTGTTCTCAGCCAGAAAGTTGGCAAGCCTTATTGAAACAATCCAATATTCTTGAACCTCATCTAACTGATATCCATTTTCGTTTAACTCGTCCAAGGTCTCATTGATCTCGTCCAGTCTATTATCTAAGATATCAATTCTATCGCTAGTTTCATCAGTCATCTCATCTTCTTCTGAATCATGAAGCTCACTTAATTGCTCCTCAACTGCTTCCTTCTCTTTTTCTAAATCCTCAATCTCCTCTTTATTGCCAGTGGTTGCATTCCTAACCTCAAACGCGTCTTCAAGTAACTGACCTCTTTCTGTAGTAGCTAAATCCACGACTTTTCCTGCCGGTGCAAAAACATCACTATCTACTAACTTTTCAGTTTGACCTTGTATCGCAGTCCAGTTTTTTTCTAATTTTAATTCCATATTTTTTCCTTAATAGTTGTCTTGAATTTCTTGGCTCAATTTAGCCACACTAAAATCGTATCCGTACTCAGCTAAAAGTGCTACAGCTTCTTCCATCTTTTCTATAATTTCAAAAGCCTCAATAACATGCTCAACGGCAAAATCTTGGTCTTCTGATATCTTTAGATTAAATGCTTTTTCTGACTGTTCATCTTCTCTTAAGCTCTCTAACTTTTCAGCTCTTAGATCATTATCTATCATTTAATTTCCCTTACTTCTTATTTTTTTTGACTTCCATACTCAAGCTCATTATCTACGCTTGACTATCTTGGTATTCCCACTCAAAAAACTCTTTCACACATACAGGTTCGCCCTGCTCACAATCGAAATCCATTACATAATCACTATAGGCCATGAGAAGCTTAAATATCTCTTCTGAACTTAGTTTTTGTATCTCTTCTTTCGCACTCATTATTTTCTCCTAATTGTAGGCAAGCCATCTTTATCAGAAAGACGAGCCAATATCTTTTCAGTCCACATTTAAAGTTTCCATTGCACTTATAGCATCATCTTCATTTTCAAACAGTTCACTCTCTTCTCTACCTGTGCCTGACTCTTGCACCTGATAACGAACCAGTTCTTCTTCCTGACAACACCACCTAGCTTCATCCTCTTCTTCATATTCTGCATCACACAGAGGACATCCCCATTTCTCATCTAAGTCACCCTCAAAATTGGCTTTCCCAACTTTATACGCTATAGGGTCTATCTCTTTTTGAACAGAAGCGGCCATGTATAACAAACCACACACTTCAATCTCGCCATAAATTCCATTAAGATACTTATCATAAGCTTCTTCATCCACTTCAACATCAACAGATATAGCTTCTAGTGCTTCTTCGTTCTTGATTGTTATCTCAACTACTTCTTTCATTATTAATCCTTTGATACTGTAAGTTCGGTAATTAGTATTTGCTGAGCAGGAGTCTCAACATAATACACATCTATATATCCCCAGTTTGGAAACAGGCCTATCAAAAATTCAAAATCTAAATCTTCTTCTTGCTTTACATCTGGCTTTTCGCGAACAACCAATCCATACTCTTTACAGAATAATTTGTAAAATGCTTCTGCATTGTCATGCCGAGAAAAGAGGAATTTATTATTCTCCTCTAAATCTTCCAACACTCTCTTAAATGTGTCTGCATTTTTCAGCTCTTCAACAAGCTCACCTAGGCTCATAACATCTATATTTACACCGTCACCGATAATTTGTTGAGCCTCCACTAAAGTTATGTTTGCTATTTTTTCTTGCATATTGAATTCCCTATTTTTACAGTAACTTTTGCCACTCTGTAATGCCCATCCAAATCCATAGCGTACAGGACAACGAAAGCTCGTCTTGGAAGAAGATCTATCACTGCTACAGAGATTCCTTCTTTAGCTTCATGAAATTCCAGAGTCTCTGGACAATCAATACCATACATTTTAAAGTAGCTTCTGATTTCATCTGTTTTCGCTCTACTTCCCACAAATACATCAGATAATGCTCTTTGTAAAGTGCCTGAAAGAAGATTTAATTTCTCTACAGAACCTGTTTTTCCATACTCACATTTTGCTTCTTGCAATCTTTCTCTTAATGAATTTGACAAGTTGTTTTTCCTTTAATTAATAGAGAGCCTCTGTTCTTCAAAGACCCTCTTAAAGCTACTTAAAGTAGCAGCTCTAGTCTGCCTCTTATTTCGGCGGCCTCCTAGAGAAGTTTTTCTATACCATCTCATACATAACCGTCTGTAATTTAGCAAATCTATCCTTCGTCTTCTTCTTTTTCATCCTCCTCGCAATAAGCTTCATATTCTGTTACAGTCTCTGCTATAACACTAAATTCTTTTCCGCAATTACTACAGACATACTTTAATGACCCTTCATAGTGCTCTCGAGAGAAAGGGTCTATTTGAACAATTTCCGCACAGAGAGGGCATTCAATATCTTCCAATATCATTATAAATTATCCTTTATTTTAGTCACGAATAACTCTATCTACTCCATCAGGGTAAATATCATATATCTCGTTCGCTATTCCAAGGAGATTATCTCCAAAACTTTTCTTAAGAATTAATACTGTGTCTTCACAATATGGCTTCTCGATTGAAAATTCTTTCTCGCCATCTTCGTCTATTGCAAAGAAGTGAGTTCTTTTTTTTCTGCTAGCCATCACTGACTTTCTAGTGAAGTAATGATTTACCATTTCCTCAATAAGTAATGCTTCTGTTTCAGATGAGTTGTCATCTTCTATTGTCTTTGCAAAAGAAACAAAATCTTCATACATATCACTATTTATAATACATATGTCCATTTGGGCTCCTCGCCCAAATTCTATAAATTCTGCAATTTTAATATTTCTGCTATACAAGTTCCCCTGAAAAAAAATACCATGACTATGCTCAAGTTTCTCTACACCTTTTACGGTATATCCTTCTGTTTCTAAATACTTCAAATTAGTCCTTTTCATTTCTGATCACCCAGAAGAAAATTCATCTTCTCGTAGAATACATGTGCGTAATCTGCCTCATCTGATTTCAGTTCACTAACAAGGTACTCTTCATACATAGTCACTTCGTCTGCATACGCCGATTGCATTTTGAATGCCTCAACAGCATCCTCTTGATACCAATATTTTGCCTCTTCAAGAAACATCTCTTCAGCTTCTTGTTTTGATAGCATCTGATGCAGTCTTTCGAGATTATTATTGTTTAACACCACAACTTGAAACATTTCACACTTCTGCAACTCTCTATATATATCTCTTTTGATACCTGCTACATCAGAAGTGCGTCTTTGCACTGAAAGTATTATGTTATCTAGTTGCATAATTGCTTCTGCTTTCTCAGGAATTGCATTTGGATTATTATCTAATATGGATGGCTCCTCATTATCGCTATCGACCATCCAAAATAAACGAAAAGCATTTTCTATTTTTGTTGCTATCTCTTCTCCATCTACCAATGTTCTTTCTGGGAAATATATCTCTCCTAGCTCTACTTTCTGTTCTGTTACAGCAATTTGTACTACATCTGTATCTCTATAAGTAGCCCCGTAAAAAATATTTACATATAATGGAACAGGGCACTGAGGATGAGTACACTCTAATCTAATAACACTATTCGTGTGACTCTCTGTTGAAGTTGCATATTTATATGAATAGAAATCATATACTGCTGCTTCTAAGCTTGTTACTTTAAAGTCTAAAGGGTAATTCAACCCTTGGTTGCTTGGCACTATACTACTTAGCATTTCTATTTTTTGGTCAGTCATTATTTTTCCTTATCTTATCCCAAATATCTATCTTCTAAGTCTCTACAACTTATACACTTTCTCATCTCCTATCTTTTATTCAGCTCTTCATCAACGAAGTTATATGGCGTAGTTAGTCCACTTTGAGAAATTGTGCATACTACCGGCTCACCTGTTTTTATAGATGTCACCAAGTATCTCCATTCTCCCTCCCATACATGACCTTCAATTGAAACCCCAGCTTCTATATCATTCAGTTCCTGGACTTTAAAGTTGTTGTCTTGGCAAACTTCTACATTTACATCTGCAACCTCTCCAATTGAAAATTTCGGAATGATTGTTTCCACAGAGCAAGAATATGTGTCTGCATCAGCAACAAACTTCAACAGTCGTTCCACTGCATTATTCGTATATCTAACACTATCTAAGGTTAGCCCTGGTTCATCAAAAGCCTCAATCATACTTTCAACTAACTGATTGTCTATCTCGAAAGGAAAGATTAGCTCTGGCCACTTCTGAGAAAAAATCCTCAGAATTATCCCTGGATTGACATATGCTTTCTTTTGAGGATGGTCTGTGTTTGCTGTCAGCAAAATTCTACTAGAAAGAGCAGATATATGATTCCATTTCTCTTTCACTTCTTTTGAACACTTCACTTTAAGATTCTTTTTTAAGCCCATAGATATCTTTTTTCGTTCTCTTTTTGCGGTCACATCATTTTTGCCAAAGCTGTGTAGCAACAGAAATAGAAACATTCCTACTGCTGCTTGCTCTTTGTTAATTAATTGCTGAGGCATTTGCTTTCTCCTGCATTTTAGCTTCTTTATATGCTGCTTCCAATTTGCACATAATATTTTTTTCCATGCTTTTGTCTACAGGAAGTTCTTCTACGATTCTCAACATACGTTCATTATCTTCTTCGCCATTCCACATCTTTAAATAGCTACCATTCTTATAGCCGTTTTTTTGTCTAAACAAGTTCAGAACACTTTTGCCTAGATAGGTTCGCATAATGTCATCACGACCAGACCCTAGGTATCTAAAAAGACTTCCTAAATGTTTCATAACCATAGAAACTCCTTTCGGACTATAGCAAACATAAGAAACTTCACCTATCGTATCTAGCCTTTCTTGTATCGCCTTAATAAGGTCTACTGAATTTGCCCCATCCATATCTGCAGCTGCTAAACATTCTTCAACGAGACTCTCTGGTGATGAAGACTCACCTTTTGTCATTATTGCTATACTAATAGAAAAATGCAACATATCAATAGCTTCGATATATAAATTTCGTAAATCTAATGTTCCTTTTTTCCACCATTTCCAAGGTGTACTTTCCATTGCTTCAGCAGCTTCTAGCCTTAATGCTCTCGCAAAATTCAGTTCCTGACTTTTCCAATCTTTACCTGCAGTCTGAACATTTAATCTATCCTGCATACTCACTAATAACTTTGCTTCTTCCATATTTTTGTTTCCTTTCATTTTAGTTTATGCTCTCTACTTCTAGTACTTCTGAATGTTTTATGCTACGTGAACTTTCTTTTAAGTCCAAAGCATCTCCAATATCTATATTGTCTCTGATTGCTTCAAAGAGTTTCTCTTCTGCTTCCTCTTTACTTGTAGCCAAAACAAACACTCTGTTTTCTACCTGCACTCTTTCTACCACTTTATTTCTCCTTCTTGAGCTTCTATAAACTCTTTTACTTCATAAATTTTCACAACGAACCTTTGTTTTATTTATTTACACATGCATCCTATTGGAAGTGCTTCTTCTAGATAATGAGTTGGCTTACCCTTTGCTTCATACTTAATGAACTTAGCTTGTAGTTGTTGCCAAGTATGGAACCTAAAAAGAAATACACCTGCGTTTTCTTTTGTATATCGGGATTGCATTCTTCTAATCACTCTCCATTGCTCTGGATAATGCTTCCAGAGCTTGTACAAGCTTGTTAGTGACTGCTTTGGACAAGTAAAGCATCCAGTCCTATGAAAATGGTTATAGAGAGGATTGTGCAATCCTCTTTCAGCAAGTATCTTAGCTATTTCGTCCTCTGTAATCTTCCACTCAACCAAAGGATAGGTTTCTCCCGTATCCTTAACCCTGTCCGGCTCATTATAGGCAATCCCTACATAAAAAACTATCTCTTTATTCGAATATTTTTCTTTTATATAGTTCTGCATTGGTTTAACTTTCAGTTCTCTTGTGCACCAACTCATACCAACAGAATAAGGAAAGCCTCTCTTTTGACCTTTGTGCTGACCCTTACTAAAAGGGCCTTCTGAAAATTTATGCCATATCTCTTTTCCTTGCTTCCAGTTCAGAAGAGTAATTTTGGCTCCGTACTTATCTTCCCAATATTTCTTCATTTTCTCAATGTATGTATACATCATAGGAAATTCATATCCAGTATCACAAAAGACAATCTCGTCTAGTGGTCCTCTACCTCTTAGCATCTCATCTATTAAGAATGTAGAATCTTTACCTCCAGACCAACTAGCAACACAAATAACATCTTTTTTCATTAGTAGAACCCAACTCTCATTCCATAGAAATCACACTCTTCATCATCCTCAGAATCTATACCGTCCTCAGATATAATATAAGGAAGCTTTCCTTTTTTAAATATCTCTATAAAGTCATCAGGAAGTTGGTATAGTCTAGTTTTTCCTACTTTAACCATAGGCATCACCATTTTACCTGAGCGAAGCTTTCCAAGCAATGCATCCTGATTGAGCCCAAGACAGTTTTCAATCTCAGAAGTAAGAGTATGTCGAGAAAGATCTGTACACTGTTCAGCAAAATGTCTAAACTTAAGAGGCACTGAATTAATCCTAATAATTACAAAACCCTTTCCCAACATAGATCGTTCTAAGTCTTTCATATAGTAAATTGCAGTCTTAGAAATACCTGCTTTCGAAGTAAACTCCTTGGCTAGAACAAACCCTTCATTAAGCAACATCTCTAAATCCTTCTACAAACTTCGTGATTTTTGCCATCAGGCTAGCACTTACACCACTATCCTTCATAGACTGCTCAAATGTCTTGTTGTAACAAGTTTGACTTTGACGGAGATGGAAGCCATCATAAAGCTTTACCATCTTCTCTGCAAGCTTCTCCTTGATTACTTCAATTTCCACAGTATCATCTTTCTCTAAATTAGTCTTACTGCCAATGTATGCCCACTCGTCTACCAAGAATATTTGCACATACTTCTTATTACTAAAATATGTGCGTGCTACATCTCCAAGCGTTATAGATGAATGTAATTGTTTAAAGAGTAATTCCTCTTTGCTTACTGGCTTTGTTAACCTTTCCATGGCTTTAAAGATAACATTGTAATATGTAATTCTCTTGCTTCCTGGACGCAACACTACCCCTAAACTTGGAAATCTAACTTCCGCTTGCTTTCTAGTAGATCTAACCAGACTGTCTATCGCAACCCCTAGTCCCGATATCACTTTTTCATCAGCTCCATGCCCCACCACAATTTCAATACAATTTCGTTTCAAGGTTCTGCTTAACCATTTTGCTTTCTGCTTTTCAGAGCTCAGCTTTTTCCATTCTTCTAACATTTTTCATATCCTTCACTAAAATCTAATGCAGCTACAACGCATTCATCTTTCTCTAATTTATTAGACCCATACATATAGCCGGTAGTCTCGCTCATATAGACATACCCACTCCACTTTTTATTCCAATTTACATTTCTTACCCTTACTCCAGGGTTTGCACATAAATACCTCAAAGCCTCATCCTTGCTCAAATCAGCATCAAGCATTTCTGCTTTTATTCACTTTTCCAGCATATGCCAAACACAATGTGGCTACTAATCCAGTCATAAGGTCACCCGTGCAAGCTTATTTTCGATTGCCTCTTTATACTTTCTTTGACTTTCGATATACTCAATAATCTCTTCTTCATAAAGACTCTGAAGGGCTTCTTCCATTGTGTCACCTAAATGTTTATTGGACCAGCAAGACATACTTCCATCATCAGATTGTCTTCTTGCTCTCCATTTTCCATTGTTTTTAAGGGGTTTATTTTTCACAACAACACGCTTGCCTTCCCACTCTTTACCATTTGCACCAACAACAGTAACCTCATGACCTGCTGGACCGCCTTTACTAACTATAGAATACTTTGTAGAATGAATGTATCTTAGTTCAAAGCCAATTTCCAGGGTTTCTAGCTTATTCAGATATGTCTCAGGTTCAGGTTGATTTTCCGTAAACAAATGCACATCTTCCATGCAAATAGCATACGTATATCCATTCTGCTCTTCAACCAAAATTTCTGTCCCATCTTTGGTAAAGATAACATCTCTTTCATGACATTCATATCCGGCACCCTCGCCACTATCTTCAATGTCAAAAACCTCTCCCGTGCTCAGATTTAACATTGCCACGCTGTCACAAAACCCTTCCATCCATCGAGACTGATAATCAACTCTTATACTTTTTTCTACCATTTTTATTTCTCCTCTTTTAGTTATTCCGTCAAAGACTGTTCTTTGTCTCTGCCGTACTTTTTGCTAAGAGTCTCCTCGAAGAGACTCTTAGTGTTTACTTTACATATTCCATTGTTTGCCTACATTCCAAGCAAGTCATACCTGCCCCTGGATAATACGTTCCACAGTGAAGACATGGAAACTCAGATTTAATTCTGTTTCTCTTGAGATCTTTCTTGGGAGCTACTTCAGGAAGCTCAAGCAAATACTTTCCTGCCCAAACGGTTGCAGCAATAATGGCTTCTTCTTCTGTGTCTTTGTAGAAATATTCACTCTCCACTTCAACCTTTGTTTTAAACTTATCAAAGCACTTAACTTTAGCTCTTGATAAGTTGCTATCAATATGAGGGCCAGATATTATCAGTAATCCTTTTTCTCTAAACCATTTTTTAATAAGAAAAACTATCTTACAAGTAAAGATATAATGCAATATCTTTTTGCCTCCAGAAGTGCCTTTAATGAAAAAGCACTCGTCTGACACAAATCCAGTTTCATCTACCAGTAGTTTCTGTTCTAGCTCAGATTCAACTTCCAACACACATATCTCATCTAGCAATTCTCTACTTATGTCTCGAATATCCATCATCTTGCCCAACCTTTAATTGAATGTGTTTTTATTTTTTCTATTGTCATCTTCAACACCTCTTTTTTGTTATTTAACTTTTATTACCGAACAGTAAATCCAAATGCTCTTTCATTTTATCAAAAGCATACTTTGTCTTCTTTCTACGCTCTTCAACTGTGTTACAATAACTACCCGATTCAAATGTAGCAACGCTATTAAAATCAAACACATTCGCCAAAGTGCCATCTTCTTTTACTGCCTTCACGCACAAATCAGAATTAAATCCCACACAACTACTGCGACTTGTATTGCAATGAAGCTTAAACCTAATTCCATTTACTTCCACGACTTGAAAGGCTCTACACTCATCTTTTGATATAAACACTTCCGTATATCCGCTTATTGCTACTACCATTATTTTCTCCGTTTTTCGCCCTAGTCATTTCCCCAAAACATACCTGCAAAAGGGAATCGACCGATTGTTTTGTACTTACATCAAATCCCGTTGCTTCTCTTTTTATCTATTGCAGTTAACACAACCCTTCTTGTAAAATTAGAAAATTCCATTCCAAGAAGAACATCTCCTCTGACGCCTCCAATTTTGGTTGTATCAATATTATGTTTCTTGCAGAAAGATTCTGTTCCAGGTTTGCAGTTTCCACTGCTATAACTATCTTGTAACCCCACATAAATATACTTTGCTTTTTCTAATAAACCCTTGTATTTTTGCTTTTCCAAACTACGCTTAGCTAGAGCAGAAACGGCCTGCTGATAAAAAATCTTATAGTTTGAAGCAAACAAGTCTGCTAAGTAGAAATGATATAGTTCATTTTTGAACTTCAATGCGTACAAATCGTATCCAGTAGCATTGTCTATTACGACCTCATAGCCATCTTTGCTGGCTAATTTTTTAAACAAAATGAGATGCTTGTATTTTCCCAGTAGTTTCTCTTTGTCTAAGTCTTTGGACAAGAACATCTCAATACCCCTTACTATGTCTACTTCTAATCCTGAAGGTCTAGACAAATAAGCAATCTCAGAAGTGATTTCAGAAACAGATAATCCAAGTTCACTCTCTAGCTTAGAATAAACTTTCTTAGGAAATGATGCTCCATACTCATCTTGGTTATAGGCATCGGTTGCTTCACTTCGAGCCTTAACATAAGCTATTGTTTCCTGAATGAAATCTGCCACTCTGCGAATAGCTTTAACATTTCTATTTATGTACTGATATTCAAAACATTCTTCATCCTCTTCAAACTCTCCAACACCTTTGCCGTGATGGTCGTATTCCTCCTCCATCCATCGGATAGTCACTTCTTCACTTTGAATACTATTTCCAATAAACCACTCTTTCCCCTTTCTGTGCACAACAGAAACATCATTAGCAGGGTCTAAATAACTCATTTGTTCCTTAAAAATATCTTCGTATTCAAAATCCCAAAAGTCTTCTACTGCATCTGCAGAAGTTGAATAAATCCTAGCATCTAGTTCAATCACATCTGGATCTTCTGTGCGACTAAGCATTTCTTCTCGTGCATACGAATAGCCAAGTCTTGAATTTGCATCAATAAAATCAAACTCACAATCTAGCTCAGTTACAAGAAATCCGCTTAAAGATTGGATTTTTTCCCATAATTCTTTTTGCCCACTTTCATTGCAACCAAAATTCAACAGGTCTATGTTTGCTTTAAAGTCTACAATTTTATAGAGAGTTATAAATTCTTTTGCTGGGAGATTTTCCATCATTTCTGATGCCTGCTTAGGAGTTACCTTTATTATATCTTCCTCTCGATCTATGAGAATACCTACTGTTTCGCAGTCTGCAAACTTAACGGCCTCTTTTGCATTTATCTTCATCTCTGAAAGTGATACGTATTTTCCTGTTTTATAGAAACCTAGATGAATTTTTGCAGAATACTTTATTTCTGCACTTCCTAACGCCTTAATTTTAACGTCGTAACCCCATTCAGTGAGGTTTTTTTTACCAATCTCTATAGACTGTTTTTTTTTTATTTCTGTCATTAACATATCCTTTTTACTCGCCATCTTCTTCTTGAATTAACGTATCAATTAGCTTTTGAAAATCAGCTTTCGTAAGCTTGCTAAAATTTTTTCTAAGAGCAATCACAACAGCTTGCACTGTTTCAGCTCCTGTTTCAAAATTTTCTCTCCCAATATCGGTGCATATCTGACTAACTTTACACAAATAGTCGTCCGCCTGAGCCTCTTCTATCGTATCAAAAAGTTTCCCTCTATTGCTTTCATATTTCATCACTTGCTTTGCCATCTACTCCCCTTATATATTAAGATTCTCTCTGTCCACTTTCAGAAGCAATCGCTCTGTTGTGGACAGTTTGTAATATGCACTCATAATTGCATGATCAACTTCTATTGTTTCTGTTCTGCGAGTCAAATAGATTTTATTCTTATGCTCGTTATACTTGTCATCTCTCTCTTTACTCATCAAAACTAGCAAAGACTTCTGTAGGTTTTCCTCTACCGTCCACCCCGTTACCATCAACTAAAAAAATTAATTTCTGTATTTCTCACCCATTGCATTTTCTTGGTAACTGATTAGTAAATGGTTCAATGTCATACACTAGCCCTGGTGCTCCCTCTAGTTCAATAGACCCATTCTTAAATTGTTTTACGAAACGATATAGTGTCGTTCTATGCCAAACCCACTCACCTCGCTCTGGTTCCCAAAGAGGCAGTTCATCTATATCTATATGCAATGTCCCTGAATTCAAGCGATAGACTCTTCTTGTGTTACAAACAGGATTTCCGTAATTTTGTATAGATATTTCTTCCACTTCATAAACAACACCTTTTAACCTTACAAAATCTCCAATTTTTCGCATCTCTTTAATTCGGAACTGAGTCGCATCTAGTAGTAGATGCTCTGGAAGTATTTTAAATATACTCTTCCAATCAGAACCATCAACTTTAACTTGAACATCTGCTCTATCAATAATTGCCTTTCGATAGACTGCTAGCTTATCTGAAATAACATAATCTGCATCATATTTCCAACTAGGATTTGCAGTTAGGTACCATTCAATACCAGCATTTGACCATACTTTTGCATCACTTGATTGTTCCATCCACCAACACATTGTTTCCCAGTGCTTCTCTAATTCTTTTCTTGCCATCACTATTTCCTTATAATTGCATTTCTGCTTTTTCTTCATTGACATATTCCAACAAACATTGTCAGTCAGTCAAGTTTTCTCCGGTAAAGTTCATAGTCACCAGAACCATCTAAATTGAATCTAAAAATATCAAATTTAGCTATCTAGCTGTTAGCTAATTTTAAGCTTTCTTTAGCCTCTCTATACCAGTCATCCGAGATAAATCCTTCATCAATCATATGTTCCAGTACGTCTGAATCCAGAAGTTTTTCATCTACCCCATTCTCTCCATAAATGATACAAGTAGGCACTCCTGTTACTTGGATTTTATTGCCGTTTAAAGCATCTTCTAGTGGAACAGAACCAGCTGGAATAGTCAGGACTACTTGACTGTAAGCTTTTTCTTCAAAATCTTCCAGTTCCGTCGTTTGTTCGTCCTCTAATACTACTTCATTTAGTTGCACATATGCATCATCTTCTACTTCCATAAAGTAGTCGCAGTAGTTATCTAAATTATCTAGTGTGTTGCCTTTAGCCAGCCACTTCTCTACACTATCTTTATTACACCACTCTTTACACAGGGCTAGTCTTTTTTTTCTAGCAACATCTTTATCTGTATACACAAAAACTTTCTCTATATTGTTTTTGTATATCACCGATACAACAAAAGTTACATTCTCTTTTTTTGGAAGAACTATAAACTCTTTTTGAATTTGGTCGATAATAGCATCGTAGCCACTATTGTATTTTTCTTTACCTATGCTTAGTAATTTATTTCCTACTGTACTCATTTCCTGTCCTTTTAATTTTAATGTGATAATCTTCTTCTTTTTTAACTCTGTACCTATATTCACGCTTCTTTCCTTAAAATAATCATCGGCTCAACTGCTTGTGTTGATAAGTCTAAACCTTTAGCTATAACCATAGCCTTTCTTCTTGCTCCAGCTTCAGTCCAATCTTCTACTTCTATCTCTCTTTCTCCATAAGGAGTGACACAATCTTCTGCCACTTCAACAAAGTGAGCAGTAAAAATCCAGTTTTTTCCATCAGGAAGATCAGTTCCTATGCTTTTCCAATCAGAGTTAATACTTTCAAGATTTTTACTTATGTCCAATTCTGCGTGCTGAAAAGTATATTCTTCTCCGGCTATAGACACATACATCTCTCTTGAATTATATCCTTCCAGCGTGATAGCCACATCTAGAATAACTTCAACAAAAGCATCTACGCTTATGTTCACATGCCCACGATTAAATTTATTATTTTCCAAAACTGTAACCATGATATTTTGACTCTCTTCGTATCGCTCAAAGAGATACTCTGCACAACTTCTTTTTCTTTCCACCATTGATTCATTACTCATTATTCTATCTCCACAGTTATTAATAGATTATCAGCCAAAAGGGCTGCTTCTATAAAATTAGTCTCATTATAAGACACTCTCATTCTCTACTCGCTCTCACCATCAAACTTTTCCTCCATATCAAAGCTACCATAAGCAATATCTACAGTAGTTGCATCTTTGTTTAATAGAGCTTTTCCAACAAAAATATCTCTATTCATCGTAGTACACTGCACATTTGTACTAGCGTCCATCATAAGCTTTTGCTCCATTATATGCTCAGCTTCTTCTTGGCTTCTTGCCTCTACTAATGCCGTAGCACTCTCTTCATACACGAAAGATATTTCATATTTATTCATTATTTTTTCCTATTTTCAAATCTTGATACTTTTCTATTGCATCAAATACTACCTGATTGAAATCAACAGGGATTGTCTCACTACTAAACCAAACACCCAATTCTGGAATTTCTATAGTCCTGTTTTTTCCAAAAATAAATGTGATAGCCCCAAGGTAATTCTTATCTGAACCTGTCTCCATTGTGCAATTCCAACACGCCACTTTTAAACCTAACTCTTTAAGCTTAAAATCTATCCACTCTCTAGCTCTATTTGCAGTAAGAAGCTCAAAACCTTTTCTTGAAATATCCATCCCATATTTTTTAGGATCTGCCTCTAATAGATACTTAAATGTCTTTTCCATATCTACTCCCAGAATACAGCAATTTGGATACTTTTTGCTTTTATACCAAAATGCTTTCTAAACTCTACTCTTTTCTTGGCACCCATTTGCCCTAGGTCTACACGAATCTCTACCTCAGTGTCCGATTCCCACATCTCCCAGCCTATTTTATTACTGTCACAATATTCTCTGACTGCTGAGAACTTTTCCCTTTGCATATTTGCAAGCATTATCTTCTCCTATGTTTTTTTGTGAATTCTAAGTCTCTGTATGATTGCTTATATTTGAAAGGTTCTATCAATGGATACATTCCACTTCCATTCAAATTATTTATCATATGGACAACAAAAGATCTTTCAGGTGCTTTAGCAACCATAACTATCTCACTTCTCCTTGCACGTTCCACTGCTACATTAGTGCCAGTCACTCTAGTTTCGATATCGTCAATGATGATCACATCTACTCTCTCACCTTTCATATTAATTCCTTAAAATAACCATTGATTACACACTTGGCTATAAGCTTTAACTACACGAGCTTTTATATAAAGCTCGCTCATTCCTCACTGCCTTTTAAAAATCAAAGTCAGTAACAATACTGTCAAAAGGAACTATAAAATATCCATCTTGAGCAAGAAGACTTACTAAAATGTCTAATTCCTGCTCTCCTGCTTCAAGAGCTGTTTTTATATGCTCTTCCACAATATCATTGGAAGCATTAGTAACAAGCACATGGCTGTCTCCTCCATTTTTCCCCGTACAAAAATTCAATCTAACAAAATTGTATTCTGTTGATAAGCTCTCTTCTAAAGAAGGTTTTATTGCTATATCTGGCATTTGTGTCATAAGAGGAGCTTCTTTAATCTTCTTAAGAATTTCAGACGGAGTTTCCTTTACTGGCCATCCTCCATTGTTGTGAGTTCCATCTTGAAATCTCCTATTTGTAAAAGATATTCCTCTTTCTCCAAGAATAAAATGTATTTCAGTTCCATTTTCTAAAGTTAATTCTATATGTCTCATTATTATTTTCCTTAATAGTTAATGTTTAAGTCTCTCTCTCTTCGCTGAGAAAGGCTCGCCTTATATTTAAAACCTTATTCAAGGTCTTCACCTTATTGCTTGTGCTTTTCTCCTCTCAGCAGCACCTATTCACGAACTCTTTTTATAGAAATACTTTCACCACCTCCCTCAAAATATTTTTTTGCACTGCTTGTCTAATTTTCAACCCAGCAGACATGAATATGAATACCCTTCTGTCTCACAAGCTATTGCAAATACTTGGCCATCTACTTTCTCCTTGAATTTCTCTATTCCAAAAAAAAGAAGTGCTTCATCTAGTTTATCTTCATCTCCTGTTTCAAATAAGATCTCATCATCAGAGCCATCTGTATCCCATTTCTCAAAGCTTCTCATATCTTCAAATACTCTGAAATGATTACCTTGATAATTGTAATACACTATTCCACTTTCGAGCTCATGAATAGTCTTATTGGCAGTTCCAAGCACCTGCTTTTCCTCGTAACACTTATCTCTAAGTTCTTTATACACTGACATTCTTTCTCTCCTTTTTAAAGATAGTTTCCACATCTTCTTCTGAGTAGCCATAAACTCCAACAGCTCTCACCGCTTCCTCAATGTCTCCAACATAAAAACATTCATAATTGTGCAATTCTCTCAGGATAATAGCATCCTTTCCGTTCTCTGCTTCATCTTCTTTTATAGCTGTAAGAAATATTTCGTCTAGCTCTGTTATCAAAGCTTTGACGTTTTTCTTTAATACTATCATGCCACTCGATAGTTTAGTTAGCTCAGAATCATCTGCTGCCCCAACCTTTTTTCGCCCTTCTGCAAGCTGATTGCTGTTGAAAGCGAAAAAGGCTCCATTTCTATCCATACATTCTGACTGGGCTTTCCCCATGTAATGACTTAAATGTTTCATATATATTTTCCTATTATTTTAGAGAGGTGGCTTCTTACCACCCTCCAGTTACTTTGATTTCTCCATTAGCTATCATTGCATCTGCAACATTAGTCTCTTTAAGAAGATCTCGCCTAGCAGTTATAGCTGCACTTAAATGATCGAAATCATCTTTTTTCATCTCACTCTTTACCGTAAAAATATGTTGTTCAAAATGAGCAATTTCTGCTCCGCCCATCATACTTATTTTCGCTACATACTTTTCTAAATTCATTACGACTCCTTACATCGTTGGGTGTACAACTCGCACTATTGGAAGCTGATCCAATTCGTGAAGTATCTCAATATTGTACCCTTTTTTCTTTACCTCCCTTACAAATGTTTCCTCTGCTGAGCCACAAATCAATTCTTCAGGCATTGAACCAACTTGCAAGGCAGCTACTGTAAGTACTTCCACAGGAGCATCAGTAGAACACAAGTCATGTCCTGCTAGTTCTCCTGGATAACCAGAACCAATATCAACTATCACAAATCTACTTTCCATTTTCTATCCTCCTAAAATCAATCTATAGAATAATGAGTCTCTTTATCATAGAGTTTTGCTCTCACTTCTGTGTATGTTAGCAATTTCTTCGGCTTTACAACGATATCTGTCCCTTTGAGAACAGCTTCTCCACCCTTGAACACAATTGAGCATTCGATTGTCACTGGTTTTTCACTGCCAGGAAACACTAGCCCTGCTTCGCAAAGAACTTCACCTTTGTTCCATTCTTCAAACCACTGGAGTTCTTTAACTGCTTCCCATCCGTTCTCAGTTGCAATATTTTCACTAGAAAGCGTTTTATTCGTCCTTTTGTTTACTATTCTAGTTCCTCGCAAGATGTAGACTTCACCGTCACATGTAATCTCTTTCTCTTCTTTGCTGATCAACAATGCTATTGCTTCTATTTTAAGCACGATCTTCTCCAGAAGGAGCAGGTGTTAGTCGAACCCACCAACGAGGTATTAGTGCTACTCCGAATTCTCTCGACTCAACAAGCAATTCTTTGAGGCGACCATCATAGGTTGCTAAACAATGAGACTTGCCATCTGAAACTAAGACTGTCTCCCCTTGGGACAAGCCCTGAAAATCTTCCACTGATCTCCATAGCTGGACTAAATTCTCCTTTCTTTTCTTGTGCCACCCTTTTTCTTCAATCAAAGCAAAGCACTCTTCTATTTTTTCACAATATTGAAGAGCTACCATTGGTTTGTCTTTATATTTTTTTTGCACCTCATACATTGCTTTTTCTTTAGTCAAAACGACACATCCCAAATGAATTAACTTTTCATCATCAATATCAATATACAGATCTCTCTTTACTGGACCAACTCTCGCAACCCAAGGATAATTCAGTACAGATGAGTTTCTGAATTTTATCTTTCCTCTGACTGTAATATCATAAGGGATCTCTTGGATATCCGAATACTCCAAATCTAAATCTCCACCAACATAAAGACCTTCAGGCAATATAGCTCCTATAGTGCTACCAGCCTCGACATCGCCTTCCAATTGAAGACCTCTAGTTAGTTTCTTTGCTGAAGTAACTTCGATTGCCTTAACTTTATCAAGTTCCTCTTCTCCTGTCATCGTATCTATTTCGTATCCATCTATAAAAGTCGTATTCCCTAATCCATAAGGTATCACTAACGAGCAGTTATCAATAAACACATTATTGTCCATTTCGACCTTCCCTATATACTCATAGTTCATAATCTCGGTATTGAACTCTAAATATCGGCCCTCCATCTCATGAAGTTGCTTTGATGTAAAGTGCTCTTCTGATGCATTATCAACTAATCTATCGTACGCCTCCTCGATATCATCATCACTTCTAACTTCACCATCGGAATCGGTTGTGCATACAAACTGGTCATCAAAAACAAAAGTAGAACCAGAAACTCCACCACCTAAATAATCGTGCATTATGCCTGAGAATTTCCCATCAAGAAAAGACCCTATAACTCCAAAACGAAGACTCCCGTCTTCTGCGTTTAATACAATATATACTGATACTTCCATATACTTCTCCTTATTTATCTACTGAAGCAATTATCACTAAGATAGTTACTTCTACTATTAACATTACTATTGCGATACCTATTAACTTTGCCCATTCTTTCATGTAGATCCTTTTGATTTTTTATACACTTCTTCTTTTGAAGACCAGTGATATCCTTCTAGCTTAGGCATTTTTGTCTGCTCTGTAAAATTCTGCATACTTTTCTGAAACATAGTTTGACCCCAGTTTAAGACCTGCTTTTGAGGAAAATATATGCCGTCATTCTCTTCTACATATCTAAGAAGAGCCTCTTTATGTTCCCTAATAACTGTATTGAAATCTTGTATGCAACTAGCCTTTTTGAACATTCTCTTTGAACCAATCTGCTTGCCATTGCAAATATAATACAGCCTATTGATATTTTTTGGAAACATTAACATGCCAGTAATCTTTCCCGAAATTTCAGTTATTCCAACTAAAGCAATCGTTACCTGAGCCTCACTATTCCATTGAATATGAACACGAAGCTTCTCTTTATGGTACATTTAGTGTACCTTTTTTTTTTACTTGAACATACACTACTTTAAACCTCTCTCTATTTTCTTTAGCTTGTCAGCAATAATTCTTCTTGCTTCTGCTATTCCATCAAAAAGTTGCTCAAAATCTTTTACCAAAATCTTCTCATCAGAAGTTCTTTTAAAGGGAAGAGCTAACCCTTTTTCATTAATCATCAACATCTCTTCATCACCAACAAAGAAAATGTATTCAGACTCATCTGTTGTAGATATGAAATTATTATATCTATATGAAACACATAACTCTGGGTCAATATATTCGCTTTTACTACCTGTTTTACTTTTATGGCCTAAATATCTTCTGCAGTTTCCAGCTACATCACACTTATAGCCACTACAACAACTAATTGTTTTCATTCTGTTCCTTTTGTGGTCAGTTGAGCAAAACATTTGAGACAGACAAATGAATTCATCAAATTATCAAATCTCTCTTGCTTTTCTCCTTTTATAATTAAATGCAACTCATTGAGTCGATCGTCCTCTATACCCTTCGTAGATATACATCCACATCGTGAACAAGTAACTGCTACGATATTTATTTTTTTTTCTATTTTGTGAGAAACTATTTGCATTGGGTATACTACCCCTTCTGCAAGCTGGTAATCTTCCTCAGTAAGCAACTCTGATACTACCCCATGTTTGATAGCCATAACTTTAAGAAATGTAACAAACTTCTCAAATTCTATGGGTTCCAAATCTCTCATGCTCTGAGCTTTCCCATCTTTGTCTACTGGAAATTGAGGGGTAATATATTTTATTTTCTCCCTAAATTCCTTAGATGATATCTCTTTGCCATACACAGGTTGTAAATCCTGCAACAACTTATGGTAATACCTATTCCTATCTCTTGAAACTTTCATAAAGCCCTCCTTGAAACATGAGCTAAAAACAAAAAACCATTAACTTTACATATCCCTCTTCGCTTTCGCAAAAAAAGAATACATAAAATATGGTCTCCCATATATATATATACCCTGTTTTTTGACTTTATTCCCTACTTATAAATCACTGTAACAGCAATTCTTTCGCCTGAAACAAGCATTTGTTTAATGTCTTTAACATCAGATGTATCGTCTTCCATCATCTGCAATATATTGTCTTCTGTGATTTCTTTCACAGACGAGAATACTTTCACAACCACTTTACAGTCGCTTTCACCTTTGTACGTCATATCCTCTCCTCGAGTTGTTTTTGTGCTCCCTAATGTTTCAGGGAGCACATTTAGCATATCTATACTCAGCCAGTGACCGTAGGATTCTCTCCCTACGGTCTATCGTTGATGTATAATTCTAGAAAAATTTTCAATGCAACCACTGCGTCAAGCTGCACCCAATTTAAGTTATTGTAAATCTCTAAGAGCCATTGCCCGCATAGTAGTAGCAAGTTCTCTAATCTCCGACTGAGCTTTCGCTTCTGTTCTTAGACTACACATTTCAAGTAACTGGGGTACACTCCAAGCTGACCAAACTTTTGTTTTCATCCCAATAGGAAGAACTCTTCTAGCATTTTCTGCTTTAACTCCATTTTCTATCAGAAAGTCATAAGACTTCAAGGCCTGTATGCAAGTTTGCTCCCATATGTCCCCCAGCAAAGATTTTGACACTGAATCTAGGTAAAATTCAAACGGCAGCTTTTTCCCCGATGTATATCTTCTGGATAACTCCTGCCAAGAAGCTCTGTGTCTCATCATCTGTCTTGCCGTTGGAATATCTGTCTCAATATAAAAGAAGGCTGTCATTTTGCGAATCAAAGCTATCTCGTCAGGGTCTGTATTAAAGAAGTTTGTCTCAACACTCAACTCTTCTTCATCTTTAAAATGACGACCTAGTATCTCAAGATCTCTTAATAAAGCTCGAAAGTTAGTCAGCTTATATATCTCTATCGTTGGTTCTCCACCCACAATTGGACTGCTCTTTTTCATAGGAATAGTATAACCGTATCTATCCACATGAGGAAGCTGTAGAGCTTCAGGCTCTCTATCCATGATTGCCTCCATATTTGATATAATAAGCCAGTGATCTTCCTGTGACAGCAAAACTGGGACAAATTCAAAAGAGCTTGATGGTAGCCCAATGGATTCTCTATGTAGCTTATCGTATAGCTTCGAGGAACCTATTAGCTCTGGCTTTTGAAAGCACACAGAAGCAACTCTAGTAATAGCCTCAATTCTCTTTTCTGCTGATGAATTAGCAGCAGCAAAATCCCAAAGCTGTACTTTCTGTTCTCCGTCGGTCAAAACCTCATTAGCTATTTGCTCTATTGCACCTGAGTGATGTACTATCTTGTTTCCTTGGCTATCTAGCAGTTCTAATGCCATATTATCTCCTTATGTTGAAATTCCAGTTTCTATTTCTGAAATTTTAGTTTGAGCTTCTCGTATTTTTTCTATCTTTTGCAGATTTGAGAAGCCACCATTTGTAGTCACCTTTTGAATATATTGCTTTAAGCACCATATCTTGAACAGCTTCAAGTCTACATCTATGTTTTCAGATGCTTGAATACTATCATCTAAATATATAGATGTTAGCAAAGTGTTTGCAAAATCCATTCTTGCTAAACATTCAACTTGCATTCTGTTTGCAAAACACTTTTTCAGTAGAGCTATTTTATCTACACACTCTTGTGTCCCATCCACGATTGCAGCTTTTATTATGCTTAGCTCTATGGTTATATTAGTTATCGGTATTTTAGTATATGTTGGCGATTGAACGGAAGACTGAGGAGACTGTATCTCTATTGCAATATCCCCAAGTATCTTTCTTCCCTCATCCACGATATACCTAGATATAACCTCATTTGTGTTTTGTGTTAGCTTTTGAACTTCTTCTAATGCTTTTGACTTTTCAAAAGGATTTGAAATATCAAATTGAGCACAAACCCTAGACACACAAAAAGGAATTGCTCCAATCCCATTCTGAAGCATTCTCTTTATGATGTGAGTTTTATTATCTGCGACTAAGTCTGCAGGATCAACGCCCTCTTCAAAAATAACTACAGATGTATCAATCAGTTGCTCTGTCGATAGCTTCGCTGCTTTAAATGCAGCTTCTACACCAGCCCTATCTCCATCATAAGCTATCACACCTTTTTTGGTATATCTTGTTAAGAGTTTTATATGCTCTTTTGTAAACGCTGTCCCCATAGAACCTATAGTTTCTTTTATTCCAGCCTGATGCATCATAACTACATCTAAATGCCCTTCCACAAGAATAAATGCCGAATCATCTTTCAAAAAGTCTTTAGCTTTTTCAAATCCATATATAATTCTAGATTTATTAAATAGAGGGGTTTCCTTTGTATTTACATACTTAGCTGGATGATTAACTGTTGTTCTTCCGCTGAAGCCGCAGATTTTACCCTGGTGATTTTTAATTGGAAACATAATCCTATCAATAAATCGAGCATACAAACCCCTCTCTCCATTATCCACAATGCCTAACTCTATGCATTCTTGCAGATTTAAAACATTATCTTTAACAAAGGCTATTACTTCAGCAGATGAAGGAGAAAACCCTAATTCAAAATCAATTAAAGATTGCTCTGTTACTCCCCTGTTTAGTAAATACGTTTTTGCTTGAGTGTTTGCTTGTAGATTTGATTGACACCAATTACTATATTGTTCGAGCATAGAATTGGATACTTTAGGAGCACTATTGTCTTCAATGACTGGAATATCATATTGCTCACATAAACTTCTGATTGCTTCAGGATATGTAAGTCTCTCGTACTCCATAATAAATTTTATGCTATCTCCACCAATGCCACATCCGAAACAATGGAAAATTTGCTTTTGGGGGCTCACTACAAAGGATGCCGTCTTCTCTCCGTGAAACGGACAAGGAGCTTTAAAATTGGCTCCACTCTTTTTTAAAGTAAGTCGAGTGTCACACACATCTAAAATATCCGCTGTCTGCTTCAAGATATCTATCGTTGCTTGGCTAATCATTTAACCTTACCTTATTACTTTCTTTAAAATTTTCTTCTAAATCCCAAACAGCAAGCTATCTTACCACCATTCTTCATTGGAACTCCGGTTCCAACAACATCTGATCTTGTATCATTAAGTGCATTAAGTACCTTTGAAGAAACTATATACACTACATTTTTCTCTTTTTCAGGGAGTCCATATATATTCCTGTATACCGTTCTTGATATTTGAACCAGGCCTTTCACTTCCCTTTCTATTTCTTCCTTTACCCGAGCAATAAGCCCGGACTGAGGGATCTCCACGATCTTACTTTCTGTCGTCATAACAGAAATCTCATGAGGACATAAGTTTACAAACTTAGTATCCCCAATCACTTTATTCTCGAACTGTATCATCTTTTAAAAACACCTTTATATCATCACGAGACGCTTTCAGGTATTCAAGAGAAGCTGTGTCTTCTGGATTAAGAGTAGGAAAAACTAAAAATCCACCTTTATACAACTCTGCCACAGCCTTCCCCTCAGCAAGATATTTTCTTGCTTCCAATTCTGAAAGGTTACGTAAATACTCTAGACATTGAGCTTCAATTATCTCTCTGTCCAACACCTCTTGTATCCATGAAAACTGAACTTTTCCGTCCGTTTCAAAACTAGCTTCACAAAGATTATCGTTTACTTCTAGTTCAACGATACCTTTCATAAAGTCAGCACTAACTACTTTTATTTCAACAATCTTTTCTACATCTTCTACATCTTCTACATCTTCTACATCTTCCAATTCATCAGAAATTATAGGCTCTTCTTGCTCAACTGCTTTCTCTTTCTCAGCTGACTTTATAGGTTCCTCCAATCCTTCTTTGCTTTCATCTGATTTAGAGGATTTGCTATTCAAATCCTCTATTAACTGCTCAAAATTATTAATTTTTTTAGCAGCCTCTTGGCTTGTTTTAGTAGATAGAGATATTGTCATCTTTCCATCAACCACTTTAAAATTCCCGCATGTTCTACCTTTGAACATAATCGTATCGTTTTTACCTATTCCAAATAACAAATTTTGCATGTACTTTTTCCTTGAGTTATTTTAATTAGAAATTATCTAACGAAAGCTTTTTCGCAGAGTAAGTCTTGGGAGTTACTTCCAAAGGACTTGATTTAATTCCATTAGGGTTATTATACTCTAATTCCAATGCATTTAAAGGACTCGCGGGCTGATTATAAATTTTATCGTAGCCTAATGCTTCCATAATTTCATCACCTTTAGTAAAGAAATATCTTTCGATAACAGTATCACTAAACCCAGACAATTTCCCTTTTGTTAGCATTTTTAACCATTCTATCTCCAATTTCACAGACTCTCTCACCATTTGTTCTACTATTTCTCTAAGAGATTCTCTTTTAACTTTAGGTAGTGATTGCAAGGTAGAGTTAAATAGCTGTCTAAAAAATAGTACATGCATTCTTTCGTCTCTAGCAATAAATGCTATCATTTGAGCAGTTCCAGACATTGTATTTCCGAATGACCACAAGAAAACAAAACCTCCATAAAACATCATTGCTTCTAGAATATTGTTTGCTATCATAGCTATAAACAAGTCTTTTACGGTTACACCATCATTTTTCTCGTAAGCAAGATTTGCGTACATACTCTCTAAAAACTGGTTTCTCTTTTTAAGCTCCTTGTGCTCTCTTGCTAGGCGATAAATCCTATCTGCATCAGCTCCAATGTCTTTTACTAAGACATCATAAGACAGAGTATGTACAGCTTCTTCATATACTTGTCTCGCAAGAACAAGAAGAAGTAAACCATCGGTAATAAATGGGGCAAGATTGGCCGCAAGGTTTCTGGTTTGACCACTATCGTTAAAGATTAGTCCAGCAACCACAAGTTCCCAAGATTCTTTAAGGTCATCGGGCAATGCGAGAAAATGTCGTTTATCTTTTGACATATCTACTTCCTTCGGCCTCCAGTCATTATTATACATAACCTCTTGCAGAGAGTATGCCCAAGCAAGTGGTCCAGCACTGGGATTTATAATCCCATCTGGATTACCACAAAAAGGCATAGCCTCTTCAGCAGTCTCTGTTGTATCTGCATTAAATAGCACAGTCTCATAAATTACAGTATCAAGAGTTATTTCACTTCTTGGAATAAGATTTAATCTCTTCATTTTATTGACACCCACTGCATTCAAATGCTCTATCTATTACCGAAATTGCCTCTACATCAGGAGCTTGTGATCTTAGGTAGTACACTGACTTGTTGCCTTGCTCCCAAGCTGTTGTGTAGATATCTGAAATCTGTTTTAGGCTATCAATTTTTTCTGGATCAACAAAGATAGATAGCGAGATTCCCTGGTCCATATAACCGGTTCTCCTGCCATTCGTTATCACATGTTCTACCATATTCACATTGTAAGCAGAAATATAAAACTCGTAATTCTCAGCATTAATACCTGGGGCAACACAAGGAGTTAGACCATTTAGATTTTCCTCAAACCACTTACGCTGATAGATTGGTTCGACACATTGTGTTGTACCAACAAAAATTGAAATTGAACTTGTTGGAGCAATTGCTCTTAAATATCCATTTCTTCTAGGTGGGGTAATACCAGCCTCTTCACATAAAGGAAAAGTCCCTTTTTCCACTGCTAGAGCTTCTGAAGCTTCTTCTGAAAATCTACTATACATAGAATAAAATCTATCTATTTCCTTTCTATGTGCAGTTGAATTCCACATAATCTTATTTCGAGCCATATGCTCCGCTTCGCCCATAACACCAAGGCCAATAGCTCTCGTTGATAATGCAGTATTCCTAGACTTTTCTGTTGGATATAGATTATTATCAATTACATTATCTAGCATTCTTACAGAATCATATATTAGAGACTTCAGTTTGGCTTCACTATAAGACCCTACTTTACCCATATTTAGAGAAGCTAAATTACATACAGCCGTTTGACCTTCTTTTCTCACTTTTACTGTCTCAGTAATACATCTGCCATCAGAAAGAACATCCCCTTTCTCTAGCTTGCATATCTGAATATGAGTGCCATCAGATAACACAGCCTTGTCGCTCTCGATCCCGATAATGGGTTCTCCACTGTCAAAAGATATGGTATGAATCCATCTATCAGGCTCTGTGTTCTGAAATATTTCAGTGCAAAGATTAGAGCTTCTGATTATCCCTGTCTTCTTTAGTGGGTTTCCTCTGTTTGCAGCATCTTTAAAGCCAATTACAGGAGTACCGTGAAGAAAACTACGCTCACATACCTCTTTCCAAAGCACTTTAGCCATAATCACAATTTTACGAATAGATGTGTCTGCTTCGAGCTTTTCATACTCTAATTCAAACTCATCTCCATATATATTGTTTAACTGTCTCGCATCGTAAGGGTCAAAGAGTGTCCATTGCCCATTCTCCGCAATTCTCTTCATAAAAAGATCTGAAACCCATAGAGCATGAAGAAAGTCCTGAGCAGTAACTCTCTCTTCTCCACCCTTATCTTTCATCTTGAGAAAAGTCATTATATCCATATGCCAGTCTGGCAGATATGGAGCAATACCACCTTTTCTTACACCGAGCTGATCCACAGCAACAGCATTATCATTTTCTATTTTCAAGAAAGGAATAGAGCCATTTGCAACACCTTCATAAACATCTATTGTCGAATCTGATGCTCTTGTCTCGCTCCAGTCCCAACCAATACCACCACCAAGCTTAGACATAAAAGCTTTCTCTTTGTATCCGTCATAAATGCCATCAATACTATCTTCGTGGCTACCTACGAAGCAACTTGCCAACTGATGTCTCTTCAGCCTAGCACTACTTAATGTTGGGGTAGCCAGCATTACTTCAAAAGTACTAATTCTGTGGTAAAATACTTTTGCCCATTTCATAGGATCTTCTTCTTTTTGAGCCAAGAACATAGCTATCGCCATAAACATATGCTGAGGCAATTCGATTGTCTCTTTTTTTGCATCAGTTATAGCATATCTATCTTTCCATAATCGAAAGCCAGCTAAAGTAAACTGTTTGTCCCGCTCTGGACAAATCTCACTATCCAGCTCCGTCAGGTCAAACTTCTTCATAAATGATTTATGCATTTTTCCAGTAGCTACAGCCATTTGCATATAGCTTTCGAGCATTGGATATTTCTTTCCTTTTGCAGTCCCATACTTTCGCCCTACAGAATGATATAGAGCAGTAAGACTTAACCTTGCAGCAACAAAAGTCCAGTTCCCAGAGTGCTCTTCTATATTCTGTCTAGCAGTTGCAATAAGGATTTCATCAATCTCGTATGTTGTCATACCATCTTGAAATTGAATCTCAGCATCTAACATAAGCTTTTCTGCAGAAACACCTAATAAGCCCTCTACTGCAACCTCTGCCTTCTCTAATATCTTAGAATTATCAATCTTTCTTCTTTGGCCATTTTTACTAATTATATGCACGCTCATCTCCTGTTCTTCTATTGTATTTTTTTTTAATGTCATCAAGCATAGATTGAGACACCTTTCCATTACTGTCTGAAATATTCATAATCTCTTCTAGCATCTTTTCAACATCTTGCTCTCTGTATTGATGCACAATATCATCCCTCAGCTTAGAACCTATATCCACAATAACTTTATTAACAAACCCATAAAGATATTCAAACTTACGAGTTTCTTCTATCGTAGAAGCAATGAGATATGCTTTATATGTTCTAACTGCATTAATAAATGTCTTTGCTGCTAGCAACTCAATAGACATCTTGCCTAAATAGAATTTCTTAATATCTTTAGAAATCTTCTTTTTTAGCCGGTCTGGGCTAATCTTCTCAAATTGTACAGAGCTAAAGCTCACCTGAAATAATTTCATACACTACCTTTTTAATTATTTTTCTGATACTATCTCTCTCTAATATTTACTATCACAGGAGATTTATAATATGGCACGTCCAAAAAAAACGCCCAAAAGACAGCAAACTATAAGTAACTACAGAATTGCAACCGGAAGCTCAAACGAAGAAGCCAAAAAAACTATTGCTCTCGTCTTTGCTGCTGTTGCAGATGCTCTTGCTGTAGATGGGTCTGTAGACATCAACAACTTTGGGACTTTTACTCTAAAAAGACTAAATCACAAAACTTGTATAAACAATAAAGAATATACTTTGGATTTAAACAAAGTTGGTTTTAAGCCATTTGAAGCCCTAAAGAGAGTAATCAACTAACTTGTTGAGTCCAATCTTTTCTGAGTACACAATAAGCAAAAAAGTCCTCAGAGGTTTTCTTCTCATTAAACTTTACACTTTGCATAAGAGCGTAATTTTTATCCAGGAAGTCTACATGATAGAGTACCTGGTTATTTTTTCTTGCAACTCCCCAAACTAATTCTTTGACTCTCGCCAACGACACCTGCTTGAGCTCAAATATTTCTTCTGAGCTAAGTTTTTTAACGACACTTTTTATTGGTTTTAAACTCTCTACATTCTCTTCTCCTTTGATTTTAATTTTTGGTGGATACAGAAACTCTGAAACTAGTTGCTCTGCTTCTCCTTGCGAAGAAACATCTGCAGCTGATATCTTTTTCGTAGACTTTAGCCACTTTTCAAACTCAACTTTTTTCCCATAAGGGAGCAACATCAATGGATTCATAGCTCAGGGATATCTATTTGAGGAATATTTTCGCAAGATACTCCAGTTATCTCTTCACTAACATAAACTGTTTCTTCGTAATTATACTCATCATCAGTAAATCTAACTTGAGGTCCATAAAAATTACTTCTAGCAACACCGACTTCACCATCTCTATTTTTCAACACTAGAAATTCAGCCGGATTTACAGACAATTCTTTCTCTCCTGTTTCTCTAGATTCGTAATAGGAATCCCTATACACTCCGATAACAATATCTGCATCTTCCTCTATTGAACCAGACTCTCTTAGATCACTCAGCATCGGTCTTTTATTTGGCCGTTGCTCTAACCCCCTATTCAGCTGAGATAAAATATATACTTTCAGTCCAAATTCCTTAGCAAGTCTTTTCATTGCCTTCGTAATCAAACCTATTCTCAAGTGATTATTCTGATTAGACTTCCCACTATCTTTGATATAAGTGAGGTGATCTATAAAGATATTCTTTATTTTTGGATTGCCTGTCACAATCGAAGCAGCCAAGTTGAATATTTGTTTTTCATCTACACTGTCATCCAAAGTAAGAAATAAATCTGTATCTTTCAGCACTTGCATAGATTGTGAATACGTCTTCCAGTTTTTAATACGATTTGCTTTTATGTCATATATATTCTCTTTTGACATATTTGAAAGCATTCTAACCATAATACTTTCGACCGGCATCTCTAGCGAGAAGAACAAGCTTCCTTCTCCACATTGCAGCAGATGTTTCATTACACCAAGGACAAAAGCCGTCTTGCCCATGGACGGCCTAGCTGCAATTACTATCAAAGTTCCTGGTTCCGGATCAACAAGTTTATCTAATTCTCGAATCCCCATTCCATGTCCCTTGTCCGGGTTATCTATTTTTGCTTGCATTGCTTCTATAATGCTCTGGTTGCTTCGTGGATACACTATCTTATGCGAGTTATCTGACTGCAATTCCGACAAATCGTAATCTTTTCCAGAAATAACATCTTGTTTTACTTCTTCTAATTTTACCACAAGATTTCTTTTTCTAGCGGTAGAAACAACTGTATCTTTTAACGCTAGAAGAGTCTCTATCGAAACGGGAGCAGTCGCAACAATGCTCATCACCACCTCAGAAAACTGAGGCAGCTTTTCCAAAACAATATGCTCATTAAAGGGTCTTCTTGTCGCATAAGACTCTGAAGCGATAGTGAATATCTGAGTGCAGACTTCATCGAAAAATTCATCTGGATTAAGCACACCAATTAACTTTTCCATAGAAGTAATATCATACATTAAGGTGCTACAAATCGCTCTTTCTGCAGATATGTTGTTAATACTCATATCTAACTCTGACTTTGCTGATAACCTTGACCTTGACCTTGACCTTGGTTTTGGTTTTGGTTTGGTTGGTAGCTTTGGTTTTGGTTTTGCTGATAACCTTGACCCTGATTCTGTTGATAACCTTGACCTTGACTTTGGCTCTTTTCTCTAAATGCTACTTGTTTATTTGCAGATATAGTCTCAGCAACATGGACAAAGCATTTAATCAGCTCGATTAACCCTCTAAGCGAAGTAGCATCCAGTGGGGCAGTTACTGCAGTTTGCCCGTTTACTAAAGTGACACCCCTTTGATCAGCTGCTCCGTTAAAAGTAATTACCTTATCCAAATTCTGTCCAGACTTATGGTCAAAGAAGCCTCCAGCAGAAATTGCATGAGAATCAATTCCAAGTGCAATGTGAGCAGGCAAGTACACTTTAGCTACATCTGCCCCGTTATTGTATGAACGGTCTACGATTTTAACATACACTGCGGTGTCATAGTTCTTATATTGAAGTCTATCTCCTGTCATCGTCTCATTAACTACTGCATCTATTTTTACGATGAATTGTCCACACGGACTAAAGATAGCTCTATTTGCTACTGTATTTGATTTTGTATTGTTGTTTGCCATTACTGGTCTCCTTGTTTATTTTTACTTAGAGGTATTTTATGTGTAAAATCCTCATTAGTTGGGTCCTGATATACTAGAACCGACAAATTACCCTTGAAGAAATCTAGATTAACCCTTGAGGTATCTTCCATCGCTTCATATCCAACTGGCTTGATTTCCAATCCGTAAGTACCTACGGCAACTTTTACAGAAAGCTTTTCTCCTGTAACCTCATCTACTACTTCAAATATATGTTCTTTTTTCAATTTCTATCCCTTATATTTTCCACTAAGAACATCATCCAAGTTTGCACTTATAAATGTCATTAATGTTTTCTGAGATGACTTGCTTATAAAGTCATTTCTTAGATAGTCATATAACTCTAATTTCTTAGTAAAATTCTCGAAAAGACAAACAGTCGTTAATTTGCCCGACAACTTAATTTTTAGGAAGGGGTTACCCTTACCATAGATTTCAGCTATTTTGTCCACCACGTCCAAATTTGACCCCATAGAGGACTGCATTTGATGTGCTAGTGTGTCGAATTGTTTTCTTAGCTTTGCACCACTCTTAATGTTTGTAATCCAAAACGAGCCTTTAGAGTTTGTATGTATCCATTCGATTACAGCTCCTATGTCTCTCACTGTTGCTTTGTCTAGCCGGATAAGCTTCTCAATGTCTTGTCCCCATTTAATCAACATCTTTTCTGTCTGCTGTTTGTAGTTGGTCAGAGATGTCTTCAAACAAGCATCTAATTTCTTAGAAAGTTTGTACGCTTCTGTGAAGTCAGAATACTTAGCAGATAGGTTGAGAATATCGTCCAAATATTCGTTAGAATTTTGTGACTGAGAAACATCAGTTTCGACAATAGAATCAGTCTTTGGTTTATTAGTACTTGTTTCCGTGGGCTTCTCCGACACGGCAAATCCAACACGGTCAGCGTTGGAGTTTCCAACACGGTCAATCTCTGGAGCATCGTCAATTAGGTAATCGTGTCCATTGAACTGACCTCCTTTTCTTGCTGAAATTCGCTCAATATAGGCATATTTTTCGAGTTCATTTATACCACTCCTTACACTGTCTTTTCCATCAGTAGAAACATTAGAAATATTTATAATATTAAAGTCCCAATCTTCAATGTCAACCTTGCTCCAAAGATACAAAAAAATACCCTTCGCTTTAAAGGAAATTCTATCGTCATTTATGATCTGATTATCAATAACAGTAAACCCTGTTTTCTTCTTCTTTTTTCTCATTATCGACATAGAAACTCCTAAGCTTTAATAATCACCGAAACAGGACTTTTTTTAGTACTAGGATATTTTTTAATTAAATCCTTATGGAAATCGGGAAGAGAAGCTTCAAGCTTCTTGCTGTTGATATCAAAGACAGTCATATCATTCTTCCATACTAATTTAGCATCAGCAGGAGATATAGCTGAGGTGTCCAATACGGTCTTTTCTTTACCTCCTCTAAGTGAAACTGTAACTGAACCATTTTCGGCCTTCAGAGCTTTCGCACCCTCCATAAATTCTTTTATAGAAGAAACCATCCCTTTTATATTTTTTTCTTGGTTTTTGTACTCTCTTACAGACTTAGCCATTCTTGTAAGGTCTTCGGGAAGCTTTGCTATTTTACCTTTGCCGAAGCACTCTTCCGTCCAGTGACAAATGCTACATAGGTTCCCAAAATTTGCTGGAACATCTTTAGCTGTGAATTCAAGAGTATCTTTAACTTTATTTTTGAAATCTACATAGTCTTGTAAAACCTCATTTAAAAAAAGAGCCTGCTCTTTCACTTCCAGCAAGAGGTCTTCGTTATATGTAATTGGATATTGCATCGTCATCCCATCATTCAGCTCAATAGCAAATACACTTGCATGTATCTCTGAGACATCACATCCAACATTTTCGGCTATTGCATCTATTTGCATATTTACCTGAGACTCCCAATAGTCATGAGGCTCTTTCGGAATAGCGTTTGTACTTTTGAGTTCAATTAGAATCCATTTATATCCTTGCTTGCGGAGCTCCTCTGTTGCTGGATGGTGTTTATTTGGCTCTACCTCGATTAATAAGTCTGGGTGTATTTCGATAAAACTAAAGATACCATGTCCAGAATAAGAGCCTTGTCTCTCAAAAATTATTTTATGAAACTCAAGAAAGTCTTCGAACATTGCTTCAATGTAGTTTCCTTTTCTCATACGATAGAAATTTTTTAGACTTTCTTTAAAACCTGGATCAGTCTTTGAATAGTATGTTTTTCTCGGACAAGCTAAATCTGATGCACCTATTCGCACATTGACACCATCTTTTGTTAATCTCTCGAAGTGAGATTCCTCATTTTCAAACTTTGCTTTATTTAAAGCTAATTCATCAATCTTGAGCATCCGTATCCCCTTTTTTAAAATGCATATATTCATTTTCATCTTTAACAAATCCGTGTCTAGATAAAATGTCTAATTTCTTTTGCCCAATAGACTTAGATAAAAGAAAAATACCAGTATCTTCCTCTTTATATCCAAGCTTAAGTCTCTTGACAGATTCCAGAGCTTCTTGATAGGTAGCTTCTTTTCTCTTTGGCTTCTCTTTAATTTTTCCACCACTTGCTTCGATTTCATCAACGGAAGCAATATGGGATGTCTTAATGACTCCAAGTAATCTAAGAGCCTTACCTACTGCAAATGTCTCACAGGTTGCAAAATAGTGCAAGCTATTAAATGTACTAGCACTTCTTAGTTGTTCAGCATGACCAGTGGCAACTAGAGTTGGATTTTCCATATTAAAAAAGACTTCACATCTTCCAATAACCCCTTCTCCGTCACTCCGAGGATTCATACTAGTTAAGAAAAAGAAACCTTTCGGTCTCCAAGTCTTATTAAACTCATTTAAGAGCTCCGCTGTAGTTGTATAGTCTTCTACTACCAACTCTTCTGTTGTATCTGTTTTTTTCATATAATATCCCTTTTAAGATAACCATATTAAGAAGCGAATTAGTGACTGAATACTTTTTTTTATAATACTTAATAGCAAGTCAATTAACTTCATAGCCTAAATTTCTCCGTAGTAACAAGATTGCCTACAGGTGCTCTCATTATTAATAATTCTGCATCATAAAGAAGGCTTCTGCTCTTCCCGTCCCGAGCCAACCTCTTATACAAGAGACTTAGCTGTTTTGTAAAAGTGGTGTGCCCAAGAGTTACTTTCCCTCAACACTCACCTTAAAAAGAGTTATCTTTACTCTCGAACCTATTTTTAAATTAGCCCTAACAAGCTTCTCTATGCCTGTTTTCCAAGCATCTTCTTCTGGAATTAAAACTGTACTTTCTGCAGAAACTGAGTATTCGGCAACAGCTCCATTGAATGTAGTGATAGTGAAGCTCTCGCCATTCAGCTTTTCTTTTATTAAATCTGAAACGGTCTTTTCCAATAAACTCTTTGGACTAATTGTGATCTTCTTGCTTTGATTTATTAACACTACTACTTTTAACATATTTTCCCTTTTAATTTTTTTTGAGTACTAACAAACCCTTTGCAACCCACGGGTTTTTTATTTTCATAAACCATCTCGCCTGGATATAAAAAGTCATCCCTTTCTGGATGATTTAGGAGTATCGCTTCAGCGACCCTTTTGCTAACCACATAAAAACACCCATCTTTTTTTTCCGGCAAGTCGATAGCCAGTTCTAGAGAGATTGAATATACGGGAGCATCCATTATTGAACCTATTTTTTCTTGAGTGTGATAGATTCTAATCACATCGTTATAATCGGCTGGAGGTAAATCCACCTTTCCTATCGTTTCAACGATTCGATGTGGAGTTAAGTTTACTAAGAAACTCATGAGCTGCCTCCTCTACGTTTTCAATATAGTAATGGATTATTTTTTTATCTCCATGTATATATGCATCCACAGGTTCAGTTGCCGACATTACACATTTGCTAAAGCGTTTATTACAACGATTTTGAAATGTATGTATTGTTACCACTCCTTGTTTGCTTACTTCAGTTACCGTATGTATACGATAACTACCTACTTCTGACGAAGCACTTAATATTGCTGCTAAAATCACAGCTAGAAAAAAAGTTTTCACGACTTTCCCCTTATGTAGCCAGAACACTTATAAGTTACTGGCTTCGTAGATGTGTTCTTGAACATTACAAATGTTCCGATCTCACTCTGCTCATTGATATCCCATATATCAATGTTTCGTTCGCATTTCTCACAGAAATCTCTTTTCTCTGGAGAAGTACATACTTTTTTACTATTTTTCATATGTCGATCCTTATACTGTCGACCAAGCGAAGAGCCAGTCTTGTCTCTTCCACTTCTTTTAGTTTTCTGGCTAGTTCCATACTTTCTCTCCTTTGCGTTTCTAACATAGAAAACGCACATTCCAACTCAGCTTCTTTATCTTTGACAACTCCTTTTAAGCGTTCATTGTCATCTTTGTATCGCTTTAAAGTCTTAAGAATTTTTTGTACTGCCAAGATACCAACCATCATCATTCCGTTACCATCACCTTTGAGGATGTCACTAGCCTTTAATTCCATCTTATCTTCCTTGAGTAGTGCTCGCCTATTGAGCATTCTAGTGTTTACACCAGTAAGATGTAATCTGAAAAAATGACCCCATAAAGGGAACCTAAAAACCAACCACAGAATAATAGAATCTATGCTTTTTACAGACACCATATTTTAATTGGTTGATGCCTAAGCTTCGTTTTACGCCCAGCTTGGCGAGAAGTCTAACTTGCTATTTTAATTAAATATTTGGGATGTTCCGAACCAAGAGAACAACTCTTTGTCCTCGTTTGTCTATCACTGTTTTTATTTTAACTCCTCTAGTTTGTCGAAGCATTCTTTAACTTTGTTGATGTAGCCTTCTGGGTTTGGATACTTCTCTTTAATGCGAGATATTGCTTCTTCTTTAGTACCTCTAAAGCATCCAATATGGATTATTGTTTTATCTTTTAGGTCTAAGTATATAGCTCTATTATGGGAGCCACAATTATATACGACAGGGTAGTTCACGATAGTTGTGCCTTCCAGATTCAGAGAGCCACCAACAGATAAGTTGTTGGGTAGTTCTGTGATGGCTGTGCCTCTTAGGTCTAAATGGCCCTCAACAGACAAGTTTTCAGGCAATGATGTAATAGCTGTGCCTACTAGGTTTAAATAGCCCTCTATAGATAAATTTTCAGGTAATTCTGTAATAGCTGTGTTGCTCAGACCTAAAAAGCCCCCCACAGATAAGTTGTTGGGCAGTTCCGTGATAGCTGTGTTGTTCAGGTCTAAATCGCCTTCTATTGAAAAGTTCTCAGGT
>Ga0256837_1000161_pt1 | contig 61939 bp, 60 predicted proteins | sample 4562384metaG_FD_185976 | JGI IMG/M metagenome (GOLD analysis project Ga0256837, IMG submission 185976) | Hydrothermal vent microbial communities from Guaymas Basin, Mexico - 4561-384 | ecosystem: Environmental > Aquatic > Marine > Hydrothermal vents | place: Mexico: Guaymas Basin | collected... | reverse complement strand
GTTTTACGGCAAAAACATAATATTCACTCAACATTTTATGAAAAAAGAACAAAATGATGAAACCAAAATTTAAAAAATTGGGTAGGTTGCTAATTGGCTCTGTGATTTGGGGTTATTAGAGGTGCCCATAATTTTGTGAACTCTATATGAATTGGGAACGATTATAAGCTAATAACGATACGCTCAGTCGTCAAAATCAGCTAAAAAAGAGAAGAAGAGCCTCAAAAAAAGGCTCTTTATGCAGTGTGTCAGATCAGGTCAACACCCTTCTCTCCGGCTTCGAGATGTCCGATGACATACCCATCCGTTTCAGCAAGTACAGCATCGACATCTTCAGGTTCGACGACCCATACCATCCCTACACCCATATTGAACGCTCTGAACATCTCATCCTCTTCGACATACTGTGAGATGAACTCAAAAATAGGTAAGACACGGATCTCTTCTTTCTTGACAACTGCTCTGATCCTTTCAGGAAGTACACGCGGAAGGTTCTCGACGATCCCGCCACCCGTAATGTGTGCAAGTGCTTTGATACGGGACTTATTCGCTTTGTACTCTTTGACATAGATACGTGTAGGCTCAAGCAGAGTCTCAAGCAACGGCTTTCCGTCAAACTCCGTTTCAAGGCTCATGCCAAGTTTATCGAAGAGCAGTTTTCGTACCAACGAGTACCCGTTCGAATGAATACCCGAACTTGGCATAGCGATAAGCACCTGCCCCGCTTTGACATTGGTGACGGTATCCATCTCACTTCTTTCGGCGATACCTACTGCAAACCCTGCAAGGTCAAAGTCGTTCTCAGAGTACATCCCCGGCATCTCAGCAGTCTCTCCACCTACAAGTGCACACTCACTGCGTCTACACCCCTCTGCGATACCTGCTACGACATCCTTGGCATTCTCAGGAAGCAGTTTTCCCGTTGCATAGTAATCAAGGAAGAACATCGGTACGCCGTTGTTACAGATAAGGTCGTTCACGCACATTGCCACAAGATCGATACCGACAGTATCGAGCTTACCGCTCTCAATAGCGATCTTCAGTTTTGTTCCCACACCATCGGTTGCAGAAAGAATGACCGGTTCTTTATAGCCTGTAGGCAATGCGTAGGCACCGGCGAACGACCCGATCCCTCCGATCACATTGCTATCAAAGGTCGATTTGACATCCGATTTGATCGCTTCAACAAACGCATTTCCCGCATCGATATCGACACCGGCATCTTTATAGGAGATATTTGACATTTACTTTTCCTTTGTCTCTTCACACTCGCATGGAGGGAATATTTTTCTTAAGAGTATCAATCCGGGACAGAATCCTGTCATACCAGCGATAAAGAGCATGATCATCATTGCAAGCATGACAAGAAACGCCACTTTGAACATTTTAAGTCCTGCAAGCCCGAGTACAAGCCCAAGAATGAACGCCTGAACGATACGCTGTATTCTCTCAGCACATAGCATAGAAGATCCTTCGATAATTTTAGAGAGTATTATATCGAATTTTAGCTTTTTAGCTTCCTGCCAAGCTTCGCTTCGACCGATCCCACTTTTCTGTTCAGCCGCCCTACAGGTCCCTCACGCCAATCGATCTTGATAGTGCTATAGACACGTCCGCAATCTTTTTGCAACTCCTCATAGGCACGGTTGATCACATCTAACGCCTCTACTACCGTTTCGGCTTCGATGATCGTTCCCATAGGGGTCAACTGGTACTCCAGACCGCTTTTGTCGACAATATCCAATACCCGTGCGACAAAAGTACTCTTACTTTGGGTTTTTTCTGTCGGGAACATCGCAAACTCGACCAGTGCGCTCATAGTTCACTCCTTTTTTAGGACGATCATAACAAATAAACCCCAAAACTATGTTAATTTGTATGGTATAATCAATGAAAACACCTCACAGGATATGTCATGGTAAAGAGAGTGAAACACCCCGTATGGCTTATGTCGGTACTTCTTATGGTAGGATGCAGTCGCATGATAGACAGCATTGCCGTTCCCCTGAACAATGCTACAGTCGACATCAACCAGAGCTCGACACTTCCGCTGGATGATGCCACACTCAAGATCAAAGACTCAGGAGTAGCGCTTGAAACCAACTTCTAAACGCCATGATACGGTCATTATCGGTGCAGGAGCGGCCGGGCTCTGTGCTGCCATCACCGCAGCTAGAGAGGGGCTTCAACCCCTTCTTTTGGAGCAGAACAGGGAAGCAGGGAAAAAGATACGCGTATCGGGTAACGGAAAGTGTAATATAGGCAATGCGCTTATCCAAGCCAACCGTTTTCATTCACAAAACCCCGACTTCATCCATGAAACGCTCCAAGGGTTCGGCAGGTCACGCATCGAAGCGTTCTTTCTCTCTATCGGACTTCCTCTGGACGAGAAAGAGGACGGCAAACTCTTTCCTCTCTCCTATGAGGCATCGAGCGTGGTCGCGCTCTTGGTCGACGAAGCCCTGCGTTGCGGTGTAAAGATACGCTACGGCTGCCGTATTTCACGTCTGGAGCATCACAACGGTACATTTTTGCTTCATACCGCTAAAGAGACGATCACAGCATCGAAACTGCTCATCGCATCGGGTTCCGTTGCCGCACCTAAACTAGGCGGCAACGACTCGGGCTATATCTTCGCACAGAGAATGGGACACACGCTCATCCCAAGACACCCTGCCCTTGTTCAGCTGGTCACGGAAGAGACTTGGGTCAAACAGTGTGCGGGGGTTAAGATGAACGGCGTGGCAAAACTCTATGTCAACGGTACATATACGGGTGAAAAACGCGGGGATATACTCTTTACCCACTACGGTATCAGCGGACTTGCCATTCTTGACCTAAGCCGTGAGGTAAGCTTACACCTGTACGCATTCGACTATTGTGAACTTCAGCTTGACCTGATGCCACACTTCAGCAAAGAGAAGCTGACAAACCTGCTTATGGCGAATATCAGAACCAACAGTGACAGGGAACTTGAATTATGGCTTAGAGGTATACTGCCTAAAAAACTTGCTACGACCATCATCATGCATGCATCATGCAAAAGTAAAAAAGAGCGTGAACTAAACAGAAAAGAGATCAACAAGATCGTTCATACCATCAAACATCTTCGTCTCAGTATCACTCAGACACGGGGATTTGAATATGCCGAAGTCGCTACAGGCGGTATCGATACGACCGAGGTCGATCCCCAAACCATGGCATCAAAACTTCTGTCTGATCTCTATTTTGCAGGAGAGATACTCGATGTGGATGGAGATAGAGGAGGATTCAATTTTCACTTTGCATGGGTAAGCGGGATACGTGCGGGTCAAGCACTTGCAAAGTGATCAGCCCCTGAACTTTTTGATCAAGGCCCATAGACCGCGCAAAAGTGCGATCACACCATAAACGATCAGTGTGAGAAAAAGGGGATGATAGACCCCGAGCGAACTATGAGGCAGTGCCTCAATATGTGCCAGTGGGTGGTCCATCCATGCACTAAAGTGCATCGATAGCGCCAAAAAGAGGAACAGCCCCGCAAAAAGCAGTAGTTCTCTCTTCACGATTACATGAGACCTCTCATCATCAAGTACCAGTACATTGGTTTAAGCATGTAAAGGTCGAATGCCCACCATATCCATCTTGGTTTAGAAGGATCAAGGATCGGGAATGAAGGTGCAACACCGTCAAAGTCAAATTCTGCAAGCATGATCTCACCATATTGCGTTTTCAATGGACATACGGTATATCCATCAAACTTCGCTTCAGGTTTTTTCCCTTCGATCACAGCGATAAGGTTCTCTACCAAGATCGGCCCGTGGTGTCTTGCAGATCCACCAGTTTTTCCTTTAGGGATACCAAGGATATCACCGATACCGAATACATTTGGGTAACGTCTGTGCTGTAGTGTATACTGATCACACTCCAACCAACCTTTTGCAGACCCTTTCTGCCATCCGAGCTTAGAGTTAGCGACCGCATCTACCGGCTTCATTGGCGGTACGATGTGAATGAAGTCATACTCCATCTCTACCATTTCGGTATGATCGATCATATCGTACTCTTCAAGATCAGGGTCATACTCACCTTTTGTCTGATATTTATACTCGAACGTCGCTACTTTCTTCTCTGCGTCGATCTTTCTAAGCACATGATTCCACTGATCGGTGATATTCCCGTACATCGGTGTTACTTCTTCTACCAATGTTTTGTTGTATTCAGGAAGACCGAAGAGTGTTTTACCTTTTTTACAGAAGCTAAACTGTGCATTCTTGCTTACATCCGCTCCACCTACAGGACCGTTCCCTCTGAGGTAGTCGTCACTTAGGTAAAGGATCTTCTGTGGTGCACCACCACACTTGATCGGTGTATCAGGCTGTGTACAGATCACTTTGATCGGCTTTTCAGGAGATGCCGCTTCAGCCGCTTTTCTCATATCTTTGAACCACTGAGCAGTCGCTACACCACCCTCTACCGTTCCGGCAACCGGATCGTTCAGGTAAACAGAAGAGATACCGTTCTTACCAACGAGATCAGCACTCATTCCCTCGATTCTTTCGTAGTCGTATGCGATACCTGTTGCGACAACAAGATAGTCATATGCGATGTCACCGTTCTTTGCAGTGGTCACTTTGTTGTTATCAGGATCGAATACAGTCACTTCATCCTTGATCCATGTAACACCGTCAGGCATAAGGTCTGCATTCGGCTTTTTCACATCGTCAGCTGTGTAGAGCCCTGCTGCCATAAAGACCTGACCTGGCTGATAGAGGTGTGTTTCGTTCGGTGCGATCACTTTGATATCGGCTTTTGGTGCCGCTTTTACCAATCTTGCCGCAGCCATGATACCTCCGGCACCACCACCGACGATCACGATCTTGACCTGTTTGTCACTGCTAGGACCCGCTTCTGCAGAAGTCGGTGCACCCATCATCATGGCAGCTCCACCTGTAAGTCCCATGACCTTGAGAGCATCTCTTCTGCTCATACCGCCTTCGTTGACAAGCGCTTCATAAGCGACTTTGCTAGATTCTATTTTTTTATCCAAAACATCTCCTTACTGTAATTGTTATCATATGATGATACAATAAAGATGTTAAAAAATGTATGTGTAATGAAAATGATTGAGTTAAATCATCAAATAAGCTGATAGGGGATAGGAAAATCCTCTTTTTTTATCAATAAAATTGAATAAAGTTTTCAATCATATATCTTATCTATCATCAATTGAAGTGATACATTCCCTCTAAAATGGTTTTCGTTGACAGTATAGACAATATTTACTTCACTTCCTGGCTCGTACGTAGCATCTGTTTTAAACTGCACCCCCTGATGGGTATAGCCGTTCTTTTCGAAAAGAAAACGCAGATGGTTTCCCTCTTTTCCCATACTTGAAGTCTGTACGATCGTGACATTTTCCGTAATGAACTTCGGTACGGGGTTTCCCTCGCCATATGGTTCGAACCGCTTTATCAGTGCGGTCAGGTCAAAATCTATCTGTGAAAATGCCAATGTACCGACAATATCGGGATCATCCTCCATCGGAGGGATCTTCGCTTCATGAAAGCGGGCATATAAGGCCTCTTTGAAGCATCCAAGTCGCTCCTCTTGCAAAGAGAGTCCGATCGCAGCGAAATGTCCACCAAACTTATCTAAATGTTCACGGGTCTGATCGACCAATGCAAAAAGGTCACACGCACCGAAACTACGGCCGCTTCCTTTTAGAACCCCCGCTTCGTTGTCACTCAGTACGATCGCAGGTCTTTGGCATATACGTGCCACCCTTGCCGCTACGATCCCCACAACCCCTTCGTGCCATGTCTTGCCGCACACTACGGCAACAGGATCATCTTCGTTCACCTGTGCCAAAGCCGCTTTTGTCAATCTGTTCTCTGTTTCTTTACGCAGTTCGTTAAAAGCAATCAGTCGCTCCAGACGTACACGGGCATCGTAAATATTGGTTGCACGTAAAAAATCAACAGCGAACGAAGCATCTTCCATCCGCCCTGCACTATTAAGAAGCGGTGCGAGAAAAAAGCCGATATCCTCCGATGAGAAAGACTCCTTTTGGGTATGCTCCTTATAGGCTCGTATCGCCGGTCGGTCACTTTTAGAAAGTGCTTTGAGCCCCGCGATCACCATTGCCCTGTTAATATGCTTCAGCGGCATGACATCGGCAATGATGGCAATGGCAGTCAACTCCAGATAGGCCATCATATCGATCTTGATATCCAATGCATTCTTCAACGATGCAATCAGATACCATGCGATCTGCGCACCACATACCTCTTTGTAAGGGAAAGGACACTCTGGCTGTTTCTGGTCGATGATCGCATAGGCTTCAGGAAGGGTGGGAGGAAGCATATGGTGATCGGTAATGATCAGGTCTATTCCCCTCTCTTGACACACTTTCGCCGCCTCTACCGCAGAGATACCGTTATCGACCGTGATCGCAAGATCACACCCCTCCATACGATCTATCAATCCCACCGAGAGCCCGTACCCGTCACGAAAACGGTTGGGAATGATCCACTCTACGTGATACGCTATCTCCTCGAAAAAGAGGATCATTAGTGTCGTTGCCGTCACACCGTCAACATCATAATCGCCGATGATATATATCTTCTCACGATTCTTGATCGCCAAGACAATACGCTCAGTCGCTTTTTGCATATCTTTGAAAGTATGGGGATGAGGAAGGTCTTTGAGGGTGAGAAACCCCTCTTCAAAGCGTTGAAGAAGCAGACGCTCCAACACTTCAAGTGTTAAGGGTTTATGCATCGTTTTTAAGGGTCATTGCCGCTTTCACGAATGAGAGGATCGCCGGATTGGCATTTTGAAGACGCGATGTGAATTCTGGATGAAATTGCACACCAAGGAACCAAGGGTGGTCTTTCACTTCGACCGCCTCGATAAGTCCGTGAGATTCACCGGTAATGTCCATACCCGCTTCTTCTAACATTTGACGATATTTCGGGTTCGCTTCGTAGCGGTGTCTGTGGCGTTCATAGATCACGTTCGCATCATACGCTTCACGTAGCTTACTGCCCTCTTTTGTTTCACACTCATACTCACCCAGTCTTAACGTACCGCCCATTGGTGAAGTGGTTGTACGTACCTGTTTCGAACCGCTCGCATCGATGAACTCATCGATCAGGTAGATCAACGGATTGGAGGTATTCTCATTGAACTCAACGGAGTTGGCATCTTCAAGCTTCAATACGTTTCTAGCGAACTCCACCATACTCAACTGCATCCCCAGACAGATACCCAAGAACGGTACTTTGTTCTCTCTGGCAAATTGAATGGATTGGATCTTCCCTTCAACACCGCGTTCACCGAAACCTCCGGCAACGAGTACACCGTCGACATTGTTAAGGTATTTCGCCGCACCGTCTTCTTCTACCTTTTCAGAATCGACCCACTTGATATTCACCCGACTGTTCAAGTGCGCACCGGCATGAATAAGTGCCTCTGTTAAAGACTTGTAGGACTCTTTTAGATCAAGATACTTCCCGACAAAAGCGATCTTCACCTCACCTTCGGGTTTAAGGATCTTGTGGACAAGGTCACTCCACTCATCCATTTGCGGTTGGCAGTTATCCAGCTCCAACTGTTTACAGATCGGTGTGAGGATATCCTGTCTGAGGAAATTGAGCGGTACCTGATAGATCGTTGCCGCATCTTCGGCAACGATGACGGATTCTTCATCCACATCACAGCTATAAGCGATCTTACGTTTGATCTCACTGCTTACAGGTACTTCTGCACGCAATACCAACATATGCGGTGCAATACCGATACGTCTTAGTTCTTGTACGGAGTGTTGTGTTGGTTTGGTTTTAAGCTCGCCTGCGGCTTTTATGTACGGAAGCAGTGTAACATGGATGTTCATCACATTCTTTTTACCCAGTTCATGCTTCATTTGACGAATGGTCTCCAAGAACGGAAGCCCCTCGATATCTCCGGTCGTTCCTCCAAGCTCTACGATAAGGATATCTTTCCCCTCACCCGCTCTGACGATACGCTCTTTGATCTCGTTGACAATATGGGGAACAACCTGAATGGTTTTACCCAGATATTTTCCTTTTCGCTCATTCTCGATTACAGTCTTATAGACCTGTCCTGTGGTAAAGTTGTTATTCTGCGTCAAGGATGTATCGAGAAAACGCTCATAGTGTCCAAGGTCAAGGTCTGTTTCGGCACCATCTTTCGTAACGAATACCTCACCATGTTCGAGTGGAGACATCGTACCCGGATCGACATTGATATAGGGATCGAGTTTCAATACACCGACACGTTGTCCTGTATGTTTGAGCAGTGTTCCTATACTTGCTGCGGTAATACCTTTACCTAGGGAGCTTAATACTCCACCTGTTACAAAAATATATTTTGTCTTGTTCTCACTCATATATTACTATCCTCGTAATTTAACTTATGCAACGATCGGCATGATGATCGTAATAAAATTCTCATCTTTTACAATGAACGGCAGGCTCGGTTCATTGAACTCCATTGTAAACTCTCCATGATCGATCTGGGAGATAAAATCTAGAATATAACGGCTGTTGAATGCGATCTCGAATTTCTCTGTAAGACCCGTATGTAGCGCTATTTCTGTTTTAGCTTCGACATTATCGGCACTTAGAGAGTGAAATATGATCGTATCGGAAAGTAGGATCATTTTGATCTCTTGTGAGATAGTCGTGATCATTTTGATCGCATCGACCATCTCTTTTTTAGGTAGAACAACCGAATGTTTGACTGTTGAAGGAATAATACGTTCGTAATCAGGGAATTTTCCATTGATCAAACGGGTATAGAAAAAGTAGTTATCGTTGGAGATGATAAGATTGGTTTCATCGAAAAAGATATTGATCTGGTCCAAAAAGAGCTTTTGTATCTCCATTGTCGCTTTTTTCGGTACGATCAATGAGAGTGCTTGTGCGTTATTTCCGGGTATGGTCGCGATTGCCAGGCGACGTGTATCGGTACCGACGAGATCCGTTCCATCAGGTTTGATATTGATCAAAGCACCGTTAAGTTCGAACTTCGGATTGTTCGTATCGATCGCCGGAGATATCTTTCTAAGGTTCTGGATCAAACTAAGGGAGTCAAGTGTGATCTGCGGTTTATCCTCTACGGAAGGGAATGTCGGATAGGTTGAAGGATCGAACGTCGGAAGTTTGAACTTGGAGTGTTTCTGTTTTATGATGAGCGTACTCTCTTGAAGTTCAAGGGTGATCTCATCATCTTTTAGAATACGGATGATATCGAGTAGCTTCTTTCCGTGTGCGGTAAAACTCCCTTCATCTTCAATGAGGATCTGATCGGTAACGATACTAAGCCCTATCTCACTATCGGTTGCTTTGACGACACATTTGTCATTGAGGGATTGGAAAAGAATATGGGAAGTGATCTGACTGGCATCCTTTTTTTCCAAAAAGGGCTGTAGATTAATGAGTATCGATTCAATAATCTGCTTTTGTGCTCTGATCTTCATTGACTCTCCTTCATTTTATTTTTAATATTTTTAGTAGATAGCAGTAGTTCCGCATGAAAATGTGAAAAAGACTGCAAACGCCGATGACACGGTCGTTTTCTCTGTTTTGCCTGTGTGAGAGATCTTCACATTTATTCACTTGTATAATTATATCTTTTTTTTATTCAAGTTTTTAGTGATTAATCTTCTCTTTAATCGTTTTGCTTGGTATCGGTACGGATTTTGTTTGAAAGCTCTTCTAGCAATACTTTGAAATTTTCATCGTTCTCGATGATTTCATCGATCTTTTTCATTGCATGTGAGACGGCGCTATGGTCTTTCATACCGAAATAGAGGGCGATCTGAGGCATAGAGTTGGTAGAGGTAAGGTTTCTAGCCAGATATATAGCGGTACGGCGGGCATTGACGACATTCTTTGTCCGTTTTTTCGATTTGATGTCGCTTGGTTTGATATTGAGCTCTTTGGAGACGATCTTGACGATATCATCGATAGTGATGCTCTCTTTTTTCTCTTTAAGTTGGTCTTTGATGGCATTTTGTGCGAAATCGAGGGTGATCTCTTGATTGAGCATTGCCGCCATTGCATTAATACGGATGATAGCACTTTCGATCTCTCGGATGTTATCACCCATATTGGTAGCGATGAAGTTGACCACTTCGTTGGAGAGTCTGATTCCGTCAAGTTCGCACTTCTTCTGAATGATCGCGATCTTTGTCTCAAGCCCCGGAGGCTGGATGTCTGCCATCATTCCCCACTCGAAACGGGTACGGAGTCTGTCGACAAGCCCTGCGATCTTGTTGGGCGGTCTGTCTGCGGTCATAACGATCTGTTTATTGGCATTGTGCAGTTCGTTAAAGGTGTGAAAGAACTCCTCTTGGGTCTGCTCTTTACGGCTGAGGAACTGAATGTCATCAATGAGCAGAAGGTCACAATCACGGTACTTGTCACGGAAACGGTCCATGGTCTGAGAGCGCAGGTGTGAAGTAAAAGAGTTCATGAATTGTTCAAGTGTCGTGTAGATGACGGTATTACCCATTGCGACATGATAGTTTCCGATCGCTTGAAGCAGGTGGGTCTTTCCTAGACCGACCCCACCGTAGATAAAAAGAGGATTATAGAGTCTTCCCGGTTTTTCCGCTACTGCCTTGGAGGTGGTGTAGGCAAACTGGTTGGACTCACCGACAATGAAGCTCTCGAAGGTCAAAGAGGGGTTCAAATAGGTACTTTTTGCATGGCTTTTTTCTTGGTGAACCTTCGGTGTAGCCATGCTTGGCGTATTTTTGCTCTTGGGTGTTCCAACAGTGATCTCTACTTCGGGTTTGACCTCGTTCTGGAGTTCGAAAAGGTGGGCGATCTTATCACTGTATTTGGTTTTGACCCATTTTGCTACGAGCATATTGGGGGCATTGAAGTAGACAATATTGCTGCGTGAACGTTTGGCATCGAAGACCAGTTTTTTAATATAGCGGTCATACTCTGTCTGAGTGATCTCTTTTTTGAGTTCGAAAAGTACCTTTTGTCCGATGTTCATCTTGGCAGCCTCTTAAAATATAGTGATTTTCACCCTGTGAAAAGATAATGTGAATAACTTTCGCAATTTTAGCCAACTTAAGCTAAAATACGGGCACTAAAACATAGTGAAAGAAGTTATTCACCATGTGAACAAAGGTGTGAATGAATATTTTAGGAATCGACCCCGGAAGCCGTAATCTAGGCTATTGTATCCTACATTGGGATGGTAGGAACTATTCACTTCTCGAAGCGGGATTGTTGAAGATCAAGACCAAGGAGCTTCAGGAACAGATCGTTGAGCTTGTAGAAGGAATAGACATTATTCTGCGCTCACATACCATCGATGAAGTGGCAATAGAGGATATCTTCTTTGCATACAATCCCAAAACTGTCTTGAAACTGGCACAGTTCCGTGGAGCGCTCTCATTGAAGGTATTACAGGAGGTAGGGTATTTTTACGAATATACCCCGCTACAGGTGAAAAAGGCTGTTACAGGTAACGGAAAGGCGACCAAAGAGCAGGTAGCGTTCATGGTCAAACGGCTTTTGAAGATCAATAAGGAGATCAAACCGCTCGATATCACCGATGCCATGGCGATCGCTATTACCCATCTACAGCGGGTAAAAATGAGAAAATCGTAGGTCGGGGTGTCCTTACTTGACAAAATAGTTGAAATCGATATTGGAACTTAGTGTCGGGTTCAGGAGAACCCAACCTGAAAAATTACAAGATAAAATATTAATTAGAGAGAGGCTTCTGGTTCGCTTTTTGCTTTTTGATGGTGATCATACGTTTTTTAGGCATTGTGAAGTACTCTTTTTTATGTCCTGCCGAAGATTCGTAGATGATCTGATCGTAGAGATAGATATCGTGTTTAAAGTATGCCAGACCATCCTCTTCAAAAACAGTAAAGTAGACAATATGTACCGGTACGGGCTCTTTAAGGCGTATGGTGGTCGGTTTGTCCGATGCGATGATCTCTTCGATATCCTCATAACTGTAGTGCTTGGAGGCATGTCTAAGAAGCAGATCGGCAAGCTCAAAAGGTTGCTCTACGCGCATACAGCCTGAAGAGTAGACCTTGTAGCGGCGCTTAAGCAGTGATTTGTTGTCCGTATCGTGAATATAGACGGCATACTTGTTAGGGAACATGAACTTGATACGCCCAAGGGCATTATTGTCACCGGGAAATTGAACGAATCGATAGGGAACGGGTTTATCGCTGTACTCATAGGGATCAAGCATCTGTGGGGTAATATCAACCTCTTTCTTTCCTCTGAAGACATGAATATTGTTCACTAACAGATAGTCGGGATTCTCTCTGAATACGTGAATAAGATCGCGTTTGATAAGATTGTCAGGAATGGTCCATGTAGGGTTGATGACCATATACTCCATTTTATCGTCAAAAATGGGGGTAGGGCGGTCGATACGCCCGACGACCACCCCTTTTTTCAATACCCGCTCACCGTCAATATAGTAACGCAGGTTGAAGTCGGGAACATTCACTTCGATATACTCTTTTTCAAAATGGCGTGGGTAGAGTTTTGTCTTATCGAGATTGGTGATGATAGCTTGGATATTTTTGCGTGCAGGTTGATTCAAGTACCATGTCATGGTCTTGTCTATCTCTCCTGTCACCTCAAGCAGGTAGCGTTTCTGGTAAGTGATGACCGCTCTTTTTAATGTCTCATCGAACGTACGGTTTATCGGGGCGTTCTTTGGGTAGTCACCTGATATCTGTAGACGTTTTTTCACCTGTTCGATGATTGTGCTGTGCATTCCGACCTTTAGAGGCTTGCTACTGTACGGTATTTTGGGGAACTTCTCCATACGGCGGTAGTTCTCTAGCATTCTAACCAGTGCACGGTAGCGATTCTCCAATGGCAGTAAACTATTGAGGTAGGTGGTGATGTTCCCTTTGATTGCTGCATCGATCATCGGTTTGTGAGGTGGGAAGGGTTTGGGATGCATCTCCCACGTTGCTTGGATATCATGACTCTCTTTTAAGGCATGGAACTTCTTTTGTACCAAGTTCCAGTCGACATCACCTTGGACGATGAACCGTACCAGTCTGACATATGAGTTGGTCAAGAGAAGGTCGAGCCTTGCATAGACGGCAGCTTTCTTACCCTCATCAATGGCGTTATTGTCAAGGTAGTAGAGGAGCTTTTTGATGGACTTTTGGTCGAACGATTTGTTCTTATAGTTGTAAAGCGGGTTCTTTAGCGCTTGGATCAATGCACTCATTTTTTGTGCATTCTGTGTGCCGATCCATAACGGTCGGTTACCCGTTTTGGCATAGATCTCCTGTACGATAGCGGTGTTCTTCCCTTTAAGCTTTGTCTTGATGGCATGTTGCAGATCCGCAGTGATCGATGCCATCGTGAGCGGTTGTGCAGAGGCACTGTTCCCATACCAGCAGAACAGCAGGCTGAAGAGAAAGGGTCTAAATGGCTTCAAAAAGAGGTCCTTATAGCGGTTTATGTTGTTTATCTATGAGTTTGAGGTATTTGGTAGGTGTGACTCGTTTCATCTCTTGGGCAAGCCAGCGTATCTGGAACCATGCCGCACCGCTGTCACGCAGGTCGAAGTAGTTCTTGAGCGAACGGATGTTGAACGTAACGACCATATCGACCTTCCAGTTGTCTGAGACGATGTGTTTGAAGGCATCACCCACGTTTCGTTTCTTCTTTCCGCACTCAAGCGCTTCGTAGAGCGATCGTGCATCGTTTTTATGTACTTCAAGGAACGGTAATGAGGATTTTGCTACGGCATTGCGAATGAAGTCGCTATCTTTGGCATATTGGAAAAGCAGTTTGTCATAAATAGCTCGTATCTCAATGGCAAGGTACGCTTCATCGGCAATGACAAAGAGGTTCAGACCAAGCAGTTTCTCCAAGAAGAAGCTAAATCCCTCTTTTGCTTCGAGCGAAGCGACGAACGCATTGATGACCGAGGACATGGTGTAGCGGGTACTGCGTACCGAAATGGCTTGTATCCTGTGGCGTGCATGCTCTTGAAGCACCCCTCTTGAAGTCCCCTGAATAAGATAGCTCAGTGTTGCATGTTCGATAATGGAGTGGTGGTGGTGTACCCATGCGAGGTTGGCGAGAAGTTCGGAGGAGTCTATGGCATTGATCGCCTCGGTATCAAGCTTCTCCATCGCCTCTTTGATACACTGGTTCTCGGAGTTTTCGAAGCTGTCGTAACAGGTACGGGCCGCGATCTCGGCAACCCCTAGACCACTCTCTTGAAGTAGTGTCACTTTCGGTTTGTGATAGGTGATATGATACATCTGTGCCGTCGCCATCCCTCTGACCCCTGTGAATTAAGATTTTGGTACAATTATAGCAAAAGAGTCTAAAGGAGGCAGCCATGAGACCCTACCAGCGCTTTCACCCCTTCAATGAGGATTTCCGAGATCCCTATTCGCGTGACCGTGACAGGGTGATTCATTGTAGTTCCTTTAGACGTCTTGAATATAAGACACAGGTGTTCTTGAACCATGAGGGGGACTACTTCCGTACCCGTTTGACCCACTCCTTGGAGGTAAGCCAGATCGCCCGTACATTGGCAAGAATGCTGCAACTCAATGAAACTCTGGCGGAGGTGATCGCTCTTTCACACGATCTGGGTCATACGCCGTTTGGACATGTAGGTGGTGACGAATTGGATAGACTCCTTAAAGCGGACGGGCACCCTTTGGGTTTCGAACATAACTTTCAGTCCTTTCGGGTCTTGACGAAACTGGAGAAGCGTTATAAGGATTTTGACGGGCTTAACTTGACCTTTGCCACCCTCGAAGGGGTACTTAAGCACTCCTTCCCTTACGAAAAGCCTTTTCTTCAAGAGTTGGATGTACGTTTCGCACTCCATAAACACCCCTCTCTCGAAGCGATGGTGGTCGACCATGCCGATGAGATCGCCTACACCTCACACGACATCGATGACGGTATCAAATATGGGCTTATCTCTTTTGAGGATCTGCTTGACGACCCCTTGTGTCAACGTGTCGATGAAGCGGTGCAGGAGGAGGGAATAGCACGGTGTGAAAAACTCTACCGCCACCGTTTTGTTGCGGGGTTGATCAAGCTTTTGGTGGAGGATTTCATTCAACACTCTCGATCGGGAGCGGCACGCTACAGAGGTGAAGAGCCGCTCGTAGCGACCCTTGATGCAACAGAACCGATACCTTTAGGTTTTTCACAAGAGACGGAAAAAGCATTAAAAGTGCTTAAAAAACGTCTTTTTCAAAAACTCTACAAACATGAAAAGATCGCACGGAAGATGTATGCGGGAAAACAGTGTATCAAAGGCTTGTATCACGCTTTCAGGGAAGATATCGATCTTCTTCCCCCTTATCAGAAATCACTCTTTTCCCAACGGAACGAAGTGCGTGTGATCGCTGACTATATCGCTTCCATGACCGATCGATATGCGATGAAAAGCTACCATGAGATCTATGGCTATGCCATTTGATATAACGCTGAAAGACCCCTCTCTTTCTAGCTGTATTTTCGCCTGGAATACGCAAAGTGCAGTACTTTGGAATACTCACTGTACCGGTGCAGTTTTGTTCACTAAACCTCTATAATAGTTTGTTTTGGATATAATTCGCGAAATACAACAAGGGCAAATGCCCATTTTAGGAAATTTTAATGCAAAAGATCAAGAATATTGCCGTTATTGCGCACGTCGACCACGGTAAGACCACACTGGTTGACCAACTGCTTCAGCAATCAGGTACGTTCGAAGCACACCAGCAGGTAGAAGAGAGAGCAATGGATAGTAATGACATCGAAAAAGAGAGAGGGATCACTATCCTTTCAAAAAATACGGCGATCACTTACAAAGATCACAAGATCAACATTATCGACACTCCGGGTCACGCCGACTTCGGTGGTGAAGTTGAACGTGTTTTGAAGATGGTCGACGGTGTATTGATGCTTGTCGATGCGCAGGAAGGTGTCATGCCTCAAACGAAATTCGTATTGAAAAAAGCGATCGAGCTAGGGCTTATTCCTGTAGTCGTTATCAACAAGATCGACAAAGACGGTGCGGAGCCAGACCGTGTACTTGATGAAATGTTCGACCTTCTCGTTGCACTTGATGCCAACGAGGATCAGCTTGAATTCCCGGTACTCTACGCAGCGGCACGTGACGGGTATGCGAAATGGAACCTTGAAGACGAGAACAAGGATATGACACCGCTCTTTGAAGCGATCCTTGAAAAAGTACCGTATCCGGAAGGTTCACCTGACGCCGATACACAGGCACAGGTCTTTACGCTTGATAGTGACAATTTTGTCGGACGTATCGGTATTACGCGTATTTTCAACGGTAAAGTCAAAAAAGGTGATGAGTATGTTCTTGTCAAAGCCAGTGGTGAAAAGACCAAATCACGTGTCTCTAAACTCATCGGGTTCAAAGGGCTTGAGCGTATGGAGATCGATGAGGCGGAAGCGGGTGATATCGTAGCGATCGCAGGTTTTGCGGATATCGATGTCGGAGATTCCATCTGTGATCCTTCCAACCCTGTACCGCTTGATCCGATGCACGTTGAAGAGCCGACCCTCTCTGTTATTATGTCGGTAAATGACGGCCCGTTGGCAGGTACGGAAGGGAAACACGTCACATCCAACAAGATCCGTGAAAGACTTGAAAAAGAGATGGAGACCAACATCGCTATGCGTATGGAGCCTCTAGGGGATGCCTCGTTCAAGGTTTCCGGACGTGGTGAGCTTCAGATCGGTATTTTGGCTGAGAACATGAGACGTGAAGGGTTCGAGTTCCTGCTTGCACGTCCGGAAGTTGTCGTCAAAGAGGAGAACGGTGTAAAAATGGAGCCGTTCGAGCATCTTGTAGTGGATGTTCCCGAAGAGTTCCAAGGTGTTGCTATTGAGAAACTCGGAAAGAGAAAAGCGGAGATGACAAGCCTTACACCAATGCCTGACGGTACGGTGCGTATCGAGTTCGAAATTCCTGCACGTGGACTTATCGGGTTCCGTTCCGAGTTTTTGACAGATACCAAAGGTGAGGGAATCATGAACCACTCATTCATCGAGTACAGACCATATTCAGGGTCGGTTGTCAGCCGTACACCGGGTGCACTTGTCTCTATGGATAACGGTGAAGCGGTCGCCTTCTCCATCTTCAACCTCCAAGCACGTGGAACGATGTTTATCAAGCCTCAGGATAAAGTTTATACCGGTATGGTCATCGGTGAGTCTGCAAGACCGGGAGACCTTGATGTCAACCCGCTTAAGGGTAAACAGCTTACCAACATGCGTACCAGCGGTGCGGATGATGCGATCAAACTGGTTCCTCCGCGTGAGATCACGCTTGAATCAGCCATGGAGTGGATCGAAGATGACGAACTTATCGAAATTACGCCGGAGAGTATCCGTATCCGTAAGAAATTCCTTGATCCGACCATTAGAAAAAGAATGGCAAGAGATAAGAAGAATTTGGAAAAATCCTGATCATCATAAAATATTTTCTCTTCAATAAAGGGCAGACACACAGGTCTGCCCATACCTTTCCTCTTTTATTCCCTCTTTGCCAATGACCATGCATAGGATTTTTATTAAAATTTAGATAAAATCACGCAATTTATTATGTAAAAAGGATTGTAGTGAAAGTTACAGTAAACAAAATTGACGATGCAAACGTAGCCGTAGGTGGTGAGATCGAGCAGAGTGTGATCGAAAAGAATATCGACAGACTTGCAAGAGAAGCCGGTAAACAGATGAAAGTTGACGGTTTTAGAAAAGGAAAAGTACCTCCGCACGTAGTGAAAAAGATGCATGGTGACAAGTTGGCACAAGATGCCGAGTCCGACGCACTCAAGGCGTTGGTAGATGCAGGTATCGCACAAGCGGAAGTGAACCCTGCCGATATTATCGGTGAGCCGATCTTCAAAAAGTACGACAAGCAAGATGACAAGATCGAAGTGGAGCTTGAACTCTCTCTAAGACCGAAAGTCGACGTAAGCGGATATGAAAAAGCTATTCCGTCTTTTGAAAAGCCTGAAGCGACAGAAGAGGAAGTAGAGGCTAAACTTGAAGATATCAAAAAACAACAAGTCTCATACGAAAAGATCAAAAGAAAAAGAATGGTCAGAGACGGTGACATGGTTGTTATCGATTTCGAAGGTTTCATCGACGGTGAACCGTTCGAGGGTGGAAAAGCGGAGAAGTTCAACCTCAAGATCGGTTCTGGTCAGTTCATTCCCGGATTTGAAGACCAAATTATCGGTATGAAGTATGACGAAGAGAAGGATGTCGTTGTAACATTCCCTGAAGAGTACGGTGCAAAAGACCTTGCGGGCAAAGAAGCGACATTCAAAGTGAAATTGCATGAGATCCAAGAAGAAGTGGAAGCTGAGATCAATGATGAATTGGCGAAAAAACTTCTTAACGATGAGAATGCGACGGTTGAAACACTCAAAGAGAGACTCAAGGAGCAAGTGGTCAATGAAAAACTCGCTAAGCTTTATCAAGAAGAGCTTAAGCCAAAACTGATCGAAGCGTTGGTAGAGCAGTTTGACTTTGCATTGCCTAACAATATTGTTGAGCAAGAGATCGATGCGAAGATCAATGCAAAAGCAAGAGAGATGAGCGAAGAAGAGCTTAACGAATATAAAGAGAACCCAGAAAAGGTAGAAGCTCTTCGTGAAGAGATGAGAGACGAAGCTGAGAAATCGGTAAAAGCGACATTCATCGTTGATGCACTTGCAAAAGAGAAAGAGGTAACGGTTGACGATCAAGAAGTATCTCAAGCGATCTACTATGAAGCGCTAATGAGCGGTCAAGACCCTCAAGCAGTCATCAAGTACTACCAAGAGAACAACCTTCTTCCAGCTGTGAAGATGGGAATGATCGAAGATAAACTCTTCGGAAAACTTCTTGGACTTGAAGAGAAGTAGTTATTTACATGTCGGGATACTTCATCCCGACACTCTCCGTTAACTTTTTTAATGTATATTCAAATCGATTTAATCCCAAATTTGGGTAAGAATAATCCATTTTACTATCTATTAAACAAAGGCAATTCATGAGTTATATTCCATACGTTGTAGAACAGACAGGGCGTGGTGAACGCAGCTACGATATCTATTCGCGTCTTCTTAAAGACCGTATTATTATGCTAAGCGGCGAGATCAATGATGCGGTCGCATCTTCTGTCGTAGCACAGCTGCTTTTTCTTGAAGCGCAGGATCCCGATAAAGATATCTACTTCTACATCAACTCTCCGGGTGGTGTGATTACTTCAGGGTTCTCTATCTTTGATACGATGAACTACATCAAGCCCGATATCGTGACCATCTGTATCGGTCAAGCAGCATCTATGGGTGCCTTCTTACTTGCATCGGGAACGGAAGGGAAGCGTTACGCATTGCCAAACGCCCGTATTATGATCCACCAGCCGCTCGGTGGTGCGCAGGGACAGGCAACCGATATCCTCATTCAAGCTGAAGAGATCAAACGTCTTAAAGATACGCTTAACGCTATTTTGGCACAGAAGACAGGTAAAAAGGTCAAGCAGATCGAAAAAGATACCGACAGAGACAACTTTATGTCGGCCAAAGAGGCGGTCGAGTACGGTCTGATCGATCAGGTATTGACCAAAAGCTTTACATAAAAAGGTGGAGTGAACCATGGTAAGAGAGATCGTAGTCTATCCCGATAAACGTCTTAAAATGGTCTCTAAGGAGGTCGAACGTTTTGATGAGGAGTTGCACACACTGCTGGATGATATGTATGATACCATGCGTGCCAAGAACGGTGTAGGGCTTGCGGCTATTCAGATCGGTGTCGATTGGCGTGCACTGATCATCAATATCCCTTTAGAGAACATTCCTGAAGGCGAAGATGAACAGCCCAAAGAGAACACGTTAGAGATGATCAATCCGGTCATCATCGAAAAAGACGGTTCTACCAAATTCCAAGAAGGGTGCCTCTCCGTTCCGGGTGTCTATGAAGAGGTAGAGCGTGCCAAGCATGTCAAAATAGAATATTTCGACCGCTTCGGTGAAAAACAGACCATTGAAGATGATGACTTCCTCTCCATCGCCATGCAGCATGAGATGGACCACTTGGATGGGAAGGTGTTTATTGAGAAGCTCTCATATATGAAACGAAAAAAGTTCGAAAAAGAGTGGAAAAAAAGAAAAAAGACATCATAGCACGGCATCTTGCACCAGATGTTCTTGCGACGTACTTAGTGTACGTCTCTGAACCTCAGGCACAATCTACCGCACTCTGAGCCTTTTTTTGAGATATACTTCGCCCATTCAAATCAAAAATTTTCTCAAAATATGACAATATGACATATTTTTACCCTCTCTTTCAAAAATAGTTCATACTTTCACTATGAATGCAAAACAATCCAATACCAAACAAAAACAGATCAAAGTCAAACCCAAAGAGGAAGCTATTGTCAATCGTCTTCTCTGTGCAACATTGGAGGGTGTGAATGCACAGGTGGTGGAGGTGGAAGCAACCTTTACCAAAGGATTACCGGGCTTTGCAGTGGTGGGGCTTGCCAGTTCGGACATACAGGAGGCAAAAGAGCGTGTCAAATCGGCACTGCTTGTCAATGAGTTCGTCTTTCCGCCGTTAAAGATCACTATCGGTTTGAGTCCGTCGGAGATGAAGAAATCGGGTAGCCATTTTGACCTGCCTTTGGCACTTTTGATCGCATTGAATAAAAAGGCGTTCGTGGAAGAGGAGCTTTACGTTTTTGGGGAGCTTGGACTTGACGGGCGTATCAAAAGCTCTTCGATGCTCTTTCCTCTGATATTGTCACTCAAAGAGAAGGGGAGGATCAAACGGGCGATGGTGCCCAAAGAGGCAATGGTATACCTCAAGCATATCTCCGGTGTCGATTTTATTGCCGTAGAGACGCTGAAAGAGGCGATAGCACTGATGCTCTCAGGTAAACTCGAAGCGCAGAAGATCGCGTTTGACTACGATGCCAAGCAACTGGAAGTCAATACAAAGAAGTATTACTATCAAGAGAGATATGCCTATGATTTCAAGGAGATTAAAGGGCAGATGGTAGCCAAGCGTGCCGCATTGATCGCTGCTGCGGGAATGCACAACTTCTTTATGGAGGGGAACCCAGGATGCGGCAAGAGCATGATCGCCAAGCGACTGCCGTATATTCTGCCGCCTGTAAGTGAAAAGGAGCTGCTCAGTATCGCCAAGCATCAGTTCCTTGACGGGCAGATGCCTAGCTTCTCACCCGTACGTCCAAGCCGCTCTCCACACCATACTGCAACATCCGCTTCTATCTTTGGGGGAGGTTCGGGAACGGCAAAAATAGGAGAGGTGGCATTGAGCCATAACGGGATGCTCTTTTTCGATGAGATTCCGCACTTCTCAAAGCAGGTGCTTGAAGCGCTAAGAGAACCACTTCAGGATAGGCGTGTGCTTATCTCCAGAGTCCACTCCAAAGTGGAGTATGAAGCGGATATTATGTTCGTAGCCGCACAGAACCCATGCCCGTGTGGAAACCTGCTCTCAAAGAGCAAAAGCTGCCGCTGTTCGCAAAAAGATATCCAACGTTACAAAAACAAGCTCTCAGACCCCTTTCTTGACCGTATAGACCTCTTTGTGGTGATGCAGGAGGTACAGAGCGGAGACAAGGCGGATGTGAGCTCAAAATCGATGCATAAAGCGGTCATAGAGGCGTTTAAAAGGCAAAAAGGCAGAGGGCAGATTAGACTCAACGGTAAACTAACTGAAGAGGAGATAGAGACCTACTGCAAACTCTCCGCCGATGCGCAGAAGATTTTAGAAGGAGCTATTGAGAAGTTCTCACTTTCACATCGAAGTATCGCTTCTGTGAAAAAAGTGGCGCGTACCATTGCCGATATCGAGGGGCATGCACTTATCGAAAAACGTGATATACTTGAAGCATTGAGTTATAGACGGAGAAAATAAATAAGCAACTATAGCAGCTTTTGCTACTATAGCTTATAAATAAAAGAAGTTATTATAGCATTTTACCGCAACCCATGATAATCTCCTTTTTGAAGTTATTCACTCTATACATTATCAAAAAAAGATTGTTTTTGTCAAGATAGACTTGACCTTCGGAGGGAGATCTCCGAGGTCATTTCGTATGGTTAAAGCAGAGAGAAAGACTATATCGGCAGTACTCTGATATTCGGATCGAGCTTCTCTTTGAGGATGTTCTCGATCGCAAAGAGGGTTCCTGTGCTTGATGAGGCACAACCGCTACATGCGCCGAGGTATCGGATGTAGATATCGATGTTCTCCCCGTTCTCCTTGATGTCTAGGATCTCCATGTCACCACCGTCCATGATGAGCATTTGACGGATGTTGTCGTCGATGACCTTGTCTACGGCTTTGATCTTTTGTACGATGGTCATATCTTTAAACGGTACATCCGCTCCGGCACTGCTGGCATCGGCTGCTTTTGCCATTTTCTCTTTCTCATACTCTTCAAGAAGATCTACAAGGTAGATATCTTTCTCTTCGTGACCACCGGGTCTGATACATGATTTACAGAACGCTCCCGCTTTGGTGTAGTCTGTGATCTGCTCGACTGTGGTAAGGTCGTTGAGGCGGATGACCTCTCTAAGGGTTGAGAGGCTGACACGGGCACATTCACATACGATGACCTCTTCTTCAAAGCTCTCCATATCGACACCTTTGTATTGAGCGGCTGCTTTTTTGATGACATCGTACGCCATGACCGAACAGTGCATCTTTTGTGGCGGTACGGCCGGTGTATCCGGTTCGTCACGCATCGCTTTTTCAACGTCGATGTTGGTGATCTTTACCGCTTCATCGACTGTCTTGCCTTTACACAGCTCTGCCATCGTATCGGAAGAGGCGATGGCTGTACCGCAACCGAAACTTTTGAACTTGGACTCTTTAATGATGTCGGTTTTCGGGTCAACCGCCCAGTAGAGACGTACGGCATCTCCACAGCTTTCTGCTCCGAAGTCGGCAACGATGAGCTTGGTACCCATCGCTTCGGCTTCCTCTTGTGTGATCTCACCCATATTCTTAGGGTTGTTCATTAAATCCTGTACTTTTTGGCTGTACTCATCCCAGATGGTACCGCCGATCAGACTGTCAAATCCCATTTTCTATCCTTTGTCTTGCGTTGTATATTTCTATTCTCTTGGGCTTTCGCCGTAAAGATTATTTGTATGCTGTATTTTCTTATTGGTAGGCATTGCCTACCCTACATTATCAATGATGCGCATCGAGGCCGCTTTCGTGACCCTCCGGTGCATATGCGTAAGAGCTTGAAATGCCTCTGAGTCTCTCTACGGCTTTTTTGACCACTTCAAGTGTGTACTCAAGCTCCTCTTCAGTCGTATAGCGGCTGAGTGAGAAACGGATAGCCGTGTGTGCAAGGTCTTCTGCTGCACCGATGGCTTCCATGACCGAGTTGGCTTCAAGGTCTTCACTGGCACAGGCACTTCCCGTACTCGCAGCAATTCCTGCACGGTTGAGATCCCACAGCATCGCTTCACCCTCGATCCCTCTAAAGGAGATGAGTGTGGTGTTTGGTGTACGTTTCTCTCTTGGTGTGACAACGAAGGTATCTTCGATCTTGAGGAGTTCATCCTCAAAGTCATCTCTCATTTCACGAATATCGTGCATTTCGAAATCAAGTGCGTCAACGGCCGCTTCCATCGCTTTACCCATACCGACGATTCCAGGTACGTTGAGGGTTCCTGAGCGGTAACCGCCCATTTGTGAACCACCGTGGAAACACGGTGTCAGCTCTCTGCCCTTTTTGATGTAGAGTGCGCCGACCCCTTTTGGTCCATGGAATTTGTGTGCCGAGAATGTCATGTAGTCGACATTGAGTGCCTGCACATCGACAGGTATTTTCCCGATGGCCTGTACCGCATCGGTATGGAACGGTACATCGAACTCTCTACAAATTTCTCCAATCTCATAGACAGGGAAGATCGCACCGGTCTCATTGTTCGCCCACATAATAGAGACAAGCGCCGTTTTGTCGGTGATGACCTCTCTGAGCTTCTCAGGTTCGATGAGCCCCTCATGGTTGATAGGCAGATAAGTGACCTTGCATCCCATGCTTTCGATCCATCTTGCCGTAGCAATGACGGAAGGGTGTTCTACTTCGGAAACAACGATGTGGTTCTTCTTTCCTGTAAGTATCTGCTCGAAGTAGATGCTTTTTAAGACCCAGTTGTTACTCTCTGTCGCACAGGAAGTGATGACCACGCTGTCCTCTTTGGGTGCATGGATACCGGCATAGATCTTCTCCATAGCCGTTTTGAGTGCAGGGTGTGTTTCACTGGCAAATGAGTGAAGAGAATTGGGGTTTCCGTACTTCTGCACAAAGTAGGGTTCCATTTCCGCAAAGACATGCGGATCGACGATGGTCGTTGCGTTGTTGTCCAAATAGACTCTCATACGATTCCTTTGAGAACGATTTTCATTTTAATTAAGATATATTTTGTCCTAATTGATTTTTTGCATATTACGCTGTTTTTCTTAAATCAAAGTTAAAAGAGGAGGATTATACTCCGAATTAATCTTTTTTCTCTTGATATCTGTCAATAGAAGAAAATATTAAAGCTACTTCCAAGCAAGCGAAAGTTGCTTAGAAGTTTGAAGGAGTAGGGGTGTTAATGAGGTTGTAGAACTCGTTACGGGTACGCTCGTCACTTTTGAAAAGTCCGCGAAGTGCGGAGCTGACGGTGGTGGAGTTGATCTTCTGTACGCCTCGCATCTCCATACACATGTGACGGGCATGAAGTACCACGGCAACCCCTTTGGGTTTGATGGTCTCAAGAATGGCATCGGCGATCTGCTCTGTCATCTGTTCTTGGATTTGGAGTCTTCGTGCATAGACATTGACAATGCGTGGTATTTTACTCAGTCCCACCACCTTTCCATCGGGAATGTACGCCACATGTGCCCGTCCGATGATAGGAAGCATATGGTGTTCACACATAGAGTAGAACTCAATGTCACGCACAAGTACCATCTCATCATTACTGGTGGTAAAGAGTGCCTGATTGAGGATCTCTTTGGGGTCTTGGTGGTACCCTTCGGTCAAAAACTTCAGTGCTTTGACAACACGGCTTGGGGTTTTAAGTAAGCCTTCACGCTGTGGGTCTTCACCTAAAAGTTTCAGAACTTTGGTGATGGCCTGTTCAAACTCTTCTTCTTTATTCATAGTTAACCTTCTTTATAATAAACGCTTTCTGTAAAGAAAGCATACCAAAACTATTCACTATTCATTATTAATTATTCACCTCAAACGCTACGCAGGTAGCGTTTGACAATCTTCTTGTCTACTTTGGAAATGGCAAGTCTGTCTATCTCGCCGATAGTAAAGTAATGTGCCTGTGAGGGGTCACTCTCATGATACACATGCACATGACAGATGAGTTTGAAGTGGGTGTAGGCATGGGTGACCTCACCGATGTACTCAGCCGCACACAAAGGAGACTCAACACTCTCAAACCCCCACAGTCCATGCAGAAAATTGCCGCTTCTTTGGGTGAGGGCAAGCTTGTCATCATAGCAGTAGAGAAGAACATGCTCCTCTCTAGTCGGTACTTTTTTGCGTACTTTGGTCGGGTAACGTTCGGGCTCTGCTTTCCCTTTGCAGATATCGTTAAGAGGGCATTCGTGACATAACGGTTTTTTTGGCAGGCAGATATTCGCCCCGATGTCCATCATGGCTTGATTGTAATCGAAAGGATATTCCTTGTCGACCATCTTATAAGCAAGCTCCCACACTTTGTTGTCATTGACCTTCTCGATGGTGTGTATACGGCACAAGATACGTCTGACATTGGCCTCCATGACCGGTACGGGCTGATGAAAGGCGAATGCGGCAACGGCATGGGCGGTATTTTTCCCGATACCGGGCAGTTTTATAAGATCATCAATATTTTCAGGTAGCGTAGGGGCAGTGCCTTGTGCCTGCCCTTCAGATAGAAGGATTTGCGCTGTTTTATGCAAATTCTTTGCACGGTTGTAATACCCCAGCCCCTCCCACATCTTCAGTACATCATCCAGTGGTGCCGAACCCAGTGCCTCAAGGGTAGGGAACTTCTCTAAAAAGGGAAAGTAGAAACGCTCCAGTACAGTCTTGACCTGTGTCTGCTGAAGCATCACTTCACTAAGATAGATGCGGTAAGGATCGCCGGTAGTACGCCACGGCAGGTTATGCCGTCCGTTATGGGCATACCACTGGCGGATCTTTTGATGTGTGTGTGTAAAGTTATCGTTCAATTTTTGCCTTTGCTAAGCTTGAGATAAGAGAGCGTGTATTAACTTTCCTCACTCCTCACTCCTCACTCCTCACTAAGATCACCCTCCCCATCCGTGCATCTTTTTGGAGATGAGCAGGTCGTAGTGCTCGAAGAGGTCGTCGATGGTGTTGGAGGCGACATAGTAGTTCTCTTCCAGTAATCGCATCCACTCGAAGCGTTGTGTATGATCGCCTTTGGGAAGGAAAAGAAGAATATTCCCGCCGTTCTTGATGATAGGGTGAAGACGCTGCAAGAACGCCTCTCTCGTATCCGGTGCAATGACGGATGTGACAAAAACGAAATCGTAGAGCTTGCCCTGCTGGATATAACGTGGACGCGTGAGTGCAAAGTAGCGTGTTTTGGTATGGTTGCTGCGATCAAGTTGTTTTTCGATATAGCTGAAGTACGCCTGTTCGGTACAGTTGATCTGATACTCATACCCCTTCTCTTTGGAAAATCTCTGTAGATGCAGAGGCATATCCAGTCCGCTGTCTGCAAAGTGAAGCAGCCTAACTTCAGGGTGATCTGGGATGATGGTCAGGAGTTGATCGAGTTTCTTTTTATTGATAGGTTTCATACTTGGGAGTCTAGCCAAACGTACTGAAAAAAAGATAAAATCAGGGTGGAAGAAACGGCATTTGGGAGGGGTTGAGAAGTTTCAACATAGATGTGTATAATAGCTTAAAAAACACTTCATTCAAAAGGGTAGATCTATGATAAGAAAGAAAATATATAACCCCGACTCACAAGAGAAGACGAACGAGCGGAAGATATTCGGCGGGAATCCGACAGGTATCTTCGAGTTAAACGACATTAAGTATCAATGGGCGTATAATCTGTGGGAGATGATGCTCAACAATACATGGTTTCCCAAAGAGGTCGATATGACGCGTGATGTCAACGACTACAAGAATCTCACCGATGCAGAGAAACAGGCGTATGATAAAGTTTTGGCACAACTGATCTTTATGGATTCACTTCAAACCAATAATATTATCGACAATCTGAACCCATTCATCACCTCTCCTGAGATCAACCTTATTTTGGTGCGTCAGGCATTTGAGGAGGCGCTGCATTCACAAAGTTATGCAGTGATGGTTGACAGTATCTCCACCAACTCCGAAGAGATATATGAGCTTTGGCGACGCGATATGAAACTCAAACACAAGAACGATGCCATTGCCAAGGTCTATGAGGAGCTATCAAAAAATCCGACCGATCACAATATTGTCAAAGCGATGTTCGCCAACCAGATCCTTGAAGGTATCTACTTCTACAGCGGATTTACCTATCTTTACACATTGGCACGTTCGGATAAGATGTTAGGGTCTGCGCAGATGATCCGCTTTATCCAGCGTGATGAGGTGACACACCTGCTTATTTTCCAGAACATGATCAATACTACCAAGCGTGAACGCCCCGAACTCTTTACCAAAGAGCTGATCGAAGAGGTTTATGAGATGTTCCGTTCTGCGGTAAAGCTTGAGAGCGAATGGGGGGCGTACATTACCCAAGGTCAGATATTGGGATTGACCGATGAGATCATCGAGCAGTACATCAAATATCTAGCAGATCAAAGACTCCATGCGGTCGGACTGGAGAAACTCTATAATGTCGAGCATCCGATCAAGTGGGTCGATAACTTCTCAAAATTCAACGACCAAAAGACCAACTTCTTCGAGGGGAATGTGACCAACTACTCCAAAGGAAGTCTGGACCTTGACGATTTCTAGGAGCCACTATGCCTTATAGACGAAAACCGATGCCCGTTGTTGCCCTGCAACTGCCTTCTGACAAGCGATACCAGCACAACCTTGATGCGCTTTTGGCACATATCGATGCCAATGCGGACAAGCAGATCATCGTTGCGCCGGAAGTTTACCTCACAGCCTATGACTATGAGCACCTCTCCACAGCAGCGAAGTTCTCTGCGATGGCACTGAAGGTATTGAAGCAGAAGATCGATGATCAGATACTTGTCTTGACCCTTATATTGGAAGAGGATGATACCTTTGTCAATCAGGCGGTCGTTATTCACAAGCACAAGATCGTCTATCGTCAAGAGAAGGCAAAGCTCTTTAAGTTGGGAGATGAAGATCTTTACTTGCGTGCAGGGAAGAAAAAGAAGATCAAACCTTTTGAGATAGAGGGAGTGAAATATGCCATCGTGATCTGTTTTGAACTACGCTTTAAAGAGCTGTGGAAGCAGATAGAGGGTGCGGATGTGATCTTTGTACCGGCACGCTGGGGATTGCCTAGAAAACGTCACCTTGAAGTACTTTCACAAGCCCTTGCCATTATGAACCAGACCTACGTGATCGTTGCCAACAGCAGTGACAGCGATATGGCAAGCTCTTCGGCGATTATCTCTCCTAACGGTGATGTGATCATGGATGATACTAAAGAGGCGATAGAGGGTGTGATAGACTTTAGGGAGATCAAGAAGATACGCCGTTATATCGTCATGGATTAATTACATTTTAGGTAGAATGCCGTCAATATTTTAAGGGATGTTCTAACATAATGATCAAAACACGAAACAGACAAAGTCTTGTTGCCGAAATCGAGCAGCGTTTTCCTTTGGACCCTCATGTCAAAGAGGCATTCTTAGCGGTTGACCGCGAAGCATTTGTACCGCCGGAGTTCAGACATCTCTCCTATAAGCTCGATGCATTGCCTCTTGCTGCGAGCCAGTGGATATCTTCTCCTTTGACCGTAGCTAAAATGACACAGCATCTTGAGCTTAAAGGGGTCGATTCCGTACTTGAGATCGGATGTGGAAGCGGTTACCAAGCGGCGATACTGGCACAGATCTGTCGTCGTGTTTTTACCATCGAGCGTATCGATGAACTCCTTAAAGAAGCAAAGCGTCGCTTCAGTGAATTGGAGATGCATAATATCTTCACCCGCTTTGACGATGGTCAGCGCGGATGGAAACAGTATGCGCCTTTTGAGCGTATTCTCTTTTCCGCAACGGCAAAGAAGATCCCCGATGTGATCTTTGAACAGTTGGCCGAAGGGGGTATTTTGGTAGCTCCTATAGAGCAGAGTGAGAACTACCATATCTTGACACGCTTTTACAAAAAGAATGGTCGTATCACCTCAGAGACCATTGAACAATGCCTCTTCGTACCGGTACTTGACGGTACGCAAAAGTAAACCTTTCAGATTCTCAAAACCCCTTTATAGCGTCAGTTTACAGGGGTTGTCAACCTCTGATTGTCAACATTTCATTAAACTTATGCTATGATGTTTACACAATTGTAAACAAGAAGGGTAAGGTATGGAAAAGTTGATGAAACCGGCCGAGTACGCTAAAGAGCTCGGCATCTCAAGACAGGCGGTCTATGCAAAGATCAAGCGCGGTATTCTAAAAGCGAAAGATGTAGAGGGGAAGCTCTATATTGTCATCGATTCGGATGCTTCTGTATCACCGGCGGAAGAGAAACAACCTGTAACCAACACAAAGTCGGATAATACGCCGCTGTCAGAATTATCTGAAGGTAACAGTAGTGAGGGTAGTGACAAGAAGGATTACGAAGCACTGCTTGCAGCCAAAGATGAGACTATCAGCGTCCTTAAAAGTACGGTCAAAGATCTGAAAAAATCCAACAAGCAGATATCGACTACACTTCGTGGAGAGATCGATCTTCTAAAAGAGGCGTTCCATGAGATGCGTACGATCTACATGCATCAACTAGAACATCGCAAAGATGAGTCTGAGACGATCGATGTGATCGGTGAAGAGATCGTTCTTGAGCGTGAAACGGAACATATCAGTGTGAAGAAGTTCTTCAAAGCGTATGGGATCGAGAAGAAAAAGGCACAAGAGAAGGTCATGAAACGTTTGAAAAAAGCGTGGAAGGCGGGAGATCCTCGTATTATCAAAGAGGATGGAAAGTTCAGGCTCGATGCTTCAAGTGACTATATGGATATGCTTCCATGAATATCTTAAAGCAGTTCTCAAAAGAGTACAGCCTCTTTCTTGCCATCCTGACCTTTGCCGGTATCAGTTACTTTGAACATGCGCTTGTCGAGAGCACTATGGGGAACCTGTTAGGGTTCGGTATCTTGTTCGTTGTCATTATCTATGCGGCGATGTCGGTAGCGCACCATGCGGAGATGCTTGCCGAGAAGTTCGGCGAACCCTACGGAACGCTTATTTTGACTATGTCTGCGGTCATTGTGGAGATCGTTATTATCGTGATCATGATGATGCATGCGGAAAACCCAAACCTCGCCCGTGATACGATCTACTCTGCGATCATGCTGGATATTAACGGTCTTTTGGGACTTGCGGCGATCATTGGAGGATTGAAGTATGGGGAGCAGCCTTACAATGTCGACTCCTCCAATTCGTATCTTTCCATGTTGCTAACGGCGATCGGTATCGCGATGGTGCTTCCTGAGTTCTTGGACCCACAATATCATCAGCGTTTTATGTTCTTCAATGTTGTGGTGTTCATTCTTCTCTATACCATATTTACACGTGTACAGCTAAAGTCGCATAAGTACTTTTTCGAGTACCGTGCCGAAGAGAAAAATGCCTGTATCGAGAGCGGTGAGTGCCATCCGCATGAAGAGATCAATGCTTGGTATCATGGTTTTAACCTTGTGATCTCCATTGTCATTATCGGAGTTCTTGCGGAAATACTCTCCATCTTCATGGGAAATACCTTAGAGACCTTTGGGCTACCGCTTGCGATCGGTGCGGTCGGTGTTGCGGTCATCTCTGCCGCACCCGAGCTCATTACGGCGGTACGTGCAGCGATGGATAACCGTATGCAAACAGTCATCAATATTGCACTGGGTGCCTCTTTGGCAACGGTACTTCTGACCATTCCGGCAGTTATTGTTGTCTCATACTACTTAGGATTGGAACTGAACCTCTCTTTGACACCTATACAGACAATGATGATCGGTCTGACCTTGCTTGTGAGCATGGTCAACTTCAATGATGGTGAGACGAACGTACTGGAGGGGTTCTTACACTTTATCCTCTTCGTGGTCTTTGTATTCTTGCTTTTTGTCTAGTGTAGCAGTGGGGTGTCGCCCCACTATCTAAAGAGCGTTAACATCTTCCCTATGACCGATTCTGTGGTCATGATCTTCACATATCGTATGCGGTGCTTGGAAAAGTGAGCCACCATTCTTTCATCACTCTCTACTCTTTTTTGGATATATCGTGTGATACTTCTCTTTGAGATATAAGTATCGATATGCTGTGCTGTCTGCGGGTTATGGAGCGTAAGCTCTCCTTGAAGACGGGGGTTCTCCTCTTCTGGATGGCGTATTACAAGGGCAATGACCTCATGACGCTGTGCCAGTAATGAGAGATCCATAGGTTCTAGGAAATCGTGTAGAATAAAAAGAAGAGAGGGACGATGGAGCCGCAAAAAGAGTGTGTCGAGGGCAGGTTGCAGAGGCAGTGAGGTATGCAAAAGAGGGGTATCGTAGAGCTTCTGGCAAAAGCGTTCTATCTCGAAAAGCTGTTTGGTCGGAGGTGTCGCATAGGTATGGTCCTGACTAAAGCATATACCTTGAAAGAGGTCATAGTTGTATTGTGCAGCGTAGCCCAGAATTGCTGCGGCCTCTGTCATGGTATGTTGTTTGTCATTTCCTTCCTGAGAGTAGAGGCTGCCATCCATCAGTGCCGCTACCGATACATAAAGCTCCCTGTTAGCATGCAACTCCTTTACGTAGGGCTTTCCTAGTTTGGCAGTGATGGTCCAGTTGATCTTACGGATATCATCGCCTATCTGATACTCTCGAAGCTCGGCAAAGTCATACCCCTCACCATGTTGTTTTGAAAGGTTATGACCGCTCAAATGCGTATAGGTTTCCTGTCTGGATCTTAGAAGAAGCGCTTTGAACTCCGGTGTCATGGAGTGCCCCCAAAATTAGTGAATAGTGAATGGTGAATAGCGAATAGTGGGGGTATGCTTTTGGGTGAAAAGTTTTTATTGATCATGGGGGAAGTGTAGTTCATTTGTCTCTCCATTGTATAGAAGCGGAGCCATTGCACCGCATACATAAATTATTCACTATTCATTCCGATCTTACGGGATCTGCACTGTTTCCACGATCTTGGTAATGACCTCATCACTCTTTATCCCTTTGGCTCTGGCTTCATAGCTTAGTACGATACGGTGTCTAAGTACATCATGCACAACCATACCGATATCAGCAGGTGTCACGAAATCGTTTCCTCTGAGGTAGGCTTTGGCTCTGGCAGCTTTGTAGAGGTCGATGGAGGCACGGGGGCTGACACCGTACATGATATCTGCTTGCAGTGTTTCCAGTTTAAATCGTGCAGGTTCTCTTGTGGCACTGATAAGCTGGATGATGTAGCGTTCAAGTTCAGGGTCGATGTGTATTGCTTCAAGCTCCTCTTGTAGTGCAAAAAGGCTCTTCTTGTCCATCACCTGCATCACATCTGCAAAGCTTTTGGTTGCACCCTTTCGCATGATCTGTAGCTCCTCTTCTTCGCTGTTGTGAGTGACGATCAGTTTCATCATAAAGCGGTCAAGCTGTGCTTCAGGCAGGGCATAGACCCCCTCTTGCTCAATGGGGTTCTGGGTCGCCATGACAAGAAAAGGTCTCTCCAGCACAAAGCTTTCATCAGCAATGGTCACCTGACGCTCCTGCATCACTTCAAGCAGTGCCGATTGCACTTTGGAAGGGGCACGGTTGATCTCGTCCGCAAGCAGCAGGTTAGTAAAGAGCGGTCCCTTTTTAATACTGAAGCTATGGGTTTGCGGATCATAGATCTGCGCACCGATAATATCGGAGGGAAGAAGGTCGGGGGTGAACTGGATACGTTTGAAGTCCAGTCCCAGTGCTTTGGAGAGGGCATTGACCGTAGTGGTCTTGGCAAGACCCGGTACTCCTTCAATGAGGATGTGCCCGTTACACAGTAGCCCAATAAGTAGCCCCTCTATCATCGCTTCTTGTCCGATGACCGCTTTTTGCAGTTCATTTTTAAGTTGAGTGATCTTCTTTTTCATTGTAGTTGCTCCTTTGCCTCTTTTTTGAGTGATGTCAATGTGTATCGTTCCTTGCCGTAAAGGTCACGCTCCAGTTTTTCAATAACCGTGCTAAAGCGTGGACCTTGTTGTGCCAGTAGTAGTTGAAGCAGTGCCTTTTTATCTTGAGCGTTATCGATCTTTACCTCAAGCGGATGCCCGGATGGTAGAGCGGCTCTTTTGTGCCACTTTAGAAACCATGCCGTAGCAAAGCCTGAGACAAATGCCAAAAGATACCCCAAAACACTTCCAAGCCACTGCCAGTTGGTATGGAGTGGTGGCGGGGTGTCAACCTTGTCAACAAGAGCATTGACATCGATAGGTTTGATGTGGATCGTTTCGGGTGGGACTTTCAGGGTATAAGCGCGCTCTTTTTTAGGATCGAAGGCATGGATCGTAATGGGCAGAGTGGTAAAGTTACGGTCGCTAGATAGCGCCATTGGATAGACGATGGTACTGAACGTACCCCGTTTGGAGTGGCTTTTTTGTACAATGGGCTTTTCCGTAAACAGTGTGAATGGTACCTTCTTTGGAAAGAGCGATGCCAGTAGTGACGGATAGCCTCTACCTTTTAGCGTAACACGAAAAGAGATAGGCTCATACGCTACGGCCTCTTTTTTTTGAAGTGCATAGGTAAGGGTAAAGTCACCGACAAGTGTCGTACCTTTTGGCAAAGGTTTGACATGCAGTTTTAGCGGAGGCAGGGTGATATTACTGTCCTTGGTAACAAGCCCTTTGACGTTATCGCGGTCACCGGAGAAGCTGTAGGCGACACTCTCATCGTTCGTTACCCGTTTTGTCAATCTAAAATCAATATCGATATCCCCTGCTTTCAAGGGGTAGATCAGATAGAGGTAGTGCACTTTGGCATTATGGTAACTATCGCTCTCTTTAGAGTCGATACGTCTAAAAACATAGTCGCTACTTGCTTTGAGATCGAAATCAAAAAGCAGTACGATATCGGGATTGGTCTGGTTGAGGTCGATGAAAAGAAGCACTCCCTCTTTTACATAGGGATCGGGAGTATCGACCTGTCGCAAAAAGGTGAAATCCTCACCATGTAGGAGGGAAAGAGTCAGCATGATGATGTATGCAAGGGTGCTACCAAGGCTGTTTTTCATGGATGTATCCTTTATTGATCAGCTCATAGACCTTCGAACCGAGCAGATGCGGGGGTGCCTTCTCATCCGGTTCGAGGTACGTCTGTTCTTTCTGTTTAGGGTTGCTTCTTTGTCTTGTCTGTCCTCCCGATCCCGTTCCTGAATGCGACTGCTCCTTTTGTGAGGTGCTTTTGTTCTTTGATTCTTGTAAAGCGTCGCTCTTTTTGCTTTGGTCGCTTTGTGATACGGGACGTTCCCTGCCAAGAGGTGCATCGTGCCGGTCATGTAGCAGTGCGATCATCGCAAGATTCTCTCTGGCATCGCGATCCTCTCCTAATTGTAAGGTTTTACTATAGTAGTGTTTGGCTTTATCGTATTTATGAAGCATGACATAGGCGTTGGCGATATTGTAGTAGAGTTTCTGTTTGATCTTGGGTGAGTGTGAACGGATACTTTGGTAACGTGCGATCGCCTTTTTATAACGGTGTTGTCTATAGTCGGTATTGGCAAGGGCAAACTGCTGTTGTAAGGAGGTGTGTTCGATCTCAAGGAGTATGCTTCGTGTGGTATTATACTCTTCTTGGCGGTAGTGTGCATAGGCACTTTGGAGTTTGAACAGATCAAAGAACGATGCGTGAAGCTCTACGCCAAAGAGGGCAAAAAGCAGGATTAGGTAGCGTACAAATCGGGTATGGAGCATCAAAAAGAGTATGATCGCAAGTAAGAGCGGAAGCATATAGAACTCTGTGTAGGCATAGTGTCTTTTGATGGTCGTTCGAGGTTGTTTTTTAAAGGTCTCGCTGATACGCGCGGCGATCTTTTGCGGAGAGACGGTCGCTTCAAAGTAGTTGCCTCCAAGAGCATGGGCAAGCTGGCGAAGGAGTGGATTGATACGTGAGACAACAAGGTTCCCCGCTTCATCTTTGAGCAGGGTGCCGTCAGCTTGTGGGATAGGTGTGCCGCGTGTCGTGCCAAGTGCCAAAATATGCAGATGCATCGGTGTATGCGCCAGTGTATCGGTAAGAGGTGTAAGTGCATGCTCTTCTCCTCCGTCGGTAAGGAGCACCACCTCCCTCTCTATCGGTTCGAGCGATGCGATCTTTTTGAACAGATGTTCGAGCGAGGTTCCCTTGGTCAGGATATTCTCCAGTTGAAGTGCTTCAAGTGCCGTACGGACGAGTCTATGGTCGGTAGTAGGTGGCGAGAGTAGAAGCGGGTTTGTGGTAAAGGCGATGAGCATGATATTGTCGTTGGGGTTTTGCATCAGCAGGGCATCGATGACCTTACGTGCATAGGTGTAGCGGTTAGGTGTAATATCGTCCGCTTGCATGGAGTAGGAGATATCCAGTGCGATAAGAATATCCTTCGCTTCTATAGGGCGTGTGCTCTCCCCCTGTTCGATCCGTGGACGGGAGAGTGTGAGGATCAACAGTAGGATAATGATCGCATGGATACATGTGCGGACTCTTCTTGGTCGGCACTTTAGAACAAGCAGTGCAAGGGGCAGAAGGAGCCAGAGAAACTGCGGATAGAGCAGACTCATTCTCTCTCCTTTCGTATATCATCAAAAACCCACCAGATCAAAAGACCCAGTACCGTCAGGAGCGGAATGAAGATAAGCACTCTTTTGTTCAAGTAGTTCTCTGAACGTATCGGTGAGGGTTCAAGGGTATTGATCTCTTGAAAAATAGATTCAAGTGTATCGGCATGTGCTGCACGATAGCTCTTTCCTCCGGTCTCTTTGGCAATACGCTCCAGCAAGGCAGTATCGAAGTCACCCTTGTTCCCGATGCCGATAGTATAGATGCGTACCCCTGCCTTCTTTGCCGCTTCGACCGCACTTTTGGGTGCATGCTTACCGGCATTGTGAAAGCCGTCTGTGATCAAAATGATCGCCTTTTGTTCGGCCTCTCCGAAACGGAGGGTTCTTAGCGACTGCATAATAGCATCACCAATGGCAGTACTCTCTCCGGCGATCCCCACATTGGTCATCTGTAGCAAGTAGGCAAGTGAATCAAGGTCGTAGGTAAGAGGAGAAGCGGTATATGCGAACGTTCCGAAAATAACCACGCCCATGTTATCGTCATGGCGCTTTCGTATAAACGCGCTAGCCAGTGTCAAGGTGGTATCATACTTGCTTTTAAAGCGATCTTTGGTATTGAACCCGCTCTCTCCCATCGAGCCGCTTGCATCCAGTGCAAGAATAAGATCCCGCCCCTTTCTTTGATGGGATGATCGCTGTTCATATACAAAGGGTTCTGCAAGGGTGATGACCATCAGGGTGAAAAGTAGTACTCTTAGCCATATCTGAGGCATGTATAGCACGGTACTTTTCCCCATCCATTCCGTTTTGGCGAAGTATCGCTCTTTGCTTGGTATTGTACACCAGAAAAAGCAGGGATTAAGCAGTAGAAGCAGTAGCAAATAGGGCGATCCAAAAGTAAAATGCATTATTTATTTTAACATAAACTTCTCAAAAAAGATCATTTTTTATAGTGATCAAAAGCATCAAGAAGTTTAACTATTATAAGATAAGTTTACGCTATAATTATTTTCATTAAGCGAGAACAGTAAGGGAAGTGAGTGAACGATGAAGCATAGAAGACAATGGGAGTCGGTACGAAAATGGATAGTGGCACTACTGCTGATCTGGGGGATGCAGAGTACGGTTGTATTGGAGGCAAAAAGCATAGCCTTCGATGAACATGCGACCGATGTGATCTATAACTCTCTGGTAGACCAGCCCGATAAAAGCTATCTCAAACAGTTCTATAAACGTTTGCTCTTTTTGCCTGTCTGGATGCACGAAAAAGGGCTCTCCGCTCCTGCAAAGGCACTCTTTAGCACAATGAAGGACGATGGTACGCTCGATCCCCAAAGCAGACTCTATAAAGATATGCATATATTGGAAGAGACCGCTTACCGTCTATACCGTACTCCCAGTAGTTTTCTTCAGAAAATGGAGATGGAGTTTCGTATCTCTTTGCTCTATAAGGCTTATGTGGATTATGCCTATTTCGGAAGTATCAACTGGGGTGCTTTTCAGGCGCGCATAGCGAACCTGAAGGTCAATGATGTCAGCACGGAGTGGGAACTCTACCGTCCAACGGTCGATGCCGCGGCAATGGCGGAGAAGGCGATGATGGGAGCCGATCTTGGCAAGATGCTTCAAGATGCCGTTCCCAAAGCCTATCACTACCGGGCGCTACAACGGGCACTGGTGCGCTATATACAGATAGAGGCGCAGGGAGGATGGCAACGTGTCTATCTGGATCGGACATTACGTCCTGGAATGCGAAGCGAAGGGGTCTATGCATTAAGGGAGCGTCTAAAGGTTACAGGAGAGTATCGGAACGAGACAGTGGAAGAGGAGAGCGATCTTTATGATGCACCCCTACAAGAGGCGGTCAAGCGTTTTCAAGAACGCCACGGACTCACTGCCGATGGGGTCGTAGGGCCTGCTACCTTACGTGCGATCAATGTTCCCGTATCGAGCCGTATCACCACTATCCGTTTGAACCTTGATCGTATCAAATGGCTTAACCCACGTCAACCTTACCGTCATATTATTATCAATATACCTTTCTTTATGCTCTACTTCGAAGAGGATGGAAGGTTGATCCAGCAGATGCGTGTCATTACCGGAAAACCAAACCATCCTACACCGATTTTCTCCGATGAGGTGGAGATGATCGTACTTAACCCCTACTGGAACATCCCTATGAGCATCATTCAAAAAGAGATGATCCCTAAATTACTGCGTGACCCCTATTCTCTCAAGCGTAAAGGAATAGAGATATTCAGCGGATGGGGGAAAAATGCCAAACCGATCGATCCTGCTTCGGTCGATTGGGCACAGTATCGCTACAGTAAAAGCGTTCCTTACCGTTTTGCACAACTTCCCGGTAAGCGAAATGCTCTTGGGAAGATCAAATTTCTCTTCCCTAACCGCTTTTCGGTCTATATGCACGATACACCGACCAAACCGCTTTTCAAGCGTGACAAACGAGCCTTCAGTCACGGATGTGTACGCCTGCAGAAACCGGTGGCACTGCTAGAGACCTTTTCGACCTTCGAACCGGATATCGACTTTGCCCGGTCCGAAGAGATATTGGAGGGGAAGAAGAGTGTTTACCTAAAGCTCAAGCAGAAGGTACCTGTGGATATTATATATCTGACCGCATGGGTCGATTATGACGGAGTGTTGCAGTTTAGAGACGACATCTACCACTATGACCGTATGCAGTTGCAATCGTATAAGAAGTGGTAGAGATGGCATTTTCATATGCAGTAGCATTGACCGGAGGGATCGGAACGGGAAAGAGTACCGTAGCCAAGATGTTCAGTGAAGATGGTTTTTGTGTGATCGATGCCGACAAGATCGCCCATGAGGTACTGGAAGAGCAGAAAGAGAAGATCGCCAAGATGTTCGGTGCCCATCTGATCGAAGAGGGCAAAGTGAACAGAAAAGCCCTTGGTGAGATCGTCTTCTCGAACCCTTCGGACCGTGAACGACTAGAGAGCCTGCTGCATCCGCTTATCTATGATGCCATAGAGGCAAAAGCAGTCAAGGAAGATGCCAAGGCCAAGCCCTATTTTGTCGATATTCCGCTCTTTTTTGAGGGGGGACGCTACCCTATAGCGCGTACCTTGGTCGTCTATGCACCTAAAGAGGTGCAGTTAAAGCGTACGATGGCACGTGACGGTTTAAGTAAAGAGGAAGTACAAAAGCGTCTGTCAGCGCAGATACCAATCGAGCAGAAGCGCCAAAAGGCGGACTTCCTCATCGATAACAGTGGGGATCAAACCCAACTTAGGGTAGAATACGCCAAAGTAAAAGAGGCGATCTTAAAGGAGTTTACATGACAGTGACCAAATATTCCGCCAATGGGAACGATTTTATTATCTTTATCGCACAAGAGCGTGCGGATCGTTCTGAACTGGCAAAAAAACTGTGCCATAGACACAACGGTGTGGGTGCGGATGGTATGGTGGTCGTGCTTCCTCATCCTGAGTATGATTTTGAGTGGGAGTTCTACAATGCAGACGGCTCCTATGCCGCGATGTGTGGGAACGCCAGCCGTGCCGTGGCACATTTCGCCCATGAAAAAGGTATATGTAAAGACGGTAAAGCAGAGTTCCTCACGGGTGCGGGAGTGATCCGTGCAACCATCAACGGGTTCTATGTAGTTAGCGATATGGTCAAGCCCGATATCCAACGACAAGATATCGTCGAAGATGGAGAGACCTGGTGGTTGATAGACTCAGGCGTACCGCACCTCTTAAGCGTTAGGGATAATATCGATACGTTCGATCTGGAACAGGCTAGAAGACTGCGCCAAAAGTACAATGCCAATGTCAATATCTGCAAGGTGACCGACGATGCGATGTATGTACGCACTTATGAGCGCGGGGTGGAAGATGAGACTCTTGCTTGCGGTACGGGGATGGTCGCCTGTTTCATCCGTAATCATATGGAGGGGCGTGTTCCCGATATGATCAAAGTACACCCCGTTAGCGGAGATGAACTCTATGTTAGTTATGAAGAGGGTGTCTACCGTTTTGGTGGAAAGGTCACTAAGACATTTATTGCAGAGACATTGATATAAGAGGGAGAAGAAGTGAAAAAGAGTCTATGGTGGATACTGTTGCTATTGAATACGATCCATGCGGGAGAGTTCGACCAAGCTACAGAAGCATATGATCGAGGTAGCTATATCGAAGCGTTGAACGGGTTCTATATTCTGGCAAAGAACGGTGATCCTCAATCGCAGTTCAATGTCGCTTTGATGTATGCCCAAGGGAAAGGTGTTCAGCAAGACACCCAAAAGGCGATCATGTGGTATGAAAAAGCGGCTCAACATGGTGTTGCCGAAGCTGCATACAACCTTGCAGTACTCTATCATCAGCTTGGTAAAGTGGAGCATGGATACGAGAAGGCACGCTACTGGTATGAGAAGGCGGCGAAATCGGGGATGAAAGAGGCATATAACAATCTTGCAGCACTCTATCTGGAAGGAAAGGGTGGTACAAAAGATGTGCAAAAGGCATTGGATTACTTTAATCAGGCTGCCGATAAGGGTGATGCCAATGCAAAACTCAATGTAGGAATTCTTTATGGTTGGGGTGAAGGGGTAAAACATGATATCCTCAAATCCTATGAGAACTTTAAAGGGGCTCTTCTGCTAGGTAATACGGAAGCACAGGACTATCTTAAACGGATATGTAAAGAGAACCCTTGGGTATGTGAAAAGCAGTAAGGGAACTTTTAAGTTCTCTTCGCTATAATTCCCGTCTACAAAATATGTGGTCGCGTAGCTCAGTTGGTAGAGCACCACCTTGACATGGTGGTGGTCGATGGTTCGAGTCCATTCGTGGCCACCATATATTTATTCCCACTAAATTTTAATTTTAAAATATTCTAAGATTTCCACTTATTGATATATTTCTAACTTTCTGTGATGTATGAAAAGCAGGTATGGTGTTTTGTGGGGTTGCTAAGAAGAGAGCAGTAGAAAGGAGGCAGTACCTCCTTTTGTGTAGCGATACCTAAAGCACTTCTACGATGAACTTCGTAACTATAAATCCACCGATAACCAGCCATAAGAACATACTTAGTGCCGTATAGAGTGGTGCGAGTCCAAGCCCTTTGAACTTACTGAAGATCGTTCCCATTCCAAGGGCGGTCATTGCCATAGTCAATAAGAAAGTGTCAACTTGGTTGATGAGGTTGACGAGGTTCTCAGGTAGCAGGTGCAGTGAGTTGAACCCTGCGACCATAATAAAGTAAACGGCAAACCAAGGGATGACGATCTTCATCTTTCCTCCGCTCTCCCCGCCAGCCTTTTTAGCTTCCCATGCAAGGTAGAGCCCAAGCACGATAAGCATCGGAGCGATCATGATTACACGGGTCATCTTCACGATGACAGCGGCATCTGCCATCTCTTTTGGAGATCCGGGAACAGAAGCAGGAACCGCAACGACCTGTGCTACCTCATGGATGGTGCCGCCGACATAGATACCGAACTCTCTGGCTGTCATATGTAGGAAACCTGTTGCATTTTCAATCAATCCTGTGTAGAGTACGGGGTAGAGGAACATTGAGATAGTACCAAAAAGTACCACCATAGATACGGCAATAGCCGCTTTATACTCTTCCGATTTGAGTACAGGCTCTGTAGCCAGAACCGCTGCCGCACCACAGACAGCCGCACCTGAAGCGGTAAGGATGGAAGTGTCCTTCTCCATACCAAAGATCTTATGTCCCAGCCATGAACCGAGTATCAGGGTAGAGGTGAGCATAATGAGAGAGACGAGAAATCCGTCCATCCCGACAGCAACGATCTCTTGGAACGTAAGCCTGAACCCGTAAAGAACGATCGCAAAACGGAGGATCTTCTTTGCAGAGAAGGTGATACCCCCCTGCCATGCGGCAGGGGTTTGGTTGTGGAGGGTATTGGCATAGAAGATACCCATGACAATACCGATGACCAGCGGAGAGAGCCCCAAAGCTTTTACCGGACCTAGCTGTGCAATAAAGGTCGCTGCTGCGGCAAATATCGCGACAAAAATGATACCGCTAAGCGTTCCTTTTCTATTTTCGGGAGAAAATGGCATGTTTCAAATCCTTGATATAATCTGTCTTCTTCAAAAAAACTGATTATTTTTTCGAAAGTCTAACATAATTTTGATATAATAGTAAAATCAATAAAATCGTCAATCGTAATAAATTTTTTAGAACAAATAAGTGAGTATAAGATGAGATTAACATTAAGACAGATGGAGATATTTCTCAATGTGGTTGCTTCCGGGCACTTGACCAACGTGGCAAAAGATATGAACCTCAGTCAGTCGGCTATTTCCATGTCCATTAAAGAGTTGGAGAATATTCTGGGAAGACCGGTATTTGACCGTATCAATAAAAAATTGGTGCTCAATGAAGTAGGACGGGCTTTCTATAAAGAGATCGATCCGCTCTTTAAAAAACTTTCCGATATCGAATATGAGTTTCAGAACTCGGAGAATAAAGGGATGATCCGTGTAGGAGCAAGTACGACTATTGTCGATTATCTGATGCCTTCGATCATCTGTAGCTATATGAGCTCCTACCCGGATGTCAAGATCACCCTGAAAGAGGGTAACACCAAAGAGATAACGACCATGATCCAGAATGGTGAGATCGATGTCGGGTTCGTTGAGGGGTTCGTTTCGGGCTCGGAGATCATCAAAGAGAAGATCGGTATCGATGAGTTGATCGTCGTTACTTCCCAAGAGGAACTGGCAAAACCCTGTTTCATCGATGAATTGGCGGAGAAACGTTGGATACTCAGAGAAGAGGGCTCAGGAACCAGAGAGGTATTCCTTGACTATATCAAAGATAAGGTCGATAATCTCAATATCTTCTTTGAACTGGGGCATACTGAGTCGATCAAGAGTATTTTGATGAACCGTGAGTGCTTCACCTGTATCTCCAAGATCTCCGTAGAGGATGAGATCCAAGAGGGTAAACTTCATCGTGTGCCGGTGAAGAACTTTGAGTGTAAACGTGACTTCCTAATGATCTACCATAAAGATAAGTACCATAGTACTCTCTTTGAGAAGTTTCTCTTCTTCTCCAAAAAACTTATGATCCAGATGTTGGAAGATGAACGTCCTCTCTCTTTGAAGAAGTGACATACGCAAGTGCCGCCTCATACTCATGTGGGCGGTTCAGATTAAGAAACAGCTTCTCGTTCTCAAATGTAACGGTCTCGCTCGATACGGAAGAGAGTAGAGCGGTCATTCTATGCCGATCTTTGGCAAGTGCCTTTTTCGCATAAGGCAAAATAGTTCTTCTGTATATCGCACAAAGGGGCTCGACCCCTTCTTGGGTAGCAGCTGCGACCACATCATAACTAGGGTTCTTTTGCATCTTCTCTATCAGTGATGCAATGACCTCTTTGGTGATAAAAGGTGCGTCGACACTAAGAACAAAAAGCATCTCTTCTTGGGGAAGCGCCTCAAATGCCGAAACGAGTGCGACCAAAGGCGAGGCTCCCTCATACGCATCAAAAATAAGCGGTGCGTCAAAGTCGAACTTTCTCTCTTTTGTTGCGATATAGACCTGGGAAAACCATCTGCCAAGGCGCTGATATTGGAATGCGCTTAAAGAGGATGCTCCGCCAAAAGGCAGGAGTGCTTTGTCTTTTCCCATACGACTACTTTTCCCTCCGGCAAAGATCACTGCGGGTATTGAAAAGGTGCTCATTGCAGCTCCTTACGCCGTTGATGGATCAAAAGGACGGCAAATGCCATTAGGGTGATACTCGATTCGACCAAAAAGAGGTACTCTCCGTAGATACGTCCCGAAAGTACCGCCCCGACAGAGCCGCCCAATCCGAAAGCGATCCCCAAAAAGAACTGCTGTGCCAGCTTTTTCTGGGTATAGAGTGAAAAGACATAGGTGATCGCAGCGGTATGGTAGAGTGCGAAACTGACCGCATGGAGCGATTGTGATGCAAAAGTTAGCAGAACGGAGTCGGGGAAGAGGTAGAGCATCATCCATCTTCCGGCTGTTACAAGAGTAGCGAACTGTAGGATCCTTAGCAGATTTCTTTGCAGTAACGGTCCTTGGAAGTAGAGCATGACAATTTCACATATTACCCCAAAACTCCACATCCAGCTTGTCATCTCCAAAGAGATACCGTGGGAGGTCTCATAGATGGTGAAGAAGTTGTAAAAACCGCCAAAGCCGACCTGCATCAAAAAGACCGAGACCCAGAATGCCCAGTAGCGTGCCAGTGAAAAGGTGGCATCCTCTTGTACGGAAGTGTGTTGGGTTCGGTCGTAGCGTACCAGAAGGGTTCCAAAGAGCATGGTCAGGAATGTAACGGCCGAGAGGTAATAGAGTGCCTCTTGGGGAGAGTGGAGTACCTTTCCCAGCCATAGGGCGATCCCCATAAAGCCCAAAGAACCCCATAGCCGAACTTTGCCGTAGTGGCTTTTGGAAAGTGCGGCCAGGGCGATGGTCTCAACATAAGGCAGGGTGATCCCCATCGATGCGCCGAAGATCAGGTTTGCACATAAATAGAGTGAAAAGTGCGTTATCGTACCCCAAAAGAGCAGTGTGGTAAGTGCGGTAACGATGAGTGCCCCTACATAGACCTTGGGAGTGAGCGCTATAAAGTGACGGAAGATAAAAGGGAGTAAAAAGCGCATAAAAGGCGCGGCAGCATAGATCACACCGACCTCAAAAGGATCATATCCGACATCTAGCAATACTTTGGGCATAAAGATAACATAGACCCCTACCAGTGCGAAGTAGAAGAAGTAGAACGCACTCAAAAGGAGTGCCAAAGGTGTCAAGAGAACCCTCATGGTTTCTTGACGACGATCGTTCCGCTAAGAAGATCGTGAAGGTTCTTGTTGTCTTTTCTGAAGAACATGAGTATCCACCCAAAGAGTGTGGCTGCGGAGAGTACCGCGCTAAGATTGCGAAAGAGTATCAAAAAGAGCGAAGGTCTCTCTCCTGTGCGTGCATCGACCACTTCGATATCGTAGGCACGATAACCGGGTGTTTGACCGGTCTTGACCATAAAGATCGTCTGAACGATGATCAGCGGTATAAGAATGTAGAGCCAGCCCAGTGCTTTGTGTTCGGCAAACCCCTCACGACCGCCCATTACAAGATAGAACACCACATACATAATAGGCATCAACAGCATGAAACTGTCTGTTACAAATGCTTTGAGCTTGTCTTTGACCGTTGCATATTGCCGTTTATGCGATGTTGACTGCTCTGTATACTTTTTTTTCGTCTCTACTTTACTGCTGACCTTACCCTGTTTTACATCTCTAAATCGTTGTTTTGCCATTAGAAATCCCATACCACTGAAGCGTAAGGCCCCTGAAAGTCCGCATCGACATAAAGCCCATCTTCAAGATCGCTGCTATCGAGGTGCACAAGACGATACCCCGCCTCGATCCCTATACCCATGGCAAACGTATATCGGGCACTGATCTCATAGTCAAAGAAGGTCGTATCTTCATAGCTGATACCGTTCCCTTCGAACTGAAGTGCAATATCGGTCGAGGGGATGTATGCTCTTAGCTTGGTGTAGAGCATCGGTGCGGCACCGGAGAAGTCCACCGCTTCATAGGTAGCAGAGAGTGTTCCGGAAACAGGTGTCGCACGCATATCGATAGTTCCGTCAATATAGCGGAGGGTCACTCCAAGGTCAGCCTCAACGATCTGGTTATCGAGCAGTTCATAGTAGAGGGTCATATCGTACATCTTTAGGTCCATATTGTTATCGAGGGTTCCCGAGAAGTCGATGATATCCCCCCAGTTGAACTGATAGACCGTACCGCTTCCTGAATGAGAGAGGTCACTATATTCAGCTTTGATGTTCGGAATAAAAGGAAGCGGATGTTCAAAATAGGCTTTTAGCACAAGATCCTGTTCCGTATCCCAGTAGAGGTCATCCTCAAGGTCGACCGTGGCACTGCTTTGATAGGAAGCGATCCCGCTTGGTGCATGCGAGAAGAGTCCCAATGAGATCTCTCCGCCGATCGTATCGGCATAGGTGAACGGGGTGATAAACCCGAGAAGTAGGGTGATCTTGCTAAAGGTCTGTAGCATAGTTGATTCCTTTTTCACTTATTTTAATCCTTGTGTCATAGTAAAGATAGGAAGCATCATCGCAGCGATAATGATCCCGACAAAGCCACCGATAAGCAGCATCATGAAAGGGTTTAGGAGGCTCAATAGGATCTTGAGCTTCTCATCGTTCTCTTCCGCATAAAGAACAGATAGGTTCCCCAGTACACTTGCCACTTCACTCGACTCCTCCCCCAATGCCAGCGACTGCATGAAGTTCCGTTTGAGCGGAACGCCTTTGCTCAACTGTAGAGAGTTCGAGAGCTTGTTCCCTTCCAATACCTTTTGAGAAGCCTCTTCGAAGAGGTCTTTAAGCGCATAGTTCCCAAAGGTCTCTTTTGCAAGTTGAACCGCTTGGGCATAGGCGACACCGGAACTGAGCATCAAAGAGAGAATATAGCTGAAGCGTGAAAGCTCATGGTTTTGTATCAGTGTCCCTATCATAGGTACTTTAAGCATGAGTGCATCGATCATACGGTGAAACCGGTATATCTTGGCATAGGCAAGTTTGAAAAGTGCGGTCAGTGCGATCAGAGCACCAAGCAAATAAAGATAGTTCGCGATCAAAAAGTCACTGCTTGCGACAACGATCTGTGTAATGCGCGGAAGGGCTTGATCGGTATCTTCAAAGACCCCTACGATCTTAGGAACGACACTTACTAAGAGAAAACTGATGATACCGATCGCAACGACAAAGATCACCGCAGGGTAGACCATGGCACCTTTTACTTGTGCCTTGACCTTGTTCTGTGAGGAGAAGAATGCAGCCATATTGGTCAGTACCTCGACCATCTTCCCTCCCTCTCCTGCAACCTTTAAACTCTGAAGATAGAACTCCGGTAAGCGATAGACCTTTTGTGTTTTGAGCGCATGGTAGAGGGTCTGCCCCTCATCGATCATGGTCTTGAGGGAGTTCAAAAAGGAGACATAGCGCTTCTCCCCTTCATGTTGGTTCTCCAGTAGTTTGATCGCTGTGAGTATGGTCATCCCTGACCCAAGATAGGAAGAGAGCTCATGAGAGAAAGCCGCAAGCATCTCTCCGGGCATTTGGCGCTGTGTCAGGCTTTCAAGAGAGAAGCTTTTGGTAGGGGTGATCTGTTCATAATATATCCCTTGATTCCGCAACTTCTGTCCGGCCTCTTCAAGTGTATTTGCCGTCACAGTACCTTTGGTACGTTTTCCGCTCTTGTCAAAGCCTTTATATTTAAATAGCATTCTTGTAGATCCTTACCGGGCATATCATCTCTGTATGCCATTATACTTTTTTAATCTTTATGAAGAGCAGCCTTCTACAGTCCGATGATATTTACATGAAAGTAGGAAGAGGAGAAGTTCTTCTTCAACTTGATCTCCTGTATCTCTGCGGTCGATCCACTATCCTCTTCCATGGTGATCTTTTGGGGTTCTGGAATGTAAATGTTCCGTGAGATACCCCGAAGGATCTTCCTGCTCTCAAGACTATCGATATGCATTTGGTCAGAGAGTATATCGTATGCGCTTTTCTCCTCTTTATGATAACGAAGGCTTTTTTGTGTCAGGAAGAGTGAATCTTCCAAAGCCGCTTTATTACGTTGAGATATATAGCTTGCCTGGGCATGGTTCTGACCATAGATCTTCAGTACATAGAGAATGGATGTGGAGATGATCAGAACGGAGATCAATACTTCGATCAGTGTAAAAGCGTGTCGTTCCTGTCTCAATAGAAGTCTCCTGTACGGGAGAGCGGGTGGGTATGCAGAAGCCATGCTCTTTTTGCCTCTTCAAGAGATGGGAACTTTTGTGGCTCTCCAAAAAAGGTCGGTAAGTAGAAGACCCCTTTTTTTGTCTCCAGTATCAATTGACTGCTGCTTCCATTGGGAAAGAGATCGAAAAGAAGACAGATGGGGTGGTCTTGGTATCTGCCAAGTTCAGGTTGTATCAATATCCCATCCTTGTCAACAATATAGCTTTTGGCATCAGTAAGATCTATCTTTCCCTTATACGGCTCAAAAGGTGTGGTGACATCTTTTCTAATATAGCAGCGGTTACATGCATCGATACACATCAGTGTTCCTCCGTGGCGGATGGGTGAATGAAGCAGGCTTTTTTTGAGCGTAAGAGGAGAGAGTGTCGGCTGTCTCTTTTTTGGCTGACTTACACCGTCAAATCCTAAAAAGTAGATCAAAGAGATAATAAAGATAACAAGAAGCAGCTCTATCAAAGAGAATGCGGACCTGCTTCTTGAAAGGCGGGAGAGAGGGATCATTTATTACATTGAGAGAAGAGGATATCCTTCGCGTTCCCGTCTCCACCCTCTTTTTTATCGGCACCTAATGAGATGATCTCGACATCATCACCTTTGTTCAGATAGATGAACGGTGTCTTCCATGAGTCTTTAGGCAGTTTCTTCAAGTAGGGCTTTGCTCTATAATTAGGGTATTTATCCGTATCGGGATTGCTAAGGAGTGCCTCAAAGCCCTCTTCCGTATCAGGATAGACCCCATTATCGAGCTTGAACATATCAAGACGTTTTTTAAGGTCGTCCATCTTGAGGCAGACAGTATCGCGTTTTGCTTGATCGGCAGAATCCATCAGCCCCGGTGCGACGACGGCGACAAGACCACCGAGAATGACAATGACTATAAGAAGTTCGATCAGAGAGAATCCTCTTTGTGCTCGGCAGGTATCAGGTAGTGTCGCATGTGTATTTTTCATGGTCGTCCTTGTGTTTATTTTTTTTCGATATAATTATTCAAATCAAGCAATTTTACTTTAACCGAGCTTTTAGATGGATAAACCTTCCCTCCCCCATATCAAAAAAAATAGTAAAAGACGGGGGTTCGCTCTGATCATTACACTCTCTGTATTAATGGTCCTGATCTCTCTTACGACCGTGATGATCTCCTATCTGGATAAAGCAAGAGGGGAAGCCTCGTCAACAGAAGCGATGATACAGGCAAATCTCTATTTTAACGATATAAAAGAGATACTCTCCCGTTTCAAAGAGAGAAAAACACTCTATAACACACTATACGCAACACCGTTACCGCTTAGTGGTGAGGATGAGCGTTTCTCCATGCTTCTTACCTGCCGTCCGCTTCGTAACGGTATTAACCTTAACTGGCTCTCTTTTGAGAATGAACCATTAATGCAATTACAGTATAATGCCGCAGAGACACTTTGGGAAAAGATCGTACAGAACTATGGTATTTTAGATCCTGAAAGATTACGTCAGATCCTTCTGTCCCAGATGAAGACAGGTGTATGGAAAGATGAAGAGGGTGTGGAGCACCTATCGCTAAAGAGAGGGATATATGCCTATGAAGCCTTTCTTCAGCTCTTAAGCCGCTACCAGTTCGAGGCGGACGACCCTTCTGTGGGGAAGGTTCCATGGCAGAAGTTCTTTGTCTTCCTCCCCGTTGCGAAGGATCCGGCAAGGAACAAGGTTGCAGGTGGCTACCTTTCCGAAGAAGCGGTTGCATTGCTTTTCGATCTGGACATCGCAAGTGTAAAAGAGGAGTGGTTTCCAGGAGAAGGAGCGCTTAAAAGAGTACTGGATAAGTTTGGAATACGATATGAGGGTAAACTGTATGCAGATACGTTCATCAATCAATCCTATTGCGACGTATCCTACACATATAAGAAGCATCAATATGCTTTTTCATTCATAGACCAAGAGGGAGAGGTGAACGGTTTTGAGTTTTATGGGGAAAGATAGAGAACTTCTATGGGTCTATCGGGAGATGCCGAACATCAAGGTTGACAAGCCGACGGATATCATCTTGACACCGGAGTTCTATACGATCAAGAAAGAGGCACTGCCGATCAAATATACCCATCAGGCGAAGCGAATCGCTGCGTCACTCTTTGACGGGTTGATCGATCAAGCAGGGAGTTATCACTATTTTGTCTATAAAGAGGATGATACGTGGGTGTTTATCGCATATCAGCCAGATAAGATCCTCTCCTTTCTTCAAGCAAGAGGTATCGATCCTATATATGTGAAAAAGATATTCTTTGCCGATCAGGTCAGTACCTCTCTCTCCCGTCCTATCGCTTTAGGGGATGGAAAAGCACTGGTATCGTTTTCGGGCAGTGCAGTGGTCGTTCCCCTCTCGGCACTAGAGAGAGACGAGGTCGTCTCCCCCTACCGTGTAACGCTACCTAAAAAAGGAATAACCTTAGAAGGGGAAAGCACCTCTCTTCTTGGCGGTAAAGAAACATTATGGCTTTCGGTCATCATCATCGCTTTTGGTCTTCTGTGGATCGCAGAGGGGTGGGAGTACCGAAAGAATATGCAGAGTCTGATCGAAAAGAAAGATGAGATGTATCAGGCATACCCAAGACTTCAAAATCCCTATACACGAAAAAGTATCATTGAAAAGTACCAGAAGATAGATAAGAGTGAACGTGAAAAGAGAGCGATACTCAAAGCGCTCTCCTCTATCATCTCAAAGGATATTACAGTGGATATGTTACGTATCGAAGCCCATCGGTGCACAATTCATTTTTCGATAAAGAAGCGTAGTGATATCAAGAAGCTTGAACGTTTCGCCCAAAAAGAGGGCTTTACGATCAAAGAGAAGGGGGAAGGATACGTTACGATGGAGAAGAAATGGTAGGACTTCAACGCTATAAGAATGAAATGATCGTTATTCTGGCTATCTTTTTTGCATTGATCACATTGATGTACAAGCAGACACAGCATACGAAATATCTGGAAGAGTACCGAAGTGTCAATGATGAGATCGTGATACTGAAAGAGGTGAGCGCACTCAAAAGGATCTGGGTGGATAAAGGTGTGCTTTCACGTGTCAAAGTACTGCAAAAAATACTTCCTCAAACAAAAGGGAAGTGGATACAAAAGGGTAAAAAACTTACCGGTACGTTTAAAGACCTCTCCCCTTCGGAGTTGAATAAACTTCTTACGAAACTTTTGAATACACCGGTACAGATCATGCATCTTCAGATCAAGAAACAGAAAGAGAACTATTCGATGGAGATCAAATGCAAGTGGTAAAGAAGCTGATAGGGTACACACTCCTGATATGGTTCGCCGTTATTCTTTTCATGCCTAAAGAGAATCTCTATTATCAGTTGGAGAGAGTAGCGGCACAAGAGGGTATCGAGATCAATGAAGCATCGATCAAAAGCGGGGTCTTTACACTCTCCGTCCGATCACCTGAGGTTTACTATGAAGGTGTTACCGTCGCTTCTGCCAAGGCATTGGATGCAACGATATTTCTTCTATATGATCGTGTGATCATTAGAGGAATAGCGCTTGATAGGACCATTGCCTCCATGGTACCGCTTACCGTTGACAAGGTAGAACTGGTCTACTCGATCCTTACTCCTCAAAAGGTCACTCTAAAGGGAGAAGGAAGCTTTGGTCGCTGTCACGGTGAGATCGATCTGAAAGAGCGTCGTGTTCATATCTCTATGGATGACCCGGAGAAGATCGGATCGATCAAGTCTCTTTTGAAAAAAGGAGAGGAAGGATGGTACTATGAAACATCTTTTTGATCAAGCGCGTATATCATTGCTGATCCGTGTTTTGCTGGTCTTACTTCTTGTTAAGTCGGTATGGTTCATTGTTGCGCTAGTATGGTTGCCTTCAACAGGGGTGGACCATATCGAAGAAGTAAGGGCAAAACCACTATATTACCGTGTAAGACTGGCCTCTTCTCCTGTAAAAAGTAAAGCACCGAAGCCTAAGAAGCGAAAGCCTCGAACTGCAGGAAGTATCAAAGATATCACCTTGCTGGCGATCTATAAAGATGGCGAGACCGTTGTCGTAACGGTAAAATATAAAGGAAAGAGCAAAGTGCTTGGGCGAGGAGAGAGGATCAACGGCTTTACGCTTGAAGATGCAGGACGTACCTATGCACTCTTTTCAAAAAAAGGGAAAACTTACGAAGTATCGTTAAAACCACTCTCTAAGAGTAATGGTTCTATCAGTACGGTGCGTAGTGCTTCTCCTTCACAAACGGATCGTACGGTCGAGAGTGACGGTATCGTAGATGCGGGAGACAGAAAGATCGTTGACCGTGCATTGATCGACCGATACACGCACAATATCGATGATATCTATAAAAATATCGGTGTTCAAGAGGTAAAAGGTAAAGATGGGATCGAAGGCTTCAAGGTCACCTTTGTCAAACGAAAAAGCCCATTTGCACAACTGGGACTTAAACGAGGCGATATCATTACAGCGATCAATGGTGAGCCTTTGAACAGTTATAGTGCAGCACTCAATATCTATTCACACATGAAAGAGATACAGAACCTTACGTTGACGATCAAAAGAAGAAATCAAGAGATGGAGCTAGAATATGAGATTAATTAAAGTTTTATGGCTTATAAGTATGGTCACACTGCTGACCCTTCAGGCAGAAGAGCGGGTCGATGTGAATTTTCGAGACCTCAGTGTGAGAGATTTTATCGAGATGGTCTCAAAGATCACCCATAAGAATATCTTGATCGATGCGGACTTGAAAGGGAAGATCAATTTTGTATCCCAAGAGCCGATCAAAAAGTCCTCTCTTATCCCTTTGGCAAACTCGATCCTGGCAAGTAAAGGGCTAACGATTATCGATCAGGGTGATTTCTATAAGGTCGTTAAGGCTTCCGATGCAGCGGGAGAAGGCTTGGATGTAAGTAGTCAGATCGAAGGGGATACTATGCGTACAGTGATGTTCCCGCTTAAACATGCCAATGCCGCGGTTGTTCGGGCAAAGATAAAACCGCTTCTGGGAAGAAGCGACAAAGTGATATCTTTCAAAGACAATAATGTTCTAGCAATAACGGCCACACCACGAACACTGCGTTCTATCTCCAAACTGATCCATGCAATTGAAAAGAAGGGTGTCAAACGCTCTGTCGTGATCCAGCTTAAGAACTCCAGCGTCAAAGACCTCTTTCCCAATGCTCAGAATATGGCGAAAAAACTCTTCCCTCAGACCATTGAGAGTGAAAAGGTCGATATCTTTAAAGATGATGCGACGAACTCTATTATTCTTGTAGGGAAAGAGGATAACATCCACCGAATGATACGCTATATCAAGCAGCTTGATATCAAAGGGGAGGATCAAACCCAAAAGATGTACGTGATCCGCTTGAAGAACTCCAATGTGGAAGAGATGGAGAAGATCCTCTCCAAGCTAGTGGCACAGATGAACAATGTAGCCGTAAAAACAGCTAAAAAAGGGGTTAAGCCGACAAAAGCGATGGTCGTCTCCGACGTGGAAAGAAATGCTCTTATTGTTCTGGCAACCGGTGAGCAGATCAAGAATATACGTGAAACGGTCAGAAAGATCGATATTCCGAAGGTGCAGGTCTATGTAAAAGCACGTATCGTCGAGATCGATAACAGCTTGGCGGAACAAGTAGGATTGAAGTACGGATTGAACGGAGGGGCGATTACCTCAAACGGTCTGTTCACACTTGCCGGGAACTTGGGAGCGCAAGCATTACAGATGGATCAGGGGCTATTGGCATTTCTGAATACCAACCAGACAAAAACGATCTATGATGATAACGGAAACCCTATCGGAACGGAGACAGATCCGGCCTTTAAGTTCGATTCGGTCGATCAGGTATTCGCACTTGGGGCACAACTGGATCTTTTGGAGCAGAACGGTGCAGCACGTATTTTGAGCGAACCCTCTATTCTCTGTACGAATAACAAAGAAGCGGAGATCTATGTCGGACGTACGATGTCCATCTTGACTCAGGCACAGCAATCCACCCAAGGTTCCTCCAATGTTGTCAACAATTATACACGTGAGGATATCGGATTGACACTGAAGGTCAAACCAAGGCTCTCAAGTAATAATAAAGTGACTTTGGAGGTCGTGACAACGATTGAAGATGTACTGGAGAATGAATCGCCCGCTGCAGATAGACCGACAACGACAAAACGAGATGTCAAGACAACGGCTATTGTCAATAATGGTGAAATGATCATTCTTGGAGGACTTATCAAGAATTCCGAAGGTGTAGGTGTGAGTAAAGTACCGATCCTTGGAGATATCCCTGTGTTAGGGGATATGTTCTTTACGCATACCTCCAATGCAAATAGAGAAACGAACGTCGTGATCTATCTTACTCCATATATTGTAAGAAGAAGTGATGAGCTTCAGAAGCTCAAAAAGCACTTGGAGAAACTGGATAAACTTCAAGAAGAGTATAATAGACTTGTCGAGAGGGTATTGGAAAAGAGAGTGAGTGGAGAGGATAGTACAGCTCCAGCAGCAAGACGTATCAAACATCATACGAATGAGCCCAAAAGTAATCTGGATATTCTCAATACCACGGAGGAATTCTAGTCATGTTGTTCCCACGTTTACAGGATGTCAACCTTGAGCCTCTTTGGGAAGAGGGGATCAACCACAAACTTGCGATCAAGCATGACCTGCTCTTCTCACAGATCGATGGAGAGAAACGTGCGGTGGTAAAAGAGGAGCGTATGGGTGATGCCTTGAACCACTTGGCAAAACTCGACGTATCCTATCCTGTAACGATCATTGACAGTGAGAGTTTCGAACGGCTTAAAAACAAGTTCTTGGAGATTCAAACAGGCTCTGATTTTGAGGAGATGTCCACCGCGACCGAAGAGCTCATAGAGGTTGAAGATGATCTCTTGGAGTTTATTCGAAACTCTCAAGATCTTCTCTCCAATGAAGAGTCCGCACCGATCATCAAACTGGTGAACTCCCTATTTTTTCAAGCGATTAAAAAAGGGGCGAGTGATATTCATATTGAGAGCGGAGAGAGAAAAGGAGAAGTACGGCTACGTATTGATGGTGCATTGAAAAAACACCTCGACCTTGAAAAGATGATCATCGGTTTGGTCATCAACCGTATCAAGGTCATCTCCAATCTCGATATCTCCGAAAAAAGAGTACCGCAGGATGGACGTACGCAGATCTCCATTTCAGGAAAGACCTTGGATGTCAGGGTCTCTATCTTGCCTACCTATCATGGAGAGCGGGTCGTTATGCGTATTCTTGCACAAAGCGAGCATATCCCTACACTTGAATCGTTGGGATTCCATGAAGATGTCACAAAGAACCTCTATAAGCTTCTCTCTCATGCACACGGGATGATCCTTGTGACCGGACCTACCGGTTCGGGAAAATCAACGACCCTTCATGCCTGTTTACAGCATATCGCTACGCCAGATAAGAACATTATTACCGTAGAGGATCCTGTTGAGTACAATGCCGACAATATCTCACAGATACAAGTGAATACGAAAGTCGGTCTAACGTTTGCAGCGGGTCTGCGCTCTATTCTCCGGCAAGACCCCGATATTATCATGGTAGGGGAGATCCGAGATTCTGAAACGGCAGATATTGCACTTCGATCCGCACTTACGGGGCATTTACTGCTCTCTACGCTGCATACGAACGATGCAACATCCTCTTTGAGCCGTTTGATGGATATGGGGATCGAAAGTTTCCTGATCTCCTCTACACTCTTAGGGGTTCTAGCACAGCGATTGACCCGAAAGCTATGTAGTGCTTGTAAAGAGGAGACCTCTCTTTCCTCGGTGTTAACAGAGGAGATAGGGCTACCTTCTGACCATACCTACTATCGGGCAGTCGGTTGTAAAAAGTGTGACTTCACCGGATATAAGGGGCGTCAAGCAATAGGAGAGCTTTTTATTATCGATGATGATGTCAGAACTATGATGAAAGATGGATTCAACGATCATCAGGTAAGAGAAGCAATGAAAAAACGGGGTATGAAAACAATATCCGATAAATTAAAAGAGATGCTTCTTGCCGGTGAGACCAGTTATGAAGAGGCGATCCGTGTCGGTTTGATGGATGGCTAATGGGTACAAAAAGAGCGGCATTCACACTGATCGAAGTATTGATCGCTATTGCTTTAATGGGGCTTATCCTTCCTCCTCTTTATAAAAGTGTAGATCTCCTGCGTGATTCGAACGATCAGCTTAAAGAACATTTGGAGAAGAGTAAAGTGGAGGCAAAGGCACTTAAAGCACTTTTTCTCGATATCGCTAGCTCTGATGGCAATCTTACCATAACCAATGGAGAGTTTGACCGTTTATGCATCGAACAGACCAGACACTCTCTCTATGATCTTTTTCATGTAAAAGTGTGTTGGCTGGTTTTGCGAGAAGGACATAGACTTGTGCGTGTAGAAGGAAAATCGTTCCATTTACCAACGGGTTTGGAAGAGGAGACATACACCGATACGGTCTTTAGGGATATGGTACTTTTTGATATCACTAGAGATGAACAGAACGTATTGGTCGTACTACAGCAAAAGCACAAAGAACCGGTTGCATTTTTGGTGGAAGCTGTCACAGCACCAAAGAAAAAGAAGACGAAAAAACCTCTTAAGAAAAAGAAAGCGACTGCAACGGTAACGCAGGAGACGAATACCTCTACTCCTACAAGTGCCTCTGATACGAACACGACGACCTCCTGAGTATGATCAACGGCTAAGCGGATCGATTTTTAAATTTCGTTACAATAACTCAAACAAGTCCTATTGGGGAGGCACACTATGCAAGAGATCTATGAGAAACTCGGGCTTTTTTATCTGGGGAAGGATGTTGATAAGGGTAGCTTAGAACCTACAGATGCACTAACTCTGCTAAAAAATAAAAATCTAACGACACATGCTGCGATCATAGGAATGACAGGATCGGGGAAAACAGGTCTTGGGATCGGACTGATCGAAGAAGCGGCTATTGATAACGTACCGGTGATCGTAATAGACCCTAAGGGTGATATGGGTGATCTCTGCTTGACCGACCCTTCGTTCTCTGCGAGCCGGTTCCAGCCTTGGGTCGAGGATGAGGCGGAGGCAAAGGGTGAGGACCCCGCACTTTATGCGCAAAAAGTAGCAAAAGAGTGGAAAGAGGGGATCGAGAGTTGGCATCAAACAACAGAAAGGGTAGCCAGACTTCATCATGTCCCAAAGACTATCTATACTCCGGGAAGTTCTGCCGGTATGCCTATCAATATTCTTGCCTCAATGGCCGTACCCCCTCAAGAGATAATGGAAGAGAGTGATTCTTTTGCGTCATATGTAAAAAGTACGGCGGTCAGTCTTCTCTCTTTGATCAATGAAGATACACAGAGTTTGGACTCGCCTCAATATATTCTATTAGCGAAGCTCCTTACCCACACTTGGCTCAAAGGTGAGTCAACAGGCATCGAACGTCTTATCGGAGAGATCATTACCCCACCATTCAATAAAATAGGTGTTTTGGATCTTGAGCTTTTCTTTCCTCAAGATAAGCGTTTTACTTTTGCCAGTAAGTTCAATGCACTTTTGGCAAGCCCTAGTTTCTCGCTATGGCTACAGGGTGAAAGTCTAGATATAGATGAACTGCTTTATGATCAGGAGGGGAGAGCAAAGGTAGCAATATTCTCCATAGCGCATCTTAATGATGAAGAGCGTATGTTCTTTGTCACCCTTCTACTTAACACCTATATCGCATGGATGCGTCGGCAAAGTGGTACTTCGAGATTAAGAGCACTTCTCTATATGGATGAGATATTCGGATTTTTCCCTCCTAGTAAAAATCCGCCAAGTAAAGAGCCTATGCTTACTTTGTTAAAACAGGCAAGGGCTTTTGGTATCGGTATTGTTCTAAGTACACAAAATCCTGTCGATCTTGACTACAAAGGGCTCTCTAATATCGGAACATGGTTCATTGGTAGACTACAAACGCCGCAAGATATTGAGCGTGTGATCGATGGACTGGAGGGAAAAACGGAAGATAGAGGGGTTCGGGAGAAGCTAAAGATGCTTCTTAGTACATTGCCAAAGCGTACCTTCTTCTTGAAAAGTGCACACCTTGATGAGGTTCGACTCTTTACTACACGCTGGGTATTAAGCTACCTTAAGGGACCGCTGCAGAAAAAAGAGATAGCCCAATTGATGGAAGCACAAAAACATCAAGAGCCCACTGCTCCAACTATGCAAAAAATAAAGAAAAGAAACACCCGATATCAGCATATCGATCCCTCCATCCCTCAACACTACGAACCTGATCCAACACTATTGAATCGCTACAGTGCATCTATCGGAGCAAAGTGTAAAGTACGTTTTTATCAACAAAGACGATCTATTGATCTTTTGGTAGAGAAGATATGCTACTTACCATTGGACCCTGATATGGAGTATTTGGATTGGACAGACTCCTATACGGAGGAGAGTGACTTCTCTCTCTACCCTAAGAGTGCTCCGGAAAAGATGCTTCAGATGGAACTTCCTTCAATTGTTGCCAAAGACAAAGGGTTAAGATCGGCGATCAAAGGTTTGAAGAACCATCTGTATCAAACAGAGTCCATTACGCTGTGGCGTGTTTCAAAACTCAAGATGGAGTCTAACCTTGAAGAGAGTAAGAAAGCGTTCCTAATACGGCTACAAGCCTACCTTGACGAGAAAAAAGAAGAGGAGATAAGTAAGCTTCAAGAGCGTTATGAAAAAAAAGAGAAAGTACTTTTAAATAGACTTTCCCGTGCAAAAGAGCGTGTTGCCAAGGAGTCAGCAGATGCTACTAGTACCCTGATCGAAACGGGAATAGCCGTTTTGAGCGCACTTTTTGGAAAGACAAGCAGTGCCAAGATCGGGCGGGCTGTCAATAAAGGTGGCAAGATCCTCAAAGAGAGAGATGAAATGAGCCGAGCAGAAGAGCGAGTTGCTGCAATAGAAGAGGATATCATTGCATTGAGTGATGAGCTGGATGAAAAGATCGATCTGCTTTATGAGAAGTATCAAGTTGAGAACTATGAGATCTCAGAAGTCAAGATAAAACCCCGAAAGGTCGATCTTGATATCGGTTATGCTGCACTTGTTTGGCAGGCAGAAGGCTAATTAGCCTTTGCTCCCGGGTTTGATAGCGGTCGAACCCTCTTTACACATGGGACACTCTTCTGGTGTATACATTTCAAATGTAAAGTCAGCTAATGAAAAGAGAGGTACATTCTGAGGAAGTTTGCACTCAGGCTTAGCCTCAAGATCACTGCCTTGACGTTTACAAAAACCACGATTTGCCAAAGATGCAAAAGCAACGACCTTTGCTCCTAGCGCCTCAATAGCCTGTGCAGCTTTAAGAGCGGAGCCTCCGGTTGTAATAATGTCTTCACAGATAATGATCTTCTCTCCTTCTGAGACCTTAAACCCTCGTCTAAGCTCCATTCCGCCATCTTTCTTTTCAACAAAGATCGATCTTACACCCAATGAGCGTGCGAGCTCATATCCGGCAAGTACACCACCAAGAGCAGGTGCACAGACCGTATCGACCTCAATACCGGCATCTTTGATCATCTTTGCCAGTGCGTCTGTAAGCTCAGAGGCTTTTTGTGGATACTCAAGCACTTTGGCACTCTGTAAATAACGGGAGGAGTGATTTCCACTTGCTAGGAGAAAGTGTCCTTCCAATAGTGCATTGGCATCCTTATAGACTTGCTCGACATTCATCATTAAACCTTTAGGATGTCCGCTTCTTTTGCCTTAAAGAGCTCATCGATCTTAGCAATATGTGCATCAGTGATCTTTTGGATCTCATCTTGTGCTTTTTTAGACTCATCTTCACTGATCTCTTTATCTTTTTCAAGCTTTTTGATCTTGTTGTTGGCATCTTTACGCACATTTCTGACAGCAACACGTGCATTCTCAGCCATCGCTTTGGCCTGTTTTACGATCTCTTGTCTTTGCTCACTTGTCATTGGGGGGAAGAAAAGTTTAATGAAGTCTCCGTCATTGTTAGGATTTACACCGATATTCGCTTCCTGAATGGCACGCTCGATATCGTTAAGAAGGTTTTTCTCCCAAGGTGTGATACTGATCGTTGTCGCATCTGTTGCGATCACGCTACCCACTTGGTTCAATGGGGTTGGTGTTCCATAGTAGTCGACCTTGATATTGTCAACGATACTTGTTGTAACCTTACCGGTTCTTAGTGAAGCAAAGTCACGCTTAAGTGCTTCAATACTCTTGTCCATATGTTCTTCTGCATGTTCAAAGATCTCATTGATCATAGTACTCTCCTAGAGGTTTATTTGAGTGAATTTTACCCTTTTTTACCTTGTTGTTAGGAAAGTTGTATAGCTAATGGGTGTAGAGTGTTATATCGGGAGAGTGAAAAATGCACTCTCCAAGAAGGTAGGAAAGGAGTACTATTTTGTTTGCGGTGCTGCCGGTGCATCTTGTGTCGGAGCGATTGGAGAAGCAGGAACAACGGTATTGTTCTTAGGAACGATCTTGTCCGCTACCGAACTGGTACTCTCTTTTGTATAGAGAAAGCCAAGGGCAAGGGTATTGATAATGAATGCAAGCGCCAAGGCAAATGTTATTTTGGCCAAAAAGCCCGTAGGTCCTTTCGCACCAAAGACAGATTCGTTACTACCACTGTATGCGCCAAGGCCGATACTTGAACTTTTTTGCAGTAGAACGGCAATGGTTATAGCAATTGCCAGAACGATTTGTAAGATAAAAAGTGTTGATGTCATAGATTCCTCTTCAAGCCCATATATACGATCATAGGGCAGGTATAATTTGGGCGATTATACCCAAACTATATTGAAAGTGCCCTAAATCGTTTTAGTCGTCACTTCCCATGATCCCTAGAAGTTGAAGGATAGCAGTGAACATATTAAGAAAGTCAAGATAAAGCGAAACTGCCGCATCTACCGGTGAATCATAGGCTCCATTGGCAATATTCTGCGTATCATAGATTGTAAAAAGACCGAATAGGATCAATATCGCTGCTGTAATGAAAATATGCATAAGGGAACTTTGAAGAAAAAAGTAGTTCACCAAAGATGCAACAAGTACAACGATCATAACAATAAAAAGAGGTTTTCCCCAACTGGAGAAGTCTGTTTTACTATTGATCGCAAACAAACTGAGTGCACCAAATAGAACGGATGTCATCAAGAAAGCATTCCCGATCAATGCACCGTTCCCCATACCAATGATCGTTGCAAGTAGAGGTACTAGAGAAACACCGGTTAAAAATGTAAAAAGAAAGAGCATTGCCAAATTTAATCCGGGTTTACCTCTTGACAGTCCCAATCCAAAAAAGAGAACAAGCAGTTCAGCTCCGAATATAAGCCACTTATATTGCATTACCGCCATTGCATAGGGCATCGTTATATATGCACCTGCTGCTGCTGCGATCATACTTGCAGCAAGAAGCTGATATGTTTTTTTCATAAAATCAACAGAAGCCGACTCTTGTACATAGCCTATTTCCTGTGTTGAAGCATAATCTCTATCGTATAATGCCATTGATAATCCTTTTCATTTTGTAATATTTGTCTCGAAGTATAGTTGAGGGAGATTAATCTAAGGTTAACCTGACGAAAAAAAAGAGAGATTTTAAAGCATAGCTTCTTTTCGTCTCTTCTCTTGTAGTGCAATATACTCCTCTTGCGCTCTTTTTGCCTCTGATCTATTCTCCTTTATGAGGGTCTGTGCCTTTACACCATTATTGGGTTGAGGCTCTTGGGAACCGACACAGCCATTGATAAAAAAGATGGTACACAAAGATAGAACGAATGATCGCATAGACCCCTCCATAACAAAGTAATGAACGCTATTGTAGGCGAAAATCACTTAATAAAATAGAAAAAGACAATTTTTAATTTATATTAATGTAAGTACTGGAAAAAAAACAAAATAATTTGCATAATTTTCGAAAAAACCCTTGACAAGGGGGAGATTTTTGTCTATAATACGCGTCCACAAACACAGAGAGCTGTTAGAAAGCTAACTGGTAAGACGCCCTGAGTTAGGGAGTTTGAGCGTTTGTAAAGTGATCTTTGACAACCAAATATAAGTAAACAAATCAACGTCTATTTGAGATTTAATTTTTGCACTTTTTAATAAAAAAGTGATAAAGATGAACTTA
>Ga0256837_1000160_pt1 | contig 61993 bp, 58 predicted proteins | sample 4562384metaG_FD_185976 | JGI IMG/M metagenome (GOLD analysis project Ga0256837, IMG submission 185976) | Hydrothermal vent microbial communities from Guaymas Basin, Mexico - 4561-384 | ecosystem: Environmental > Aquatic > Marine > Hydrothermal vents | place: Mexico: Guaymas Basin | collected... | reverse complement strand
TGATTGAACTGTGAAGTTTAATAAGATCAAACTCTTCTGTATCAAGTTTTCCCGGTTTGAGTAAAATATTGTCAGGAATACCGATCTTGCCGACATCATGCAACAAACCGGCTACATAGACATTTTTGCATATCTCTTCATCAAGCTTAAGTGTATGTGCCAAAAGATAGGCATAATAAGCAACTCTTTGAGAGTGTCCCTGTGTATAAGCATCACGAATCTCTGTTGCGGTAATAAGGGGGATAATTTCATCTATATCATATTTCTGCTTTTGAACTCTCACTTATCTGCTTTCAAATACTAAAACTAGCTAAAACGTAAGATAAAGTATACAATATTTTGAAACAAAACTCTATATTAAAATTAAAAAAAACTAGACTATGCTAAAGTGTGTAGGGAAGAAACTTAAAAATGAAGTGCAGATAAAAAATATTTTAATGAGAAAAGGCTAAGTAAAGTGAAGTAGTTCACTTTACTTTTAACGCCCGTCTTGTCACTATTTTAGTTTTCGTCTTGGTTTACAATTTTGTTTGCTGAAATCCACGGCATCATTTTACGAAGCTCAACACCAGTTTGCTCGATTAATGAAGCTCTTGCATTTGTTCTTTCAGCATTCATACGAGGGTATCCTGCTTGACCTTCTAAGATAAAGTCTTTTGCAAATCTACCATCTTGAATCTCTTTTAAAATCTCTTTCATAGCAGCTTTAGACTCATCGTTGATAACACGTTTACCAGAAACATAGTCACCATACTCAGCAGTGTTAGAGATAGAGTATCTCATATCAGCAATTCCACCCTCAAACATCAAGTCAACGATAAGCTTAAGTTCATGAAGACACTCAAAGTATGCCATCTCAGGAGCATAACCAGCTTCTGTCAATGTTTCAAAACCAGCTTGAACTAAAGAAGTTACACCACCACAAAGAACTGCTTGCTCACCAAAAAGGTCAGTTTCAGTTTCATCTTTGAAAGTTGTCTCGATGATAGCAGTACGTCCACCACCAATAGCAGAAGCATAAGAAAGTGCCAACTCTTTTGTTGTACCACTAGGGTCTCTGTCAACTGCGATAAGGTCAGGGATACCACCACCACGAACAAACTCAGAACGAACAGTATGACCTGGTGCTTTTGGAGCGATCATAGTTACATTGATGTCAGCTCTAGGGATGATACGACCATAATGGATGTTAAAACCATGACCAAAAGCGATAGTAGCACCCTCTTTTAGGTTTGGCTCAATCTCTTCTTTATAAATTTCAGCTTGGTTTTCATCTGGTAAAAGGATCATAACAACATCAGCTTTTGCAGTAGCTTGGGCTACAGTTAAAACTTCAAAACCTTTTGCTTCAGCTTTTGCCCAGCTTGAACCACCTTTTCTCAAACCAACAACAACTTCAACACCACTATCTCTTAAGTTTTCTGCGTGTGCGTGTCCTTGAGAACCAAAACCGATCATCGCAACAACTTTGCTCTTAATCAAGTCAATATTACAATCTTTGTCATAATAAACATTTAATGCCATTTATTTTTCCTTGGGCTTTAGAGGTATATCCTCCAAAAAATTTGTCGCATTATACTGAAACTTTGGTAAAACTTTTATTAGAGGAAGCTTACAAGCTTAAAGAAAATCTTTTGTTTAATTTCATACTCTGTATAATATGGAAAAAATTACAAAGGATACTCATGAAAAAATTTAACCTTTTTAATGAAATCATAATTGTCAATCAACCTGCGCTCTTAAATGCTATCAACTCATCAAAAACATTTGGTATCAATGAAAAAGGTGATATTGTTTATCCACCTTATAATGAAAAAGAGATTCTTATTTTTGAAGGGAAACACACTCCAAAACCTACAAGTGCTCTTATGCAGGCAAAGGCACCTACACTTAGCGACATCTTTGGAAAGAACTATCAAGTAGTTGAAGATGATGACCGTGTCCTTATCAAAGCATTCTCCAACTGGCAAGAGCTTATTAAACTCAATATCCCAAGAGCTTCGTATGATGACACAACAGGGGATGGTGTAAGTGAATTTTCCAACAGCGACCTTGAAGATATAGGTTGGAATGCTACAGAGTTTGATGTAAGCTACAGAGAGATGGTAGAATTTTTAGAAGAAAACTGTGACGGAACACTGCTTTGTATAGAGCAGGAAGAACCTTACCAGTTCAGTGGACTTGGATTTTTAACTGATGATGCACAGGCAAAAGAGAAACTTTTTGCATTTTGCCAAGAAAAAGTAAAAAAGCTTATAAATGAAGATCCTCTCTATACACCTGAAAAACTCAGTGATGATGAAGAAGAAGCTGCTGAGTTTTTCAAATCTCTTTAATAATAGCAGGACCTGGTTCTGCTAGATAAAACCCTTGCGCATAATCTATACCCATCTCTTTGACCATTTCATAAACCTCCTTGGAGTGAACAAACTCGGCAATTGTCTTTTTACCTAGTTTTTGAGCAAAAGAGACAATCGTCTCCACAACCAAACGGTCATTCTCGTCCTCAACAATATTACGAATCAATGAGCCATCAATCTTCATATAATCAGACTGTATTGTTGTCATATATTTAAAGTTTGCAAAACCACTACCAAAATCATCAATAGCAATCTTTGCTCCATGGGAGTATATATCTAAAATAAACTGTGAAATTATCTCATTGCTTTGAAACTCTTGCGTTTCAAGAATCTCTATAGTGAGTTGTGAAGCTATTTTATATTCATCTATTTTTTCAAAAAGAAAATTACGAGTTCGGTCATTTAATATATCTGTAAAAGCCAAATTAATACTGAAATCAAAACCATTTTTTCCAAAAATATCAAATGTTTTTTCAATCATAATCTCTGTTACTGTCGGATAAAGTTTGATTTTTTCACTTACACCTAAAAAAGAATATGGTGAGAGTATTGAGCCATCTTCTTTAATAAGACGCACTAAAGCTTCATACTTTTCAATTGCACCACTCTTAAGTGAAAAAATTGGTTGAAAGAATGGAACAATTTTACCATATTTGATAGCATTTTTAATATTGTTTGCAATTTGAATATTTTGTTCATAATGCTTTGTAAGTTGCAAATCTTCCGTAAAAATCATATATTGTTTAGCAGATTTTTTTGCCATTTTAAGTGTCATATCTGCATTTACCAAACCCGTACGTTGCTCATTGCTGTATGCTGCGGACATAGTGATACTAACATGAGCAAGACTGCCATCAATATCAAACTCCTCTTTTGAAACAGCAGCGATGATATGCTTTATTATATTTTCAATTTTATCTTGCTTATGTTCTATATTGGCAACTATTGCAAACTCATCTGATGGTAGTTTATAAACTTCAGCATCCCAAGGAGACACCAAATGTAGTAGTATTTGAGCAAGCTTTTGTAATACTCTATCACCTACGACATGTCCGTAAAAATCATTGATAGTAGTAAAATCATCAATATTGACTAAAAAAATTGTCTCACCAGCTGACTCTTCAAGACGTTTAATCAAACTCAGTCTATTTGGAAGCCCTGTGAGTTTGTCATAATAAGCCTGTTTTAAAATAAATGCAGCATTCTCTTGTATCCTTTGTTCAAGACTTTCATTGAGTTCTTCTAACTCTTTTGAAACCGTATTTGCTAGTCTTGCAATAACATGGTTCGCCTGTATCTTATGATTTACATAATCCAGTTTAATATTTTCAAAACTAAAATCAAGAGGTTCTTCATTTTCACTTAAAAGCACAATCGTCATTGTTTCATTAAATAGTTGATTGTTACTATTAAGGTGAAAAAATTCACCATAAGTAAAAAAACCACTTTGAGACCCAATACGACTTAAAACTTTTAATTCATCTGCAGCTCGCTCTTCTAAAAAACGACGCCTTGCCATACATGAGTAAATAAAAATAGCTTCTGGTTTGTATTTTATTTTATCAAATAGTTTTTGAAAATTATAGTTACTGTTATTTAATATCTCATCAATTGCTCCAACACCAAAACGGACATATTCTCCTTCTGAGATATTACCTGCAAATCCTAAAGAACCATCATCATATTTTACAGTAACTGCACGACCAGTTATCACGCCATCTTGCTCTATAACAAGAGGAAATTCTATTCCAATCTTGGGAAGTTTTTGCGCAACATCTTGCCCCATATATTTTGCATAAATATCAGTGGCATTTATGCCGTCAATCTCATAGACTCTGTTTTTTATTGCTTTTGTAACTAGAAGTTTTTTTCCTATTGGCTGCCAGTCAAATGTGTAGTTGGTTGTTATATTTAAATGCTGAGAATCTAGAGCAACACAAACCGCACCCTTGTAAGTAATGTTGTTTTTATCAAATACATATGTTTTTTGCAGTTCACCGTTGTCGCCTGCCATGCCCCCAGCAAGCATTACATCATCTGCAATACTTGCTATGCCGTTTACAAACTCTTCTCCGTTAATATATAAACCACTTGCAAATGATAAAAGAAGTTTTGTATTTTTGTTGATTAGTGGAGTTGCCGCATCTTTACCAAGCTTATAACTGCTAATAACCCCATCTTCACTCGACACGAAGGTACTATTGAGCTGTGTTTTGTTAAAACTAGTAAAAGTAATGACATTCCTGCCATTTTTATACAGCACATCCCCCTGATTTATAATACCATCAGTTGTTGTTCCTATAAGCACACTCTTTGGAAAATGTTTCCCCAAATAATGTTGAAGTTCTTTAATGGCACCCTTATCTACCTCTGCCATAAAAGCTTGTATCAAAATCTGTGTAGAATCACTTATCCCATGCCTTGAAATCTCTAAAGACAATTCATCTACACTTGCAAAACTTATAGTTATATTCTTCATAATACAGATTTTATTGTAGAAAAACTTTAATCTTCTTGAGAATTAAGAAAAATTTTTGATTTATTTTGAGATAAATATCTCTCTAAAATAATCATAGCGGCAAGAGAGTCCACCCGTCCATCTCGAATCTGTCTCATTTTGCCCTTCATAAGCGCTTCAGCTTCTTTGGAACTTCCTGCTTCATCTTGAAAATATAGTTCCCCTTTAAAATCAACAAGATTCATAAAATGCTCAATACGACGACGCATCTCATCTTCAGAACTTCCACCAAGTGGAATACCAACAACAACAGCATCAGCTTCCCACTCTTGTAAAATCTTTTGTACTTCACTTGAAGCCTGATTTCTATTCTTTCTTATTACAGCTGGTAAAGGAGTTACAATATCTTTATGTGCCGAGTATGCGATACCTATACGTTTGAGACCTAAATCTATGGCAATATATTTCATCTATTTTCCTAAACAAAAAGAGCCAAACATTTTATCAAGCATCTCATCATTATCAAATGGTCTTGTGATACTTGCCATCTCTTTTATCGCTTCATTAAGATGAAAGGAGAATATCTCAAGCTCTTGGGACTCCAAAGGTTCATATGCTTCTTTAATATTTTGCATTGTGTTGGCAACAGCATTAATCTGACGCGTTGATATAAGCATAATCTCATCACTTGTATTACTTCTGTCCATAATCTCTTGAAGTTTTTCGATTAAAGAGAGAGCATTGTCTTTTGCATTAAGTTCCAAATCGAACTCTATTGTATCAAGTTCAAACTGCTGCGGCAGATCTATTTTATTTTTGACAACAATCACTTCTTTATCACTTGCGTGTTTATGTAAAAGTTCCACTATAGCTCTGTCTTCATCATCAGCCTGACGAGAAGCATCAAAAACAGTTACTACAATATCTGCTTGTTCTATCGCTTCCAAAGAGCGTTCTATCCCGATGCGTTCTATCTCGTCATTAGCTTCACGAATCCCAGCCGTATCCACAATACGAATAAGGTGTGTGCCAATCTTCACCTGTTCCTCAATAGTATCGCGTGTTGTCCCTGCTATATCACTAACAATAGCACGGTTATAATTTAAAAGTGCATTTAACAAAGAACTTTTACCCACATTTGGCTTGCCTACAATGGCAACTCGAAACCCTTGCATCAACCCTTGACGTGATTTGGATGCTTGGAGTGTCTTTTCTAAAAGTGTATAAAGTTCATCTAGTTTTGCTTGAATCTGAGCCACCAAATCTTCAGGTAAATCCTCTTCAGCATAATCAATAGTTACTTCAGAATATGCCAAGATATGGATAATCTCATCACGCACTTTTTCTATAAACTCTTTAAGAGAGCCTTTCATCTGTTTTGCTAAGATTTTCGCAGCATCTTCACTCTTTGCTTCGATAAGTTGACTTATCGCTTCTGCTTCACTTAAATCTATGCGACCATTAAAAAATGCCCGTTTAGAAAATTCTCCAGCGTTGGCAAGCCTAGCTCCTGCATGGAGTGTTGCTTCTAAAATAGACTGTGCTACAATAAAACCACCATGACACTGAATTTCCACTACATCTTCAGCAGTAAAAGAGCGAGGTGCCTGAAAATAGATAACAATAGCTTCATCTATTAATTCATCTTGCGTGTTGTAGATATTTGTAAGTGTTGCGTGTCGAGGGGAAAGATTTTCTTTTTTTGTAAGTTTTTTGGCAATATCTAATGCATCATCACCACTAAGTCGTATAATAGCAATAGAACCAACGCCATGAGCGGTGGCTATTGCTGCAATTGTATCACTCTGCATCATTAGTTATGATAATCATTTATAATGATATATTTTAAACCATCTTTGGTTGAGCGAATTACAACATACTTATCTGGATAACGCTCACGTAACTCCCTGAGTGCAATTTGGACTAAAACACCATCAAGGATTTTGGTTTGCGCACGCCCATCTCTATCAACCGATTCATAGACACTTTCTAAATATCTACCAACCGATTCCTCTTGATTTTTCAAAAACTCTGCAATCTCTAAACGTAAACCAACATTATATTTTGCATTGATCCAATTAAAAAGCATATAAGAAAGTGCCTTGTATCTATATCCCTCTTTTCCAATTAACAAAGCAGCATCTTCACCTTTGAACTCTATAAGAAGTGTCTCTTTATCGTACATTTTGACTTCAATCTCATCAATCTCAAAACATATTTTTAAAAAGAGCTGATTCACATCTTTTTTTACTTCATCAACAATCATTTCAATAGCAAACTTATCTACATTATCCTCATCATACGCATCATCATAATCAGCTGTATATTCTAAACCATCACCAATATCTTCATCTTCATCCTGATCACTGACAAAAGATGTAGGCATTATAGTATCATCCACAATGGTTGGTGCATTATCCTCTACTAGAGTCTCCTCACTTAAAGCAGGTTCCACTTTTTTTGTAATCTCTTGAGTTACTTCTAAAGATTTCTCTTTTTGAAGAGGTTTTTTTCTTGCTGCAACAATGATTGCCTTCTTTTTAAATAGCCCTAAAAAGCCGCTACTAGGAGATTGAACAACTTCAATATGAATCTCTGTAATAGAACACTCTAGCTGTTTAGCAGCATCTTTATATGCATCCTCTAACGTAACAGCTTCTATTTTAATCATAACTATTTCTCGCTTTTTTTCTCTAAAGCAGCTTTGGCATCTTTTGCATTTTTAAACTGCTGGTTAACAATAAACTGTTGCGCAATAGAAAAGAGGTTGTTTACAAACCAGTAAAGTACTAAACCTGATGGAAATGTTACAAAGAAAAATGTAAATACAACTGGTAAATACTTAAATACTTTCTCTTGCATAGGATCTGTAAAGTTGTTTGGTGTCAACTTTTGTTGTAAGAACATTGATGCACCCATTAAAATAGGAAGAACATAGTAAGGGTCCATTCTTGAGAGATCATCTATCCATAAGATCCAAGGTGCACCTTGTAATTCAACTGCATTTAAAAGTGTACGGTAAAGTGCAAAGAAAACAGGGATTTGGAGTAACATAGGCAAACATCCACCAAGCGGGTTTGCACCATGTTTTTTGTACATCTCCATTGTCATTGCATTGAGTTTTTGTGGATCTTTTCCATATTTCTCTTTAAGCTCTTTCATCTTAGGAGCAAGCTCTTTCATCTTTTGCATAGAAACCATACCTTTGTATGTCAAAGGATACAGCACTGCACGGATAATTGCAGTTAGTGCAATAATAGCCCAACCCCAGTTTCCAAAAATTCCATGTAACCAAGAAAGAAGTGCAAAAAGTGGTTTTGCAGCAAATGTAAACCATCCATATTCAATCGCATTTGTAAGGACTGGATCAATAGATTGAAGTACTTTATACTCTTTTGGTCCTATGTATCCGTGAAGATTTTCATCTTTCATCGCTTCAAAATAAACAACAGGATTGTTGTCACGTCCACGTTCTACAATAACGTTGGTGTCTTTTTTAAATCCGTACATAATGATTGCAGTGTATTGATCAAATGTCGAAGCAAGTTTTACATCAGAAAACATCTGACGCCCTTCTGCATCACCATCTTCAATAATATGTGCAACATCATCTCCTGTATATATCATAGCACCAGCAACAGCCATCAGTTTTTTAGATACTTGTGGACGATCACCCAAATAAACAAAATGTCTTACATCTTTTGATGTTGATATTTTCGCATCATAGTGACCATCAGCATAAAAAGTCAATACTTTTGTTACTGTCAAACTTGGAAGTTTTTGTGTTAAAGTTACTGTAACAGGTGTATCTCCAATTTCTACATTGCTTACACTTGCTGTATAAGGAGTACGTATCGCTGCATCATTGATTGCATCTTCTGCAAATCTAACGTAAAGTGGTTTAGTACCATCAACAGGGATAACCTGCGCATGTAAATCATCATCATTTCTAAACTTATCTTCTAAAAGTTCTTTGGATGCAATACGCCCCAATGTATCTATTTTTAAAATAAATTTTTCATTTTTCACAACAACCAGTGTACTGGCATCACTTGCTTTCTCTTCTGGCGCTATCTCATGCCCTGCAACATCTTCAACATTAGCAACAACCTCTTGCTGCTTTGCTTTTTGCTTTGTGGCAACCTCTTTTGTTTGAGCCTGAGTTATCTCTTCTGGCTGAACTGGTGGAAAAATCGCTGTATATGCGACGAAAAATATAGTAGAAAGTAGTATAGCAACTACAAGTCTTTGATTTGGTGTCATTTTGTCTAACACAAATTACCCTTTATATGAAAAATTTTTTATAATGTAATAACGGTCTTTTTTATTGGGAACCAACCAATATTTTATAGAATCAACATCTAGTTCTGCGGGATTTTGACATAGTTTATCAAGAAGTGGATATTCTATACCGCCATCAAAAAGTTGATTACAACGCAGTATTCTAGTAAAAGAGTGGTAAAAAGCACTTGAAATGGAGTTGTTTTCAAAATTTATACGTGCATATTCACTACAAGTTGGGTAATATCGACACGACCCAAACCCTATAAGAGTAAAGAATCTCTGATAAAGCCATAAAAGCTTAAGTAAAAGTTTTCGCACGAGAGAGAACCTTTTTAAAATCGTTTTTGAGTTTTTCATGAGTAGTTTCAAAAATACCTACTTTTGCAACAAAAATATAAGTACCATCTTTGAGTGAGTGAGAGTATTCACAAAACATTGCACGCATTCTTCGCTTTGCACGGTTACGTTTTACTGCGTTACCAATTTTTTTGGTTGCTGTAAAACCTACTTTGTGAACACCTTGTTGAGGAAGAAAAAAAAGTACAACACTATTGGAGTGCTGGTTTTTCCCTTTTCTGTAAATATAGCTAAACTCTTTATGAGTTTTAACTATATCAAATCCGCCTATACTGACAATTTTTTACGACCTTTAGCACGACGACGATTTAAAACATTACGACCGTTTTTAGTAGCCATTCTGGCTCTAAAACCGTGTGTTCTTTTTCTAGGTGTATTATGTGGTTGGTATGTTCTTTTCATATCGACATATCCTTATGTAATTTAAGAGCGAAATTATACGAAAGTTTTACTTAAAGAGCGGTTAAGAAAAGAAAAGAGGCTTATTTATAAGCACTCTTCTCTTCTAGTTTAATAATATGTTCTTAAGAGATTTTAACTTCAATCTCTCCATTGTTCATCACAAACTCAACTCGTGAGCCTTCTGTTACTCTACCTTCTAAGATAAGGTCAGCAAGTCTATCTTCAACAATCTCATAAAGAGCACGTTTAAGTGGTCTTGCACCATAGACAGGATCAAATCCAGCTTCAGCAATATACTCAACTGCTTCATCAGAAAGAGAAAGCTCAATATCACGCTCTTTCACTTTTGCTTTGATGTCATTAAAGAAAATTTCAACAATACCTTTAATCTCATCTTTACCAAGAGCATTAAAGATAACCACATCATCGAGTCTGTTTAAGAACTCTGGTTTAAACGCTTGTTTGAGCTCTGCCATTACAAGGTTTTCAAGCTCTTCACCACCATCTGGGTGAGCCATAATTTTATCACTTGCGATATTAGATGTTAAAATGATAATTGTATTTGTAAAATCTACAGTTACACCTTTATTATCAGTTAAACGCCCATCATCAAGTACTTGGAGTAGAATGTTAAACACATCAGGGTGTGCTTTTTCTACTTCATCAAATAAAATGACTGAGTATGGTTTACGACGAACCGCTTCAGTGAGCTGTCCACCCTCTTCATACCCTACATATCCAGGAGCAGCACCAACTAAACGAGATACTGCGTGTTTCTCCATATATTCACTCATATCGATACGAATCATCGCATCTTCAGAGTCAAACAGGAACTTCGCCAATGTTTTGGCTGTTTGTGTTTTACCAACACCTGTTGGCCCTAGGAATAAAAAGCTACCAATTGGTCTGTTTTTATCACTAAGACCTGCTTTGTTACGTTTGATAGCACGAGCAACTGCATGTGTAGCTCTTGCTTGTCCTACAACTGTTTTATTTAACTCATCTTCAACGTGAATAATTTTATCTTTTTCACTTTGAAGCATTTTATTGACTGGAATACCTGTCCATCTGCTAACGATAGAAGCAATAGACTCCTCATCAACAGAGTTTTTAAGAAGTGTCCCAGCCTCTTGCATACGTGCCCATTGTTCATTAAGCTCTTTTTCTTGCTCAATGAGTTTTGGAATCTCACCATACTCAATCTCAGCAGCACGGTTAAAATCAGACTGTGCTTTTGCAAGTTCTGCTTCACGACGTTTTGCTTCAATCTCACCTTTGATAGAGGAGATTTTCTCAAACACTTGTTTTTCTGTATCAAATTGAGATTGTAATTTTCGTACAGTCTCTTCCACATCAGCAAGCTCTTTTTCTATCTCTTCAAGACGTTTTTCATTTGATGGAGTTTTCTCCATTTTAAGCGCTTCTTTTTCAACCATAAGCTCGCTTAGTTTACGTTTTGCAGCACTGAGTTCATTTGGTTCAGACTCTATTTGCATCTTAAGCTCTGCTGCTGCCTCATCGATTAAGTCTATCGCTTTATCTGGCAGGAATCTATCTGCAATATATCTGCTTGAAAGTTTTGCAGCAGCTACAAGTGCAGAGTCTGTGATACTTACATTATGGTGTGCTTCAAGTCTCTCTTTTATTCCACGAAGGATTTGAAGAGATTGGTTCACTGTTGGTTCATCGACACTAATTGGTAAGAAACGGCGTTGCAATGCCGCATCTTTTTCAAAGTACTTTCTATACTCTTTGAGTGTAGTTGCCCCAATAGTATGAAGCTCACCACGTGCAAGAGCAGGTTTTAGGATATTTGCCGCATCCATTGAACCTTCACTAGCTCCTGCACCTACAATAGTATGAATCTCATCAATGAAGAGGATAATATTTCCATTCTCTTTTACCTCGTCAATGACCGCTTTAAGTCTGTCCTCAAACTCACCACGATATTTTGCACCCGCAATAAGCGCTGACATATCTAAGGCAATCAAACGTTTGTTTTGGAGTGATGTTGGAACATCTCCACTTTGGATACGTTGTGCAAGACCCTCAACAAGTGCAGTCTTACCAACCCCTGGCTCACCTAAAAGCATTGGATTGTTTTTCGTTTTACGAATCAAGATCTGCATTGTACGAGAGATCTCTTCATCACGTCCAATGACAGGAGGGAGTTTCCCCTCAGCTGCTTCTTTTGTTAAATCAATCCCATATTTTGAGAGTGCTTCGAGCGTTTCATCAGCAGTTTGTGAATCGATTGTCGCTCCACCACGAGCAGCTTCAAGCTCTTTTGCCAACTCCATCACATCTACATATTTCGGTAAGATCTCCGAAAATGGTGGTGTTTGCAAGTTTGCTAAAATATAAGTATCTACTGCTAGATAACTATCACCATTTTTAGCCATTAACCCTTCAGCATTTTGCAATGTTCTTACAAATTCATGGGAGAGCTTGATGCTCTCTTTTGTGACACTGGAAGATTTTGGCAGTTTTTCCGCTTGAGATTTGATATCAAGCTCCATCGCCACCTTGTCTATCCCCATTTTATTAAACATTTGGTTTAATACTGAGTCAGAGTTTGTTAGTAATGCCCACAAGAAATGGATAGGTGTTACCTCTTGATTTTTATTATGAAGTGCTAAAGATACCGCACTTTCAATCGCTTCTGTCATGTTATGTGTTAGTTTTTCAAAAATATTATTACTCATTTTTCAATCCTTTTTCTTTTTATCTGGCGTAATTATAGAATAATCCCCCATTTTGTATTGCTACTTTAGTAACATTCACAATGATACACTAAACTTTTTTATATATCTCTTTAGCATAGTTTTATTTCCTGTGATACCACCACTATGTATATAAAGGATCTCTTCTTGTGTTTTTTCTAACAACATTTTCCACATCAAAGGGGCATATAAAAGATCAAACTCTATACCTGCGTGTTTAAGTTTTTTATATATTTCAAAAAACTCTTTATAAGGTTTTGCAAAATGGTATTTTTTTTCTGGTTGTAAAATAATAAGATTGGGAGGGATAGGAGAGAGTGCTTGCATTTGTGTTTCTAGATAAGTAATATCACCGATAACAGGAGTTGTATATACTGTAAATTCAGGAAGATTAAGTGCCAAATAAAGCGCTGTTGTTCCCGTACCTGAAGGTGTAGCAACTGCTTTGAGTGAAGATGGCAAAAGATATCTTTGTTCTCGTATCTCATTAGCTAAAACACGCAACCCATCATAAGCAATTTTATCTGCACCTCCTTGATCCACTATACAGGTTGTTGTATCATCAGTGAGGATGGATAAAGAGGCGATAAATTCTCTGTAGAGCTCATTAGCGATCTCTTTATGTTGCATACCAAGAGAGAGTGCTTGGGCATAATTCCCCTCTTGCGAGAGTTGTTGCGTGTTAGAAAGTTGTTTAGTGTAGTAGATAAATTGCCACCCTTTTTGATGACATAATGCAGCTAGAGCAAGCATAGCATTCGATTGTGTACCACCATAAGAGATAATGGTGGTATATCTGTTTTTAGGAGTTTCTAGGAGTGTATAAAGTTTTCTATACTTGTTACCTGCTAAAAAAGGATCTATAAGTTCATCCCTTTTTACAAAAAATTCTCTCTCTTCAACAACAAGTTTTGAGATTGGAGAATTTTGCATCACACTTACTTAATCACTGCTTTTTTCTGTAGCTGATCCATTTTTTCTTTCATAACAGTTTTAAATTTTTCCAATTTTAAACGTTGTTCGATAAAACCTTTTACCTCATCAAATGCACGTGTCATTGCAGGCTTTTTATCTTCAAGATAGATAACATGATAACCATACTGGGTTTTTACAGGAGTTTTTGTAATCGTTCCTTTTTTCATACTAAATACTTTATCATTAAACTCAGGAACCATTTGTCCTTGAGAAAAATAACCAAGATCACCACCATTTGGTCCACTAGGTCCAGTTGATTCTTTTTTTGCCAGTTCAATAAACTTTTCTTTAAGTTTTTCACCACTTAAAGATTTTAGTTGATTAATAATCTTTTTGGCTTCATCTTCAGTTTTTACCAAGATATGGCGAGCATGAACACTCTCTTTCTCTTTGAACTCTTCTTTATTTTTATTATAATAATCTTTGAGTTCTTTTTGAGAAATTTTAATACCATCTAAAACTTTTTTCTGCCATACTTGAATCGCAAGTTCTTTTTTCATACGCTCTTCAAGTTTTTTATATTCATCTTTATACTCTTGAGAGTTAGTGATACCATTTTTCTTTGCATCATCATAAATAAGTTCTTTACCAACGAGCTGTTGGAGAACCTGTTGTCTAAAAATTGCCTGACGATCAGCTGGAAGCTGATTAAATCTCCCTTGAGTTGCTTGCATCAGTTCTCTGTCAACATCTTCTTGAGTAATGGATTTCCCATTTACAGTTACTAATGTTTGTGCAGAAGCCATTGTTCCAACCATTAATACAGCAGAGATAAACTTTGTTACTTTCTTCATCCTAATTTCCTTCAATTATTGTTGTTAGAAGAAGTTTAATAAGAATATATTAATAGTTATTAAACAAACAACCATTTATGCTCGTACTTTTAGATATTTATTTAAAATATATTCAAGTTTATCTTTTGTAAACGGTTTTGAAAGATAATCATCAAGTCCCTCTTTGAGTAACATCTCTCTGTCACCCTCCATTGCCATGGCAGTTAGTGCTACAATAACAGGCATATCCTGTTGATTCATCAGTCTCTCTTTTATCTTTTTAGTTGCGACAATACCATTCATCTGTGGCATATCGATGTCCATAAAGATCAAATCATATCTATTTTTTGTTGCCATTGCAACAGCTTCAAGTCCATTTGAAGAGATAGAAACAGATATATCATACTGTTGTAGCAAGATTTGGATAAGTCTTTGGTTGATTAAATTATCTTCAACAATCAACACTTTTATTTTATCATCAAGATGGAGTGGCTGTGCAATTTCAACCTCATTTTTAAGATTATAACTATGTAATGAATGGAGATGTTTTGCCATTTTACTAGGAAGCAATGGTCTGCGTATCACCTCATCAACAATATGGGTCAAACGGGTTCTCAATTTTTCATCTTCATCTAAAAGCATCACAACAGGAGCTTTCTTATAATAAGTGCCTAGTTCTAACATCCATGAAGAATCATCTTGATTTGCTACAATATATAAAGCATCGATTCCATCATAAACTTTATCATCCAAAACATTGGATTTAATAACATCGATAGCAAACGAACGAAGATAGATAGCCAAGAAGTTCGCTTCATCAACTTTATTTTGATCAAGTAACAGTACCTTCACATTTTTCTTAGGCATCATTTTATAGTTTTGTCCAGAAGCATTTTTAAAATTCAGAACAAAATTAACATAGGTACCAACATTTTGTTCACTTTTAATACGTAAATCAGAATCCATAAGTTGCACAAGTCCATGAGAAAGGCTCAACCCAACACCAAGTCTTTCATCCGCATGATTTCCTGCCGTAAACGGTTCATTGATGAATGCAATTTGCTCTTGAGAAATACCTTGTCCGTTGTCTTTGACCCCAAAACTGATTGTACAGTCACCATTTTGAAGTCTTTTAAGTAATTTTACTTCAATAATAACTCTTCCGCCACGATCAATAAATTTAATAGCATTATGTGTAATGGCATGCATAACCTGCATAATCTTATCAGCATCACCTTTAACATACTCAGGTATTTTAGGATCAATAAAACTTAGAACCTTTACCCCTTTACTTTTACCTTGTTTATAAAAATCATAAGAGAGTTTCTCCATTAACGGTAAAATATTGAAACTCTCAATATTGACCTCCATCCTTCCACCTTGGAGTTGAGAAAGGTTTAAAAGTGCTTCTATGTTGTTCATCAAACTTCTTGATGATTGATTAATCATCTCTATATATTCAGCTTGTTTTTTATCAAGATGAGTTTGTTTTAAAAGTTCTAAAAATCCTAAAATACCATTCATCGGTGTTCTAAACTCATGTCCGACATTTGCTAGGAATTTTGTTTTTAGTTTTTCAATCTCTTTGGCTTTGAGTTCCGCTTTGTGTAACTGTGTAACATCTTCAAGTTCGAGGATATAAAGTTTTTTATTACGCGGATAGACACTACATTTGACATTTATCATCAAAGTAGAACTATCGTTTTTAGCAATATTGACTCTATGCCCATCATGCTTGTATTTACGAATATAATCAAGCCAGTTCTTCTCTGATTCTGTAAATATCTCCTCACTTTCATTTAAAAAGATATCTCTTATAGACTCATTTTCACGAACAAAATCACGTATATCATAGTAACCCATAGTATCTAAGAAACGGCGGTTTGCCCAAATCCATCCCTCGCCGTTTAAAAAGCACAGAAGCATAGTATCGCTTCTATCAACATTGTATTTAAAAAATTCTCTATCTAAATATGAGGAGAGTCCCCTGTCATTTTGAGGTATCTCTTCAACAACATCATGCTCTTTTTTATTTGAAAATATTGAAAACAAGCCCATAATATACCCTTTAAAAGTCATTATTTTGATTATAACACAAAAAAAAGGTAAAATCGCTTTTATGAAAAAAGCAACAAAAAAAGAGATTACAGAAATACACAAACGGTTTATAGAACGTTACAGCGATGCGGTAACGGAGCTTGAATATAAAAATGCATATGAACTTGTCATCGCAGTAGCACTCTCAGCACAGTGTACAGATAAGAGGGTCAACCTCATCACCCCTGCACTTTTTGAAAAATATCCCAGTGTTTATGAACTTGCTCAAGCAGATATAGATGATGTAAAAGAGCTTATAAAAAGTTGTTCCTTTTTTAACAATAAAGCAAAAAATATTATTAAAATGGCTCAAAGAGTAGTCAAGGTCTATGATGGAGAAATCCCAATGAATGAAAAAGATCTCCAAACACTCGCAGGTGTAGGACAAAAAACAGCCAATGTTGTTATGATAGAATATACAGGTGCTAACCTTATGGCAGTTGATACCCATGTTTTTAGAGTTTCACATCGTTTGGGTCTTAGTGATGACAAAACTGCCAAAGCAACAGAAGCAACTCTTGTCAAAAAATTTAAAAATGATTTACATGCTCTGCATCAGGGGATGGTGCTTTTTGGTCGCTATATTTGTACTGCTAAAAATCCAAAATGTGAGGAGTGTTTTTTAACTGATCTATGCAAAACAAAAGAGAGTTTTAAAGTTTAGGTATGAAAGGTGCTTGTATTGCATATGAAAACACTATTTTTATTTATTATTACAATTTTTATAACAGGGTGCTTAAACAAGCATGGTATCTCTGCTAAATACTACAGTGACTGTAAAGAGTATTATGATCTACAAGGTTTCTACCACAAGGATTGTGGAGAGGATGATATTGTAACCTACAAAGAGATAAAAAATAAACTCACTATAAAAAAAGAACAACCAAAAGGAAATGTTTGGTAAAACTCTTTTACTTAATCGCTATAAAAGTAGCAAAGTTTGCCCACCGAAACACCACTTCACAATGACTAAACCCGGCATTCTTTGCCATGATAATATTTTCCTCTTCACTATAAGGAACCAAAACATTCTCTAATGCTTCACGTTTTTGCATAATCTCATACTCACTATAACCTTGCTCTTTTTTAAAATCGTAGTAACACTCTATAAGATCTTTGTTGAGTTTTGGATGATGAGAAATAACTTTTTCACTAAAAATAAACACACCCTCTTTTTTTAAAGAGGCAGCTATTTTTTTAACTAATTCCTCTCTTACCAAAGGACGAATAAACTGAAGAGTATAGTTACTCACAAATACATCAGCTGTTTTATACTCATACTCCAAAATATCACCATACACAACCTCTATGGCAGCATTGTAAGCTTCAATTTTTCTTCGAGCCTGTTGCAACATCGCTTCTGAATTATCAAGACCTATCAACGTTGCGTGTTTTTGCAAATTTCTATGGATATTTAAAAGTAATGATGCTGTAGAACATCCCAAATCATAAAGCACACCATCTTCATCTAAGTTTTTTAGTACAAAAAACTGTGTAATTTTTTGACTCTCTTTATAAAAAGGAACACTGCGCTCAAGCATATCATCGAAAACGGCAGCAACCTCTTCATCAAACTCAAACTGTTTTTTTATCGGTTTTGTAAATACTGTATCATTCATACACGCAATTCTATCGAAATTACTCTACAATTGAAAATTAAAGATAAAATAGAGTACAATCCCTTACTACAAACTCTTTATTAAGGATATAAATTTATGTTTATTTTGAAATATTTCATAATGTTTTCCCTCTTTCTATTGACTTTTGGTTTTATGGGTTGTTCTGAAGAAAACAATAGTGCTACACCATCAACGACAACTCCCAATACTGAAGCTAGAGCACAACTTGGTAATCTTGCAAATGCACAAGTCCATATCTATAAGATAGAAGACAATGGTTCCTTATCACTACAATGGAATGAAACAACATCTTCTGGAAATACTCTTGATAATATTGGAAAATTCAACAGTCATATCAATGAACTAGAACTCAATCGTTTTTATATATACGAAGTGGTTGGCGGGGAGGATTGGGATTTTGATGATGACGGTATTTTAGATGAGAACTATACTCTAAACAACGGTAAAATACGCGCTGTCGCTAATCAAAATGATATCAAATATGTTGGAAGCAATCTTAAGGTCACATTGGCGAGTGAAATTCTTTACGAACTTGTGGAGAGAAATATTACACACGACTTTAATGCAACCACTTTTGAGTCTTTACTTGATACAACAGCACAATCTATAGTTTATGATATAGATAATAACGGAAAAATAAATGTAAGAGATGTATTGGTTTATACAGTTCCATCATACAAACCTATGCTCAATACCACTTATAACACGCAACTTGACACCTTACTTACTAATATTCATCAAGGTACAACAGCATTACCAAACCTAGTGATAACATCTGAAGAAAATCTTACTGTCTTAGAAAATATGACATCTATTACCACACTACAGGCCAGAGACCTAGAGGGGGATTCTCTTACATGGAGTATTGTTGGAGGGGATGACAAAGATATGTTTTCCCTTAACAGCAGTACTGGTGAGCTCTCCTTTCTTAGTGCTCATGATTATGAACATCCAACAGACAGTGATACAAACAATACATATATGGTCGATATCAATGTTACTGATGGCACACACTATCATACACAAAACTTTACAATTTATGTACTCAATATTAATGATATAACGCCAACCATTGTAACAGCAGATCAATCAATATCTGAAGCACATACGAAAGTAACAGCACTACAAGGGATTGATTTAGATGGTGATTCTTTGAGTTGGTCACTCACTGGTGGAGATGATAAAGATCTTTTTACAATTAACAATAATATTTTAGAGTTTATCACCGCTCCAAATTACAATCAACCATTAGACAGTGATACAAATAATATCTATGTGGTGCAAATCACACTTACAGATGGAGAGCATAATGTTTCTAAAACCTTTCATATTACTGTTACAGATATCCTTTTAGAAAGTTTTATTATAACTGTACAGACTGACAACAACGGTACCTCATCAGATACACAGTTCATAGTTCCCACAAAATTCGGTGAAATATACAATTACAATATCGACTGCGATAATGATGGTGTAGACGAAGCAACAGCAGTTGATGGCAACTATACCTGTAACTATACCAGTGCTGGTGAATATAAAGTTGTTATTAAAGATAATTCTGGAAAATATACAGGCTTTCCAAGAATATATTTTAACAATGAAGGGGATAAAGAAAAAATTACAGGTATCAACCAATGGGGTGCAGGACAATGGAGCTCAATGCAAGGTGCTTTTTATGGATGCAAAAATCTCAATAATGCAGGAGGAGCAGCTACCGATTCTCCAAATTTATCGACAGCTACTTCGATGTATTATATGTTCACTGATGCGAGTTCTTTTAACCAAGATATCAGTCATTGGGATACAAGTACCATTACAACAATGAGAGGTATGTTCTATGGAGCTTTGGCATTTAACCAAGACATAGGGCAATGGGATGTATCCAATGTTACTGATATATCTAGTATGTTTAAATCTACTGCTTCATTTAATCAAGATATAAGTGATTGGAACACCTCTAATGTTACCGATATGTCTAGTATGTTTTATGGTGCTTTGGCATTTAACCAAGATATCAGTAAATGGGATACATCTCAAGTAACGAATATGTCGCTTATGTTTAAAAACACTGCTCTTTTCAATCAAGATATCTCAAACTGGAACACTTCCAATGTCACAGATATGAATGATATGTTTTATGGTGCAGCTGTCTTTAATCAAGATATAGGGCAATGGGATACACATAATGTTACTGATATGAGTGGTATGTTTAAAAGCGCCCCCCTTTTTAACCAAGATATCAATGACTGGAACACCACTAATGTAACTGATATGTCAAGTATGTTCTATAGTGCAACAAATTTTAATCAACCACTTGATAAATGGAATACATCTTCAGTGACACATATGGGCAGTATGTTTAAATATGCAACACATTTTAATCAATATATAGGAACATGGAACACAGGCAATGTCAGAAATATGTCTGGAATGTTTTACTGGGCAGAAGCATTTAATCGAGGTATTGGCAACTGGAATACTACACATGTTACTGATATGAACGCTATGTTTAAAGATGCACACCATTTTAATCAAGATATTGGTAACTGGGATACTGCAAAAGTTACTACCATGAAATATATGTTTTATAATGCAGCAGCTTTTAACCAAAATCTTGCACAATGGGATATCTCTAATGTAACTGATATAAGTTATATGTTCAAAAATGCAATCAGGTTTAATGGTACACTTAACAATTGGGACACATCGAAAGTAACCAAGTTTAGTAGCATGTTTTATAATGCAAAAGCATTTAACCAAGATATTAGTAGCTGGGATACATCCAATGTTGAAAATATGACATCAATGTTTAAAGATGCAACCGCATTTAATCAAGATATCGGCAACTGGATAACTTCCAAAGTAACAAATATGAATAGTATGTTTTATAACGCAGCAGCTTTCAATCAAGATATCGGTAACTGGGATACAGGTAAAGTCACTGATATGGCACTTATGTTTAAAGATGCTACAGTATTTAATCAATATATTAAATACTGGAATACTGAAAATGTCACAACAATGAATAGTATGTTTTATAATGCAAAAGCATTTGATCAAGATATAACATTGTGGAATACATCCAATGTAACTGATATGTATAGAATGTTTTATGGGGCTAGTGCATTTTCTGGACACGATCTTAGTGGCTGGAATGTTTCAAAAGTGACTGATCATACTGACTTCTTCCTCAATGCAGGAGATAATAATATTGAGCCTCTTTGGCCTTAAAACAAAAGGAAAATAAAAATGGAAATAAGTACCTCAACATGGATGATGATAGCATTTGTAATAGCTATGATTTTTAGTATATGGAAGATGTATCCATTTTTAGTCAACAGAACACTTGAAGATGACGATACTGGAGAAGATGCACATGAATATTTAGTGAACCATATGCATAAGGTTCTACAAACTTGTGAAACTACACCTGATGCAAAGGAGTTGCATGAAAAGATGGTAGAGCATGAAGAGTTTGACAAAGAGCGTCATTGGAGATTTAATCTTAATAAACTCCATCAGCTCTTACACAAACACTATGTGAAATATCCTCATTTGAGTTCTATAGAGGATATCCACAAAGAGATTAAGAGTAATTCTTAGTTTCTATTCATCGCATTGAGATCTTCAAATGCTTGAATAACACGTGCTACTAGTCCCTCTTGACCAGCACGCAACCATTTTCTAGGATCATAATATTTTTTATTTGGTTTATCATCCCCTTCAGGATTACCAATTTGTGATTGTAAGTAGTCATGATATTTTTCAATATAGTTTCTTACACCATTCCAAGTAGCCCACTGTGTATCAGTATCGATATTCATTTTAATAACACCATAACTGATAGCTTCACTAATCTCTTCTGGAAGTGAACCAGAACCACCATGGAAAACAAAATTTACAGGTTTTTCTCCTGTATTAAATTTTTCTTGAATATATTTTTGAGAGTTGTCTAAAATTTTTGGTGTAAGTTGAACATTTCCAGGTTTATATACACCATGAACATTACCAAATGATGCAGCAATAGTAAAGTTTGGAGAGACCGCACTGAGCTCTTTATATGCAAGAGCCACCTCTTGGGGTTGTGTGTATAAAAGAGCATTGTCAATATTTGTATTATCAACACCATCTTCCTCGCCACCTGTAACACCAAGTTCGATCTCAATATGCATACCAATTTTAGCCATACGTTCCAAATAAGCTTTTGATGTACCTATATTAAACTCCAAAGTCTCTTCTGAAAGATCTAACATATGAGAAGAAAAAAGTGGTTTTCCCTGAGTTTTATAATAGTTTTCACCAGCTTCTAAAAGAGCATTAATCCAAGGAAGTAGCTTTTTAGCAGCATGATCAGTGTGTAGTATTACAGGAACACCATACGCTTCTGCCATCATATGCGTATGAATAGCGCCACTTACAGCTCCTAAAATTGCAGCACGTTCATTCTCATTGCTTAAACCCTTGCCAGCATAAAACTGTGCACCACCATTACTAAACTGGATAATAACAGGAGAGTTGGCTTTTTTAGCAGCTTCTAATACACCATTGATAGACTCAGTATTAACTACATTCACTGCGGGAATTGCAAAGCCTTGCTCTTTTGCATGATTATAAACTTTTAAAACATCTTCACCAAATAAAACACCAGGTTTAACAATATCTAAGATACCTTTACTCATTACTCTTCCTAAAAAATTTAATTTTCAAATTATAATATATACTTCATTTAAAACAACTTTATGATAGAATTGTTATTCTAAGGTATAACACAGAAAGTGGACTATGAAAAAAAAACAAGCTATATACACTGATATCATTCTTATTGATATTATCAATTTCTCAAAACTACATCTTGATGAACAGCTTGAAATCGTTACTTTTTTAACAAGAAGCTTCAAGCGGGTTATCGAAAAAATGTTGGTGAGTTCTCGTATGAGTTTACCTAAACTTATAGAGGGATTTGTTTCAACGGGAGATGGGTTTTATTGTATTCTCAATCCAAAATTTAAAGGCTATGGTACCATTTTGGCATTGAGCTTTAACCATTTTTCTGAACAAATATCTAAAAAATATACCTATTTCAATGGTATTAGAATTGCTGTTCACACAGGCTATATACATAATTTTAAAGATATCTTGGGTAATACAAACTTCATTGGTGACGGACTCAATGACTGTGCAAGATATTTGGAATACAAGAACTACGCTATCTCTACTGTGATGGTATCTGATATAGCCTATGAACAATTTAGCAAATTTTTAGAAAGATATAAAGATTTTGAAAAGCTGTTATTACATATGGAGCTCAAACACTCAAGCGCTTATGAATTTTATGACAAACATGGAAGCAAAAAACAAGGATACCTTATATGGCTTCGAAAATCGGGTATAATTATCCCACCAAAAATCACTTTTTAAAAGGGAGGCTATGAGACTTACAATTGATGAATATTCTAAACGTTTTAAAATGTCCAAAGAGATGATTTATTCAAAAATAAAAAATAAAAAGTTAAACACAATCACAGAAAATGGTATTTTATACATAGTTATTCCCAAAGAACTTATCACTATACAAGAAGAGAATACACCAAATGTTCAAAATATCAAGCCTCCATCTCCATCTAAACCAAAAACAACTGTTGCAATGGTTCTAGCACTCTATCAAAAAGAAAATCAACAACTCAAAGAAAAAATTGTTCAACTTGAGGCCAAGATTGATAAACTCATAGATGATAAAGAACAAATGCTTCGAGATGAGATGCAAAAAATAGAAAAAGTTTATACAACCAAAGATGAGCAGTTGAAGTCTATTATAGAACTCGTTAATGCAAAACTTCTTCAAGAACAACACCAACAAACACCTACTATACATGAGGTACAAACAGTTGAAACCAAAAAACTCAAAGATGAACCTGCAAAAGAAGAGATAGTAGAGCTCAAAGAGTATCTCAAAACATTAGACCTAGAAACCTATCAGAAAAAAGTGATTAAGAAAAGATTTCTAGCTGCCTACGGAAGCGACATAAGAGTTTTAAAACAAAACGGTAAGCTTTATTTAAACTTCACAAAATACGACTACACTGATTTGCTAGAATATTAATTCTTAGCAAGTCTTTATACCCTCTTTCTAACACATATTAAAAAACATAGATATTCAACTTCATTGCAACCTTTAAACATAGCATATGTATCCCTACAAGTTACTCTAATCATCACTATATTATACGAAATAACGCATATTAAATACATTTTAAACTATATTAAATATTAATTAGATTATATTTAGAACAATATAATATATAATAAACACATTAATTTGTGTATAATAATGATTAAAATGTATATTTAAGTATTTATTCAGTACAATTCTCGCTATGCAAATTAATGACTTGTTTAATATCCTACATAATGCTGTAGAATCTCAGAATAATGGTAAAAAGATATCTCTCAAAGATATGGCGCAATCACTAGGGTTATCTATGCGTACATATCAAGACTGGAAATTGGGACGTACTAAACCTCAAGCCGCTATCGCTGTGATCAAAATGTTAGGAAAATTAGATGACGATGAAATAATCAGAGCTGTTCGAAAAATCAACAAACTAGAGGACAAATGATGGGAACATTAACAAAAAAAGAGAGAGATGCTTTAGAAGATGTCTTTTTATCAATACAGACTTCAAGTGATAAATCAAAAAAAATAAAAGAACTTCTAAACTTGTTATTTCTTTATATAAGGAAATTCAATTTCAAAAACCAACTTAAAGTCGTAAATAAGGGACTAAAAGAAACAAAATTATCACAATATTCACTCAAAACAGCTCAAAAGAAGAAAAATTTAAGCAAATAAACTATAAAGTATCTTTAGCTGAATTATTTCATGTCGTGGGTAGGCATAAAAATTCGGAAAAAATCTAATCCAAGGGTACATTTATGAACAAAGCGCAATTCGTCGAATTAGTACAAAAACATGGTAATTATAAAACTAAGGTAGAAGCTGAAGCAGCTATTAAAGCATTTACAGAGGCTGTAACAGAAGCATTAGTACAAAAAGAAGATGTTTCTTTAGTAGGTTTTGGTAGCTTTAACTCTGCTCTTCAAAAAGGAAAAAGTGGAAAAGTTCCTGGTACTGATAAGACATACACTACTCAAGATAAAATGGTTCCTAAATTTAAAGCTGGCAAAGGTCTAAAAGACCGTGTTGCAGCTGGTAAATAATTGTATGTGTCATCTTTTTAGATGACACTCTTCCTTTTCTCACATGAATTTTTCAATAAAATCTTTCTTTACAAAAAACAAAGTTCCCTCAAAGAATAAAGAGGAATCTGAACTTTTAAAAAATGTAAAATCATTATCAAAATACAGTGATTTGTTTGTATTTGATGAAGTCACCATCTATCATCATACTCACAAATATAGAGTTCCTTTAATTATTTTTGACAAAACAAGGGGATTGTATATTTTTGAAAAAAAACAATGGAGTTTTAATGAACTTCAAAACGCTAAAATTGAAAGAGAAGAGCAGAGTAAACCATCTCAAAACTCTCTTTCTTACAACTTTTTGCAAAATATTATTAAACAAAAATTCAATGAGCTTATCCATAATGACGGTGTTTCTTTATACAACTGTTTACTTTTAGAAAATCTTACTTATGAAGAATATAATAGATTAGATAAAAGTATAAAAGAATATTTGCCAGAAGATAGCATCATATTTAAAGATATGCAAAAAGCTGATATTTTTAAAAAACTGCAAAGTATTGCCAAAGAAGATCCAAACCTTCCTGATACCAATACTGTTTTAGGTAATTTACTTATACAATACACCATTATTGATAATGATGCTTTACATTTTTGTTCTTTAGAACAACGTGAGTTCTTGGATCAAGAGTTGCAATATACATTTAACCTAACAGGCAAACATAAGAGTGGAAAAACAAATCTTTTACTATTAAAAGCTATTACAGAGGTTTTAAATAACCCAGATAAAAAAGTTATTATTCTTAAACCTACCATACTCTCAAAAGATATACTACAACAAAAATTTTTAAATATTATAGAACACGCAATTATAGAGATTAATCTTAACTCAATTGAGATAGTCACACCTATAGAACTTGTAAATAAACATCTCCACAAACTAAAATTAAAACAACTTGATGATATCTTATATATAGACAAAAAACTTATGAAAAAAAGTTTTGATGTTGCTGATATTATTATGTGTGATGATTCATATCTTTTATCAGATTTTTTCATACGCTATCTTCAACATATTCAAAAAGATAAAACACTGCTTGTTGTCAATAATGAAGATTTACCAATTAGTTATACATTAGAAAACAACTATCAAAACCCTAAAAAAGAAGTTCGATTTCATTTAACAACCCCTCATGCGAAAGTTCTTCATCTCATTGCATCAGCATGCAAGAAGTATGATTCTAAAGAGATAATAGTTATTAGCAACTCTTTGTCAAAGGAGAAACTGCATGATGATCTTACCTCTTTTATACCCTGTCCAATCAGCTTGATAGATGGAGATAAAAACCTTATCAATCAGAATTTGGACAATATTAAATTAGCAACTTTTAATGATATTGTTGATATACAGGCAAAATACTCTGTTATAATAGATTTATGTTTTAATAATTCTCATCTACTTGAGGATGCATTAAATCTTGCAACAGATTATACAGATATCCTTTATGAAGAGGATTGTTTTGAAATTAAATCATTGAAGGATAAACTTGATAACAAAAACTGAAAATGAGTGGAAAGAACTGCTCACACCTGAAGAGTTTTATGTGTGTCGTCAACATGGTACAGAAGCTCCGTTTTCTGGAAAATATTATAATTGTAAAGATGAAGGTATTTACAAATGTGTATGTTGTGATGCACCACTTTTTGAATCATCAACAAAATTTGACTCTGGAACTGGATGGCCTAGCTACTATGAAGCGATAAAGGATGCAGTTATAGAGATTCAAGATACTAGTTTTGGTATGGTTCGTACCGAAGTTCGTTGTGCAACATGTGACGCGCATTTAGGACATCTATTCCCTGATGGTCCAAAACCAACAGGGATGAGATATTGTATTAACTCAGTATGTTTAAAACTTGAAGAGGAGGATTAATTTTATGAAAAAAATATTGTTAGCGTTTATATTGCTTTTAAATATACAACTTATAGCAGGGGAAAACCCTCATGTAGTTTTAAAGACAACACAAGGTAAAATAAAATTGGAACTTTTTCCAGATATAGCACCAAAAGCAGTAGAAAATTTTATAACACATGTTCAAAATGGTTATTATAATCATAATGCATTCCATCGAATTATTAAGAATTTTATGATCCAGGCTGGTGATCCTACAGAAACGGGACGAGGAGGAGAGAGTATTTGGCATAAAGATTTTCAAGATGAATTTAAGCCAAATGTAGTCTTTGATAAAGCAGGTATTTTAGCAATGGCAAATCGTGGTCCAAATACCAATGGAAGTCAGTTTTTCATTACTACTGCGCCAACTCCATGGCTCAATGGTCGTCACACAATCTTTGGAAAAGTTGTAGATAAAAAATCTATGCAAACACTAAAAAAACTTAATGATGTTGCAACTACAGGAAGATATGGAGGGGATAGACCTTTAGAGAGACAAGAAATTGTCAAAGCATATATTGTAAAAAATAAACAATAATGGGCTCAACTACTTATATTACCAGTTTTTTCAACTGGCGACTCAACTTTACTTTACTGTTTCTTTTGGTAGTATTCTTTTTTTCCCTTTTTTTTAACCATACCGTAAACCATAGTTTTTTTCTTGCATTGTCTGCGTTTATTGGGGCATATATGGCTATAAATATTGGAGCAAATGATGTTGCTAATAATGTTGGTCCTGCTGTAGGTTCACAAGCACTTACGATGACTACTGCCGTCATTGTAGCAGCTATTTTTGAAGCGAGTGGAGCATTGATAGCTGGTGGGGAGGTTGTTAAAACCATTAAGAAAGGTATTATAGATATATCTGCATTTGGTGGGAACACTGATCCTTTCATATGGGCAATGATGGCAGCCTTATTATCTGCTGCACTGTGGCTTCATATAGCGACAACTCTTAAAGCACCTGTTTCTACAACACACTCTATAGTGGGTGGTGTTATGGGTGCTGGAATTGCAGCAGCAGGCTTTGCAATAGTCTCTTGGAGTACAATGGCTAAAATTGCTGCTTCTTGGATTATATCTCCACTTTTAGGTGCTCTTATCGCTGCTATTTTTCTTTATTCAATTAAGCAGACAATTGTATTTCAAGAAGATAAAATAGAAGCTGCAAAAAAGTTTGTTCCAATCTATGTGGCTTTAATGTCATGGGCCTTTATCACATACTTGACACTCAAAGGGCTAAAAAAAATATGGCCTCAAATAGTTGAACTCTTAAACTCTTTACCATTTATTACCCTAGAAGTTACAAAAAAACCATCATTTGCAACTGCTTTGCTCCTAGGGCTGTTTGTAGCCTTTATTGTTTACTTTCTTATGAAAAGAAAACTTGCATCACCGAAACATGTTTTGAAAAACAATCGAGAATCACTCAATAAACTTTTTACCATTCCGCTGATTTTCGCAGCAGCACTTCTTAGTTTTGCACATGGTGCTAATGATGTAGCAAATGCTGTTGGTCCCTTGGCTGCAATTAATGATGCTCTGCTTCATGGAAATATAGGAACAAAAGCTTCTATTCCTTTATGGGTAATGGGAATTGGGGCACTTGGCATCGCTCTTGGTTTAGCACTCTATGGTCCAAAACTTATTCGAACAGTAGGAAGTGAAATAACTGAACTTGATCAAATGAGAGCATTTTCCATTGCAATGGCAGCTTCCATTACTGTTATTATAGCTTCTCAACTAGGACTTCCAGTAAGTTCTACACATATTGCTATAGGTGGTGTTTTTGGAGTTGGTTTTTTACGAGAATATTTACAAGCGGATAGTAACGAAGAAAAGACACATTATGTAGAAAGAGGTTTTATTAAAAAGATTATAGCAGCATGGATCATTACAGTACCTGCAACGGCTTTACTCTCTGCTTTTATTTTCTATATCATTCGCTTTCTTATAAACTAAAGAGACACTCTCTTTAGTTTATAACTTTGGTCCAGCAGCTGAAAAGTCAAACTCACTGTCTTCGCTCTGGTATTTTTTAAAGTTATCAATAAACATTTGAGCTAACTTATCACGAGTAACATCAAACTCTTCTTTATCTTCCCAAGCATTTCTAGGATTTAAAATATCTGGATCAATATCACCTAAAGTTTTTGGAACATGAAGAGCAAATGTTTTTGTCGTATCAAATTCACTCTCTTTAATGCTACCATCTAAAATAGCATTGATACATGCACGAGTATCTTTAATGCTCATACGTTTTCCAACACCATATCTTCCACCTGTCCATCCAGTGTTAACAAGATAAACATTTACATCATGCTTATCAATCTTTTCACCAAGAAGTTTTGCATATACTGTTGGATGTAAAGGTAAAAATGCTTCACCAAAACACGCAGAGAATGTTGCCACAGGTTCTGTAATACCACGCTCAGTTCCTGCTACTTTTGCAGTATAACCACTTAAGAAATAGTACATTGCCTGTTCACGAGTAAGTTTTGAAACTGGAGGAAGTACACCAAATGCATCAGCTGTTAAGAAGATAATATTTTGAGGATGTCCAGCCATTAAATCTGGTTTATGGTTTTCAATATGTTCAATCGGATAAGAAACACGAGTATTTTCTGTTTTAGAACCATCTTCGTAATCTACTTCACCATTTTCATCGACAACAACATTCTCTAAAAGTGCACCTCTTTTAATAGCACCATAGATCTCTGGTTCACTTTTACCATCAAGATTAATAACTTTTGCATAGCATCCACCTTCAAAGTTGAAGACACCATGGTTATCCCATCCATGTTCATCATCACCAATTAGAGCACGGTTTGGATCTGTAGAGAGTGTCGTTTTTCCTGTACCACTTAAACCAAAGAAAAGTGCTGTATCACCCTCTTTTCCAACATTTGCAGAACAGTGCATAGAAAGTTTACCCTCTAATGGTAACCAGTAGTTCATCATTGAAAAAATCCCTTTTTTCATTTCACCACCATAATATGTACCACCAATGATTGAAATATTATTTTCAATATCAAACATAACGAACACTTCAGAGTTCAATCCGTGTTCCTTCCATTTATCATTGATAGTTTTACAAGCATTTAAAACAGTAAAATCTGATTTAAACACTTCAAGTTCAGCTTCTGTAGGACGTATGAACATATTTTTTACAAAATGTGACTGCCAAGCTATTTCAGATACAAAACGTACTGATCTTTTAGAGGCTGGTGAAGAACCACAAAAAACATCAGTAATATAAAGATCTTTTCCAGAAAGCTCTTCACGAGCCACTTCTAAAAGTTCATTAAATACTTCTTCAGATACTGGCTTGTTCACATCACCCCAAGCTATATATCTGTTTGAAGGATCTCTTTGAACAAAATACTTGTCTTTTGGACTACGACCTGTAAAGATACCAGTATCTACGGCTGTCGCACCACTTTTTGTTAGTTTCACTTCACCATTGTCAAGTTCATGTTGAATTAACTCATCATAGCTAAGGTTATGGTAGACCTTCCCTATATTTTTAAGTCCTAAATCTTCTAATTCCGTTAAATTCATAATTTACCTTCAGGGTACATATTAATATTGATATATTCAAATATATCATCTAGGGTGAAATTATACTACTTATAAACCTAAATTAAAAGTAAAATCACAAGATTTTTGCAACATTATTGAAAATATAAAAGATTATAAAAAAGAAATTAATATTCAACATTAATTTAAGAATACTTTGGTTAAAATTACACCTCTTAAAAAGCTCGGTTAACTCAGTGGTAGAGTGCCACCTTGACATGGTGGTGGTCACTGGTTCAAATCCAGTATCGAGCACCATACAACACTTTAAGCCTCAATACTATACAATCTTCTAAAGGTTACACCTAAATTAGAAGGATTTCTCATGAAAAATATCACAACACAACTAGAACAATATGTACAAAAATGTGATGAAGTTTACCTATCAAGTCATCTTCAAAATATACTCAAAAAAGCCTCTTTGAATGTATCTCAAATAAATGTAAAGAAATTAAAAAAACTACTTCAAAAAAAGATAGTTCTTCTTGATGTACGAGAACCTGAAGAGTTTGCTTCTGGGTATATCAATGCACAAACTGTATTGACAATACCAAGAGGTAAACTTGAATTTGTTGCCATTGAAAAAATAGCAAAACAATTTGGTCAAGATCAACTCATTGTGACTTATTGTCTTAAAGGACCTCGTGGTTTGCTTGCAGCATATCAACTTCAAAAATTAGGTTTTACCAATGTGTATAATCTTGAGGGTGGTATTTTACAATGGTTGGCAAAAGGAAATAGTATCAGAAATTATTTAGGGGAGATGAAGTTAGTTTCATAATTATATTTGGTGGAGCTGTGCGGAATCGAACCGCAGTCCGAAACCTAGCTACTCTTGGCGTCTACATGTTTAGAAAGGTTGTTTATATCTCATCTTGCTTCACACAACCTGCAAAGCTACACAAGACCAGCCTCTAATGTTCATCTTGCATGGAGACACACGCAAGATATATCTAAATGATTGGTTATACTTCGAACCCTGCCTATTTAGAATCAGCAGGTGAAGCAGCCCGTCCTCTTAACGAGGGGGTAAAACTTAAGCTACTGCTAAAGCTGGGCGATAATTTGTATTGTTTGCGTTTATTCGCGTTGAGCCGTATAACGGAAATGCTCAGTCCGACATGCAACCAAGAGCTACTAGATCCCGTCGAAACCAGGTCAGCCCCATAGTGTAGAATTATATTATACCAAAAAGTGTGTATATTTTGTAAAAAATTAAATTTTTGATTTTGATATAAAGAGTTAAGTGGTGGCCTGTCTCGGAATCGAACCAAGGACACAGTGATTTTCAGTCACTTGCTCTACCGACTGAGCTAACAGGCCAAAATAAAAAAAGTCTTTAAAAGAAGTGGTGGCCTGTCTCGGAATCGAACCAAGGACACAGTGATTTTCAGTCACTTGCTCTACCGACTGAGCTAACAGGCCATCTTTTAAAGGCTGAAATTATAAGCAAACTCTACTGAATTTTAGCTTACAAAGAAAACATTATCGTATTTTCAATGTAATTAAGGCTAAAACATTCGATAAGATGGCTATAATCCAAAAACGAACAATTATTTTATTTTCTGCCCACTGCTTCATTTCAAAATGATGATGAATAGGTGCCATAAGAAAAACTCTTTTTTTCCGAAGCTTAAAACTACTAACTTGTAAAATCACTGAAAGTGTCTCTATAACGAAAATGGAACCTATAAGTAAAAGAAGAATTTCACTCTTACTTATTATCGCCAAATATCCTAAAAAAGCTCCAACTGTCAAAGAACCACTATCTCCCATAAATACTTCAGCAGGATGACAGTTGTACCATAAAAACCCGCATAAAGCCCCAATAAGAGCACTAGCAATTATTGCTACCTCACTAACAGCAAAATTTGGCATAAGAAGATAGCTACTAAGCTTAACATTACCAGTAATATAAATAATAATACTAAAACTTACTAAAGCTGCGATGGAAGGAACCGTCGCCAAACCATCAAGACCATCTGTTAAGTTAACAGCATTGGATGTAGCAATGATAACAAGCATCCACAAAGCAACTGCGAACATCCCCATATCAAGAACTGGCTTTTTCAAAAAAGGAACATACAAATCTGTATTGAAATCCGCCACATAGCATAGAAAACACGCAACAATAAATGCTGAAACTATCTGCAATAAAAGTTTTGTACGTGCTTTAAAACCTGCCAGATTTTCACTTTTTTTTATTTTTGCAAAATCATCCCAAAAACCTATGCTCATAAAAAGTACAAGAGTAATAAGTGCACCGAGTGCATATGCATTGGTTAAGTTTACACTAATCAATGTTGCTATGATAGTAGCACCAATAAAGACTATACCTCCCATAGTAGGAGTAGATGCTTTTTCTTGATGACGATCAGGTGCCCAGTCGTTTATAGGTTGGACACTTGATGTTCGTTGTGCCCAACGTATAAATTTTGGAAAAAGATACAAAGAGATAATTAAAGCAAGAAAAAATGCTATACCTGCACGGATAGTAATATATCCTAAAAGATTAATATGAAAAATTTCGTGTAACCAAAAAAGCAATGATATTCCTATATTTATGAAATGAAAGTACTATTATATAAATTAAAAGTGACATTATAGTATAATCCACACTAGAAAATCTAACATATTAGGAATAATGGTGAGTAAAAAAGCAATTTTAGTGATTACTGATGGTATTGGATATTCTGATAAAACAGAGTTCAATGCTTTTTACAATGCAAATAAACCAACATACGATAAACTTTTTGCACAGGTTCCCCACTCTCTTATTGATACTTTTGGTTTAAGTGTCGGTTTACCTGAAGGGCAGATGGGTAACTCTGAAGTTGGTCATATGAGTATAGGTAGTGGTAGAGTTTTATATCAAGATCTTGTTAAAATCTCTTTAGCCCTCCAAGAAGATACTTTAGAACATAATGAAGTGCTTCAAAACCTTTTCCATACTTCGGATAGGCTTCATCTTATTGGGCTTATGAGTGATGGTGGTGTACACTCTCATATAGATCACTTTATGGGTATTGCTGATATTGCAGCACGCAATGGTAAGAAAGTTTTTTTACATCTTATTACAGATGGTCGTGATGTTTCTCCAACATCTGCACCTAAATATATTGAAAAGGTTAAAAAACATTTAAATGAGAATGTAACTATTGCCACAATTAGTGGTCGATTTTATGCAATGGACAGAGACAACAGATGGGAAAGAATCAAACGTGCCTATGATGCTATAGTTTTTGCAGATCCTAAAACATCAATGACTCCTGAAGCCTATATTGGCCACTCTTATGCACTGGGAGAGACTGATGAATTTATTGAACCAACTGCATTTGAAGGGTATGATGGGATGGAAGATGGAGATGCAGTACTTACTATCAACTTTAGAAGTGATCGTATGCGTGAAATGGTTACGGCACTTGCCAGCGAAGATTTCAGTGAGTTTGAACGTAAACCTGTAAAAGTCAATCTTGCTACTATTACCGAGTATGACAAATCCTTTACATATCCAGTGCTATTTAAAAAAGATGCACCAAAAAATACACTTGCAGAAGTGATAGCTAAAGAGGGTTTAAGACAACTTCACACTGCGGAAACTGAAAAATATGCTCACGTTACATTTTTCCTTAATGGTGGTATCGACGAACCATATGAGAATGAAACACGTGTACTTATCCCCTCACCAAATGTAAAAACATACGATATGAAGCCAGAAATGAGTGCCAAAGAGGTTGGTGAAGTGGTTCTTAAAGCGATGGATGATAAATATGACTTTATAGTAGTAAACTTTGCCAATGGTGATATGGTTGGACATACTGGTGACTTTGAAGCAGCAAAGAAAGCTGTAGAGGCTGTCGATACACAACTGGGTCTTATTTGGAACAAAGCAAAAGAGAATGACTATGCTTTTGTTTTGACAAGTGACCATGGAAACTGTGAAGAGATGAAAGATGAAGATGGCAATATTCTTACAAATCATACGGTTGGAAAAGTATGGTGTTTTGTAGATGCAGATAATATTGATAAAGTAGCAGCAGGTGGATTAAACAATATTGCACCTACTGTTTTAAAACTTATGAACATAGAAATTCCATCAGAGATGGATCATAGTTTAATATAAATAAAGGAGAATAGTTTTATGAAATTTAGTGGAAAGAATGTTTTAGTAACAGGTTCAAGTCGTGGTATTGGTGCTGAGATAGCAAAAACGTTAGCATCTTATGGTTTAAAAGTTTGGATTAACTACCGCAGTGGTGCTGCTGAAGCAGATGCTGTCAAAGAAGCGATAGAAGCAGAAGGTGGGCAAGCAGCGGTAATCGGATTTGATGTAAGCGATGAAACAGCATTTATCGATGCTATCAAAACAATAGTTGATAGTGACGGAGAGCTTTCTTATCTTGTCAATAATGCAGGAATTACAAAAGACAAACTCGCACTTCGTATGAAAACGCAAGAGTTTATGGATGTTATCAATGCAAATCTAACATCAGCATTTATTGGCTCACGTGAACTTTTTAAAGTTGCAAGAAAGAAAAAATTTGGTGCTGTTGTCAACATCGCTTCTATCGTTGGCGAGACTGGAAATGCAGGACAAACAAACTATACTGCGAGTAAAGGTGGTGTTATTGCGATGACTAAATCATTTGCAATTGAAGCAGCAACTAGTGGTATTCGCTACAACTCTCTTACACCTGGATTTATCGCTACAGAGATGACAGAAGTACTCAGTGATGATGTCAAAGCTGGCATCAATGCAAAAATCCCAATGAATCGAATGGGTGAGGCAAAAGAGGTTGCAGAGGCAACAGCATTTTTACTCTCAGATCATGCAAGTTACATTACTGGAGAAACGCTCAAAGTTAACGGCGGAATGAATATGGCATAAATCTACTCTAAGATACTTATGCTATAATTACAGGATTTTAAACTTAAAGATAGGAGCTATAATGGCACTTTTAGATGATATTAAAGAGGTAGTAGTTGAGCAATTAAGCGTAAGCGCTGATGAAGTAAAAGAAGATTCAAAATTCGTTGAAGATTTAGGTGCTGATAGCCTTGATGTAGTTGAATTAGTAATGGCTCTTGAAGAGAAGTTCGATATCGAGATTCCTGATGATGAAGCTGAGAAGATTCAAACTGTTAAAGATGTAGTTGATTATATCGAAGCAAATAAATAGTAATAATTTTTGATTACCATAAGGGCTTTGCTCCTTTGGTAACAAAATATTTTTAATAATTAATAAATTGGTTAATTTTTAAAAGTATTTAATATATGTATATGGAGAGTATGAATGAGAAGAGTTGTAGTTACTGGTCTAGGTATGATAAATTCTGTAGGTCACGATAAAGAGAGTTCTTTTAAGGCTATTTGTGATGGTGAATGTGGTATTGACACTATCACTATTTTTGACCCTGAAGCATTTAGTGTTAAAATAGCAGGCGAAGTAAAAAACTTTGATCCAGCATCTGTAATGCCTCCAAAAGAGGTAAAAAAAGCAGATAGATTTATCCATTTAGGTCTTAAAGCTGCTCAAGAAGCTATGGAAGATGCAAACTTACCAGAAGATATAGATATGGAACGTTTTGGTATCTCTGCTGGTAGTGGTATTGGTGGTCTTCCATCTATTGAAAAGAACTCAGTTATATTAGAAAATCGTGGACCAAGAAGAATCTCTCCATTTTTCATCCCTGGCGCACTTGTAAATATGCTTGGTGGATTTGTTTCTATCGAACATGGAACAAAAGGACCAAATCTTTCTTCTGTAACTGCATGTGCTGCTGGTACACACGCAATCAGTGAAGCTGCTAAGACTATTATTTGTAACGGTGCTGAGAGAATGTTGGTTGTTTCAGCAGAATCTGCAATCACTGGTGTCGGTATCGGTGGATTTGCTGCGATGAAAGCACTCTCAACACGCAACGATGAGCCTAAAAAAGCTTCTCGTCCATTTGATGCTGGTCGTGATGGTTTCGTTATGGGTGAAGGAGCAGCTGCACTTGTTCTTGAAGAGTATGAAAGTGCTGTAGCCCGTGGAGCAAAAATCTATGGTGAACTTATCGGTTTTGGTGAAAGTGGTGATGCAAACCATATCACAACACCATCACTTGATGGACCAGCACGTGCAATGAAAGCAGCATACAAAATGGCTGGTGAACCTAAAATTGATTATGTAAATGCACATGGAACATCGACGCCAATCAATGATAAAAATGAAACCTTAGCGGTCAAAGAACTACTAGGTGGGAAAGAAAACTGTCCTCCAGTGAGTTCTATCAAAGGTCAGATTGGTCACTGTCTTGGAGCAGCAGGTAGCATTGAAGCAGTTACTTGTCTTATGGCAATGCGTGATGGAATCATTCCTCCAACTATTAACTATGAGACACCAGATGAAAATTGTGACCTTGATTATGTGACCGAGGGAGCAAGAAAGGCAGAGCTAAATATAGTTATGTCTAACTCATTTGGTTTTGGTGGCACAAACGGTGTTCTCATTTTCAAAAAAATCTAACATATAGGGATTCCAATTGGCAACATACTTAGAGTTTGAAAAAAAGATAAAAACGATTCAAGAGGATATTATCTCTGCACAGGTTCGCCATGATTATGATGTAGCAGAAGCATTTAAGAGAAAGCTCGATAAAGAGGTGGAAAAAATCTACAAGAATTTATCTGACTTCCAAAAACTTCAATTAGCGCGCCATCTTGATCGTCCATATGCACTTGATTATATCAATATGATTATGCATGATAAATATGAAATACATGGAGACAGACATTTCCGTGATGATGCTGCTATTATCTGCTATATGGGTTATATTGGAGATCAAAAAGTTGTTGTCATTGGTGAACAAAAAGGTCGTGGTACAAAAAACAAACTCAAACGTAATTTTGGTATGCCACATCCAGAAGGATACAGAAAAGCACTTCGTGCTGCTAAATTAGCTGAAAAATTCAATCTTCCACTTCTTATGTTAGTAGACACACCAGGTGCATATCCAGGTATTGGTGCTGAAGAGCGTAACCAATCTGAAGCAATTGCAAGAAATCTTCTTGAATTTGCTGAACTTAAAATTCCGACGGTATCTATTGTTATTGGTGAAGGTGGTTCTGGTGGAGCACTTGCTATTGGTGTAGCAGATAGATTTGCAATGATGCGTTATTCTATATTTAGTGTTATCTCTCCTGAAGGGTGTGCAGCTATTTTATGGAATGATCCTAAAAAAGTTGAAGCTGCAACAGAAGCACTTAAAATTACAAGTTTTGACCTAAAAGAGTTAGGTCTTATTGATGATATTGTCAATGAACCACTCATTGGTGCTCATCGCGAAAAAGAGGCAGCAGCAACTGCTATTAAAGAATACTTCTTAGACGAGGTGGAAAAATTAAAAGCTATGAGTACTGATGAAAGACTTGAAGCTCGTTACAATAAACTCGTAGCACCTGGTGCATTTAAAGATGCAGATGAAGAACCTGAGAACACTTCACTTCTTGATACTATCCTCAAACCAAAAGCAAAAAAAGATGATGTCAAAGAGATTGTTCTCGAAAACAATGAGAAAAAAGAGGAAGAATCATCTTCAAAAGAGAAAGAAGAGAAGTAAAACTTCTCTATTTCTTCTCTAAAAGAGGATCAAATTTAGGACGCTTCAATCTTGGAGCTTCTTTTGAAAAACGGATAAGATCCTCTACTGTTTTTACATCTTCACTAAGATTTTCCAATGATAATAAAAAAAGCCCATATGTGGTTAAAACATCACTCATAGCTCTATGGTGCGTTGCATTAGGATTCAAATTAAGAGACTCATTAAGATAAGAAAGAGCATATCTGTATGATGCAACTGTCCTCTCAGCCAAAGCTAAAGAACACAGACTACGATTGAGCAATGGCTCAAATCCTATTTTTTCCATACTTTGAGAGATAAACATATAATCAAACTTCACATCATGTGCAACAAAAACAGCATTTCCCAAAAAGGGTCGAAATGCTTGCAGTACCTCTTTAAGAGAAGGAGCATCTTTTGTATCTTCAGCACTTATTCCAGTTATTTCTGTAATATGGGGATTGATTGTCTGCGTATATACCAAAGAGTCAAATCTATCTATAATTTTTCCGTTTTTAACTTTTACGGCAGCAAGCTCAATAATTTGATGTTTATCAATCTTAGAACCATTCGTTTCAATATCAACTATACAAAACTCTGCTTCTTTAATCGGAATAAACTTAGTATCAAAATAGAAATACCCTTCATGTTTGACTACATTAAGCCCTTGTCCTCTCCAGAGTTCCAAAGAGAGTTCAAGTTCATATTCAAGCTGGTCTTTAAGTGTTTTTAACGAAAGCCCACGGGTAGCAAGTCTTGAAATACTTTTATTATCGAGTGAAATATTATGAGAGAGCATTTTTTATAAACTCTTGCACTTTAAAAGCATCTTTTTTACCATAAGACTTCTCGACACCACTACTCACATCTACACCAAAAAAACCATAACTTTTTACACTTACAACATTGGTAGCATCCAAACCACCCGCTAAAATGATTTTGGAACAATCTACACCATCAAACCACTCAATGTTAATCCTCTTCCCTGCTCCACCGTACGCTTCGCAGTAGGCATCAACTAAACGGTATTGATCACTAAATTGTAAAATATCCTCTTTCTTCTTTGCTCGTATCACTCTTATATAAGGAACTTCCAACCCCTCCAAAAGAGTATCATCTACTTCAAAATGAAGCTGTGCAAGTGTTGCACCACTTCTTTTGCACATATCATTAATGCTATTGGCATCTTCATTGACAAAAAGAGCTACTTTCTCCACAAAAGGTGGCAGTTTTTTTATAATTGCCTGTGCATCTTCAACAGAGATATATCGGGGTGATTTTTCGTAAAATACAAAACCAAGTGCATGCGCTCCAGCATCAACAGCCACCATTGCATCTTCATAAGAGGTGATACCACAAATTTTGGTACGCATTAGATTTGTAAACTCTCTATTGCTTCTTTTTTACTTGCGTGTTTAAACACATAACTACCTGCTACAACAACATCGACACCCACCTCTTTTAAGGCTTGTATGTTTTTATCACTAACCCCACCATCAACTTCAATCAAACACGCAGGGTTTAAACGCTTTCTCATAGCATCAAGTTTTTTTGCTTTTGGAAGTACTGTATCGATAAAACTTTGTCCTCCAAAACCAGGGTTTACACTCATCAAAAGCACCATATCCAAATCACCTAAAATATACTCTAACTCTTCTGGAATAGTATTTGGATTTAACACAACTGCTGGTTTAATACCATACGAACGAATCTTTTGAATAAGTCTGTGAGGATGTTTCTCCTCTTCAATATGAAAAGAGATATATTCAGGTTTCAGCGGTGCGAAAAGTTCAACAAAAAAAGTGTTGTTTTGCACCATTAGATGGATATCTAATGGCTTGGTTGCTGCTTTTGCAATTGCCTCAACGACGACTGGTCCAATAGTAAGATTGGGTACAAAATGCCCATCCATCACATCTACATGGACTAAATCACAGCCACTTTCACATATCTCTTGTACATCACGAGCCAAATTTCCAAAATCTGCAGAAAGAACACTTGGAGCAACTTTTATCATTTTTTATCCAATATATAATTTTTAAAATTATATATTTTTCTAGCTTTTATCTTGTTAAGAAAAATAAGAACTTTTCATCATTAAATACAAGGTCAACCTGCACCCCTTTTTTATTTTGTGCCACTTCCATCAACGATGCTATATCTGAATAGGTACGAGGAAGTGTAATGTCAACAGAATAACCCTCATCAGCTAAAAGAGTTTTAACTTTACCACCGACAATATTCACAAGTTCTGCAAGTGTGTCCAAAATAAGTTCTTTATCATCTGTTTCCTCACCAATAAGAAGTTCACAAGCCTTTTTTGCGATATTAACAGGAAATACAAGAATCACCATTCCATCAATATCTCCATAAAACCCAATGGAACTCGCTATTTTATCATCTGAATCTGCTATAGCAATTGTATCAATTTTAGCAGCTTCTTTATATGCCTTAGAATTGGTCATCATTTCAATAGTACCTACAGTAGCTTCAATAAAATTAGGAAGTTCTGTTACAATAACTTTATTGAGTGTACGTTTATTTTTTACAACTGCTGCACTACTTGCGCCCAACTCTTGAAGTAATTCTTTATCTTGCAAGATATCATCCATTTGATTGAAAAACATAATACCTGAATCTTCTAGTGTCTCTTTAAAGCTTATAGGGGTTTTATCAAAACTCATACCCACAAAACATATGGTTGCATTATACTCAGCACTAGAACTTGCTAGTTTAGAAAAGAAGTTCAACGCATGCACATTCATACTAACTACTTTATATGCATCAAATATAAAAAGTCTAAAACCTACATTGAGTGAATTGGTATGGTAGTTAATATCAAAACTACTACCTATCTCAGCATCTAAAAATGATGAAACAGTATAAATTATAGCATTACCTGTTACTCTTGTTGCTACTTTTTGCCCAGTCTGTCCTAAAAATGTATCTTTGATAATAACATCATATGCGGATTCTACTTTTGCTTTTTGTTCAAACTCTGCCAAACTTTGCGCTATTATAGGGTTATGACCGTTATCATGCAATTCTATTGCTATAGCTGTACGTTGCGATTTGTCTTCACTGTAAAGCAAAACATTCTTACTTTTATTTTGAAAACTTGAAGCAAAAAGTGATGCTACTTCTTGAGTGATAAACAAAGAAAATATTATTTCATCTTTATAAAACTTCGTTATTGCATTATATTTTTTCTCGTCATAATCACAAAACCCAACGGTAATATGTTTTTCACTACGCACTTTTTGAAATAGTTTAACAAAAGCGTCAAGTCCGTTACGATTAAAAAAAATCACTTTTTTTAGAGATACTAATACCATATCCACATTGGCATGAAGTGTTGCATTGATATCTTCAATACTCAACATTGAGAGACTTGAATTTCCATCTAAAAAACCCTGAGGATGAAAAACTCCTATTCCATTTTTTATAACTGCTCTCATGCAATCTCCATTAATGTTGCGAAATCTTCATAAATATCACTAACATATTCAATATTAAACGAGATAAAATCGTTTAATCCAGCGTCAATGTAAACAGGTTTTGATAGTGTATAAAAGAGTAAAAGATGCATCCATTTACCAAGTGCATCTGTTTGAATATCTTCTGAAGGTTTTACCCCAGATGCTGCTTGCACTATTTCACCTATAACAGATTCCATCTCCCATTTTATCGCTATTGCTTCACATATATCAAAAAGATCTTTCTTACATAAACGTTTTAAAATTGTATTGAGATCTATATCTTTAGTAGTACGTAGAAGTTCTACATCCTCTTTTTTTTCACAAAAAAGTGCTTCACTAACAATAATGCTAGCTGGAAGTAATGCTATAGCACTTTGAATATCTTTATTTTCTATCTTTAGATATTTAGTAATTTTTTGCCAATTTACAGCAAGTTCTGCCTGTAAATTGGCAAAATTATTTTTATTTAGCTTAAAAAAATTCCATTGTGACGGGGAAAGGAGTGATACCATGTAAGCATATACAGCCTGCTGTGATTTAGCTACACCCAAAATTCCAAAGATTTGAGAAATATCTTTTACCTCATTCTTAAAACCATATATTGGTTTATTTACAAGTGTTCTAAGATAACTGCTCAAAGCAAGATCTTCTTTAGCAACTTTTGCCGCTTCTATAAGTTCACCTTCATTAAGAAGTTTTAACGTTGTTTGAAGAATCTTTGGCGCAGGTGGTATCTTTTTAATAAAACTATCTATTTTTTCATTTGTTATCAAGTCTTTACTTTCTCTTTAATTTTTAAAAATATTTTCAAACGTCATGTATTCTAACTATTCTTATATAAAATATAGTTAAATTTTCTACTAATCCAACAATTCCATTTCGCTTAAGTTGAAGTTTTGCTTTAATTTGATACAATTCGCAACTTTAAAAACCTAATAAAGGAACCTAAAATGGCAAGAAGATGTGCTATTAGTGGCAAAGGCCCTATGAGTGGGAACAATGTATCTCACGCGAAAAACAGAACAAAGCGTCGTTTTTTACTAAACCTAAGAACAGTGCGTATCACATTAGAAGATGGTACAACGAAAAAGATTAAGATTTCTGCAAGAGAATTACGCACACTTAAGAAAAATTCGTAAACTCTAGGAATATGTTTTGAATCTTTTAGAAAGGATTCGCAAATTCCTCAATTGGGAGATTACTCCCAAACCCGATCCAAAACTTCTTCCTGAAGTTTACCCCCATCTCAAAGCTTTTCGATTACCTCTTATTCTTACAGTATTAGTGATGCTCATTGGCTCTATAGGCTATGTAGTAATAGACAACTTTACTATAATGGATGCCATCTATCAAACAGCCATTACATTTACAACAGTTGGTTTTGGTGAGATCGCACCAATGTCAGAAAATGGTAGAATATTTACAATCAATCTTATCATTGCTGGTTTTGCTGTATTTTCAAGTGCTTTGGGTATTTTAGTTGCAGAGATAAATAAAGGTCATATTGTCGCTGTTTTAAAGGAGAGACGTATGTTATATAAAATAGCAAGATTAAAAAAACATTTTGTTGTATGTTACCATAACGATTATACTATTGAGGTAACCAAACAATTACGAAAAAATCACATCCCATTTATAGTGATTGACCCTAGGGAAGATATACATAAATGGGCACAAGAGTATAAGTACCCTCATTATCTTCAAGCTGAACCACATGCCGAACTTGCCATGCTTAAAGCTCATCTCTCCTCTGCAAAAGGGCTTATAACACTCTCAGATTCTATTGCCGATAATATTGCACTTATCGCTTCTGTTAGACTCTTTGAAAAAGAACATTTTCTTCCACGCCCATATTATGTGATATCCGCAGCTGAGAATATGAGTGATGTAGAAAAACTTAAAAAACTTGGTGCTGATACAGTGGTGAGTCCAACAAAACTGACAGCCCAAAGGGTAAGTGCCATGGCAGCACGCCCAGATATGGAAAATCTTTTAGAGGAATTTTTATATAAAAGTGACAACCCACTTGATATGCAGGAGATTGAAGTTCCACGCTACAGTTGGGCAGTACTTAAAAAACTTAAAGAGACCCATATTCGTGAAATTGCCAACACTTCAGTTGTCGGTATAACAACAAAAGATGGAAAATTCATCACAATGCCAAAAGGTGATACATTAGTAACAAGTGAATCAAAACTTTTAGTAATTGGTACGCAAGCAGGTATCAAAATAACACGTGACCTTATGAGAAAACGGGTCAAACCTAAGGAGTTGAAATTTGTATAAATTAACAAAAATAGAGAGTGGTGTATGTGCTGCTGATGGTTTCTTTGCTGATGGTGTAAGTGCAGGTCTCAAACCTGATGGTGCCAAAGATATGGCATTTATATACAGTGACACTCTTTGTGATATAGCTTCTGTCTTTACAACAAATAAAATGACAGCAGCCCCTATTCGCCATTTTCGCAATAAAGGAGATTTTCAAACCAATTTTGTCCTTATTAACTCTAAGAATGCCAATGCGATGACAGGTAAAGCGGGTATTGAGGATATTGATGAGATTCTATCAGCCTTGCCTGCTAATATTACCAACCCTGTTATGAGTTCCACTGGTGTTATTGGTGTTCGTTTGCCAAAAGATAAAATCATTAGCGGCACAAAACTTTTTAATCTTACAACACGCAACTCTGATGCAGCAGCACAGGCGATTATGACAACAGACAGTTTTGCCAAAAAGATTGCATATAAAGTAGAGCTAGAAGATGGTAGCAATTTCCACATTGGTGCAATAGCAAAAGGGGCAGGAATGATTAACCCTGCCATGGCAACGATGTTATGTTTTATCACAACAGATGCAGATATTACAAAAGAGGAGATGCAAACACTTTTAAATGCTAACACGCAACTCACATTCAATGCAGCAAGTGTGGACGGTGACACCTCAACCAATGATACTGTTATGCTTTTAAGCAATAAAAAATCTGGTATATACAATAAAGAAGCTTTCAATAAAGCACTTTATGAGATTATGACATTTTTAGCACGTGAGATGGTACGTGATGGAGAGGGTGCCACCAAACTTGTTACTTACAAAGTCACAGGCGCTGTATCTGATAAAGAAGCTGAAGTAGTAGCAAAAGCACTCTCTAACTCACTTTTAGTCAAAACTGCACTTTACGGTGAAGATCCAAACTGGGGGCGTATCGCTTCAACGGTGGGAGCAAGCGGTGCTAAAGCCGATGAAGCACTTTTAAGTATCTCTTTTGATGATGTTTGTGTTTATGATAAAGGTAATCTCTATTTTGATGAAGCTATGGAGGTCAAAGCTGCACAAGTTATGAAAAAAGACTCTTTTACTATCTCTTGTGATTTAGGTTTAGGTGATGGCTCTTTTAGAGCGTATGGATGCGATCTCGGATATAAATATGTGGAGATCAATGCAGATTATAGAACATAATTTCTATAATCTTTACTCATAATCCCTTTTAAACTCTACATACCGTTTGGCAGAAGCATACAGTTCTGCCACCTCATCCTCACTGAGTTCTCGTATAACTTTAGCAGGAGACCCCACTATAAGACTTCGTGGTGGGAAAATTTTGTTTTTTGTTACAAGTGCGCCAGCACCTACAATGCTCTCTTTTCCAATAACCGCACCATCTAAAATAGTTGCACTCATCCCAATAAGACACGCATCCTCAATGGTACAACCATGAAGCATAACACGATGACCAATCGTAACATCATCACCTATCACAGTAGGATTTCCAGTTGATTTATCACCATTTTTATAGTGTGTTACATGTAGCATAGAGAGGTCTTGAATATTGGTTCTATCCCCTATTTTTATATAGTGCACATCACCCCTTACAACACATCCAAACCAGATAGAGCAATCTTTCCCACATGTAACTTCGCCAATCACATCGGCAGAGGGTGCAACCCATGTTCCCTCACCTATTTTTGGTACAATGTTCTTATATTTGTGTAACACGCAACTCTCCTTAACTCTCAATGAATAAACGCTCAACAAGCTGTTTGATATGACTACTTGTTTCTTTGCGTGTTGCTTTGGCTATACGGTTTACATAATCTTCTAAAAGTTTATGATTATTGATGCTTCTCTCACTAGCTTTGACTTTAACATATGTTCCATCACTTTGGAGTTCATGAGCGAGAACATTATCAGAACATTGAAGTTTAAGTATCTGAATAATTTTCTTTTGTGCATCAACATCTTTTACAGCAGTAAGCAGTTCTATACGACGAACAAGGTTTCTTGGCATCCAGTCTGCACTTGAGATATACACCTGTGAAGCATCATTTTTAAAATAGAATGCTCTTGCGTGTTCTAAATATTTTCCAAGTATAGAGATAACACGGATATTTTCACTCACTCCCTCTATGCCAGGTTTTAAACAACATATACCGCGAACAATAAGTTCTACTTTTACACCAGCCTGAGAAGCTTTATAAAGAGCACGAATCACATCATCATCAACCAAAGAGTTAACCTTAGCAATGATATGTCCGTCACTTCCCTGTCTTGTTTCATTATGAATAAGTGAGAGCAGTTTTGGCTTGATTTGTGATGGTGCCATATAGAGCTCATTAAGTTTCCCTTTTTTACTAAAGCCTGTTAAAAAGTGAAAAAAACGAGTTAAATCATTGGTAACAACATCTTTACTTGTCATATAACTCATATCTGTATATATCTTTGCTGTAGCTGGATTATAATTTCCTGTACCCAAATGTGCATACTGTTTAAGCTTACCGTTTTTTCTGCGTGTTACAAGGGCTGCTTTGGCATGAACTTTAAATCCTTGAATACCATAAATAACATGTGCACCCGATTTCTCCAGTGCTTTTGCCCAGATCAGGTTGTTTTCTTCATCAAAACGGGCTTTAAGTTCAACCATAACAGTTACCTGTTTACCACTTTCACTCGCATCCATTAACGCTTTGACAATAGGGGAATTTGTACCTGAACGATAAAGTGTCATTTTAATAGAGACTACATCTGGGTCTTTTGCAGCAGCTTGAATCAATGTAACAATTGGTTCAAAACTCTCATACGGATGATACATAAAGACATCTTGTTTTTCCAAAATAGCAAAAATATTATCACCATTGTCAAACGGTGGAAGATTTTTTGGTTTAAATGGTGGTAAAAGCAGGTGAGCAAAATCTTTATTATTGACTATTTGCCATAAGGAAGCAAGATTTAAAAAGGTATGAAATTTGTAAATATCATCTTTATAAACATTGGTGTGGCGGTTAAAAAAATTAATGATTTCATCATCAGCATTACTGCCCACTTCAAGACGAACCATCTCCCCTTTTCTACGAAGCTTTAAGCCCTCTTCAAGTATCTCCATAAAGTCATCAGCTTCCTCCTCCTCTATTGCGATATCAGCATTACGCGTTACACGGAAAGATGCATACTTAATCAAATCATATCCAGGAAAAAGCTCATCAACATGTTTGGCAACAACACTCTCTATAGGCACATAAACGCCATTTCCAAGCTCTACAAAACGATTCAGTACACGTGGAACACGTATAATTCCAAAACGCTCTATCGCATCATTATCACTGTCACGAAGTTTGACAATAAGACCAAAACTCAAGTTATTAAGGTGTGGAAAAGGGTGTGTCGCATCTACTGCAATGGGAATAATTACAGGATAGATATTTTCATTAAAGTACTGATTAAGTTTGTTTTTTTCCTGATTGGTCGCTTCATCATATCTTTTGACAAAGATACCCTCCTTTTCGAGTTGCTTTAAAATTTCACTACGACAATGTTCTACAACCTGCTGCTCCTGATGGAGATACTTACGAATCTCACGAAGTTGTTGCAAAGGGGTAAGTCTGTCAGCTCCTGAAACAATGATACCAGCAGAAAAGAGTTTTTTAAGACCAGCTACACGAATCATATAAAACTCATCTAAATTTGTTCCATAAATAGCGAGAAACTTCAAGCGTTCCAAAAGTGGTAATGATTCATCTTGAGCCTGTTTAAGAACTCTTGTATTAAATTGCAACCATGAAAGCTCACGGTTGTTATAAAGGTTTGGATTTTTAAGGTTTAGCATTGATATATAACCTCGTATGATATTTTTTCTTATTATAGCTAAAAGAGGTTAGAAAAATATTATTGCACTATCCCACTCCCTTTATAGTTAGCACTATGGTAGATTATCACCCCATATTTTCGTGCATAAAACTTCATAAGTAATCTTTGCAATGTAGGTTCGATAGAGGGAGCGAACCATGCATTGTTGCTTATAGCTATAACATATTTTACATCACCAGCATATATCTCATCACATGTTGCCTCATAACAAATCGCATTCCGAAATCTTATCCCTTTTATATTTAAATCAGTTGGATGCTTGGCTGTAACAAAATCACTTGCCCCACTGAAAAAAGTATCATTGATAAATTTTTGAGCAAATTTTGGCAGTGGGATATATTCTCCAAAAGGGACAAGTACCAGTTTTTTTGCAACTTGCACTTTTGCATTTTCAAAAACATAAGTCACATTATAGTTCTTATTATCTTCTAGTAACAAAGTACCTGCTATGATAGTAATTTTATGAGAAAGCTCTTTAAGTTTATCTTCGATTTTAGGTGCTTTATTCATAAACAGAGGAACAACTGATTCAGGAAGAACTACTACATCATACCCCTCATCTATTGCGTGTTGTATCTCTCTAAATATCATAAACATTGTAGGGTAAAGCTCACTTGGGAGCCATTTATTCTCTTGCAATATATCTGTTTGTACCAACTTAATGTTTAAAGGGGCTTTTTCTGGCTGTTCATAATGTGTTTGTATAGCAAAAACAAGCAAAAGTAACGGAAGCCATTTATAACGTTTTTCTGGTATCAAAGAAGGTACACTCAAAGCCGCTAAAATAATTGCCAACTGATACTTAAAAATACCAAAATAGCTATCTACAAACAACAATTCTATCTTCATCCAGTTCCAGTCAAACGGCTCTACAAAACTCAAACCAAAAAGTAATATTGCTCGTATATAAGGTTTATTTGTTAACGCAATAGGAGCAAAAAAGAGCATATATACCACACCAAAACCAAATGTTACAATAGGTGTCATATATCCAACACCCTGATACTCAAAACTGTATCCTATCCAGTAGAACCACAACAGCCCTATCAAAAACCCAGCTATCAAAACAGCACGTTTTGGTATATAAAGCATCAAAGCAAGTGCGCCGATTCCTAACAATGAATTTACAAAAGGCAGTACTATCCCATACTCAGCCAAATAGATAAAAGCACTAAAAAAAATTGCCGTCGCAAAAGCGAGTAAAAAATCATCTCTTAATTTTTTCATAACGAAATTGTACTCAATTTATCGCTATGTTAGTATAAGTTTTGTATAATCCTTGCAATTTTAATTCAAATAAGGAAGTAAAGAGTATGGAAATTATCTCTCAACTGTTACCGTTTATATTTTTAATCGCAATTATGTATTTTGTGATTATCCGTCCACAACAAAAAGAGGCGCAAGCTAAAAAAGAGATGATAGAGTCACTTAAAAAAGGTGATAAGGTTATCACTAACGGTGGTTTTATTGTTGTTGTTCATAAAGTGGAAGAGAACTTCTTCTCAGTAAAAATGAATGATGATACCATCGTAAAAATTACAAAAGACTCCATTGCAAAGAAGTATGAGGATGAAGCTTAATTATCGCATAGTCATTTTCGCTTTAGCAATTATTTTTGGTGTTGTTTTTTCAGCACCATCACTTCTTCAAACCGAAGGTGGCAAAAAAATCACACTAGGCCTTGATCTTCAAGGTGGTCTTCATATGCTTCTTGGTGTCAAAACCGATGAAGCTGTTGCTTCTCGCATCAAATCAATCGCTGCAAGCATAAAACACTACGCAGAGCGTAATGATATACTCATTGACAATCTCAGCTTTACAAATGACAGTGTAAGTTTTGAAGTTCTTGACAGTGATGAAGTTCCAAAGTTTCAAGAATATCTCAAAGAGATAGAAGGTGTCAAACTTTCTCTCAATGGCACTGTTATATCACTTACATTAACACCAAAAGAGATTGAAAAAACAAAAAAACTTGCAATTGATCAGGCGATAGAAACTATTAGAAACAGACTTGACCAATTTGGTTTAAGTGAGCCTGTAGTAGCACGTCAAGGGCAAGAGAAGATTCTTGTACAACTTGCAGGTATCAAATCCCAAGAGGATGAAAAGCGTGCTCGTGAACTTATCTCTCGTGCTGCAAAACTGGAACTTATGGCTGTTGATGAAGACAGAAATGCCAGAGTTTACAATATGACACCAGCAGAAGCAGCCCAGTACGGTGATGTAATCTTGGAGGATGTCAAAAATACACAGATTAAATATCTTGTCAAAGAGATTCCGATCCTTGATGGTGGAATGCTCACCAATGCCAATGTAGGGTTTGACCAAAACAACCGTCCCGTGATTAACTTTAAGCTCAATGCCGAGGGTGCTGAGATCTTTGGTGATTTTACTGGTAAAAATGTTGGTAAACGCTTGGCTGTTGTTCTTGATGGTAAAGTCTATTCTGCACCAAATATCAATGAGCGTATAGGTGGAGGAAGTGGTCAGATTTCTGGAAACTACACTGTTTTAGAAGCCAAAGATTTAGCTATCGCTCTTCGTTCTGGTGCACTGCTTGCTCCTATCTACTTAATGGAGAAACGCTCAGTAGGACCTAGTTTGGGAGCTGATTCCATTAAGGCTTCTATGGAAGCACTTATCGGTGGTTTTGTTTTGGTTATTATATTTATGGTGTTTTATTACCGTATGGCTGGAGTTATTGCAAATGTAGCACTTGTTGCCAACCTTTTAATACTCTTGGCGGTAATGAGCCTCTTTGGTGCCACACTAACACTTCCAGGTATGGCGGGTATCGTCTTAACAGTCGGTATGGCGGTTGATGCCAATGTTATCATTACAGAGCGGATACGAGAACTTATCCATGAAGGAAAAAGTATGCATAAGGCTATTGAGGAGGGATACTCCAATGCAATGCGTGCTATTTTAGATGCCAACATCACAACGCTTATCGCTTCAGTAGTGTTGTATGTTTATGGAACTGGTGCTATTAAAGGGTTTGCTATTACGATGAGTATCGGTATTTTAGCTTCAATGCTGACTGCAATTTTAGGAACACATGGTATCTATGAGATGCTTGAGTCTAAAATGGCAAAAAGTAAAAACTACAAATTTTGGTTTGGGATTAAAGGGTAATTATGGAATTTTTTAAATATAGTCGTACCTTTGACTTTATGAGCAAATCAAAAGTAGCAATGATTTTCTCAATAGTACTTGTTTTGGCTTCTTATGCTATTTTGGCAGTCAAAGGGCTTAACTACGGTGTTGATTTTGCTGGAGGAACAATTGTTCAGGTAAAATATGACAAAGCAGCACCAATCAATGAGATGCGTGCAAAACTCAAAAACAACAAACTTTTTGATGGGGCAAGTATCTCTGAGTTTGGTTCACCACAAGAAGTTGTTATTCGTATGAAAACAACCACTGGCAATGTAACTACAGATATTGGCGATGTCACTCGTGAAGCACTTCAAGGTACTGGTAATTTTGAAATACGTCGTGTAGATATTGTCGGACCAAAAGTGGGAAGTGAGCTCAAAGAAAAAGGGCTTGTCTCTTTACTTCTTGCAATTGCTGGTATTTTGGTTTATGTAGCATTTCGATTTGAGTGGCGCTTTGCGGTTGCTTCCATTGTTGCACTTATCCATGATGTTTCCATCGCTATGGGTGCTGTTGCTTTATTTGCCATTGATGTCAACCTTGATGTACTTGCAGCGATACTCACACTTTTAGGGTATTCTCTTAATGATACTATCATCGTTTTTGACCGTATTCGGGAGGGTGTTACAAAATCAAAAAGTGCTGATTTGGCTGAAATCATCAACGAATCCATCACAAGAACATTGGCACGTACAACACTTACATCACTTACAACATTCTTTGTGGTCTTTACCCTCTTTATGTTTGGTGGTGAGATTATTCATCCGTTTGCATTTACACTTTTAGTGGGAATCATTGTTGGAACATATTCATCGATTTTTGTTGCTTCTCCAATCTTGCTTATGTTTGGTTTTGATGTAAAAAAATACCATGCAAAACTGGCTGAAAAAGCAAAACGGGAAGCTGAAAAAGAGCGTATGCGCGCACAATTTGAATCAGGAGTGATGTAATGGATTGGGGTAAGGTAGTTTATGTATTCTTTTCTTTAATGAGTTTAACCTCAATAGCAGGTTTTTTATATGAGAACACAGCAGTTTCTTTATTTGTCGCTGCGAGTGTGAATCTTATCTCTACTATATTAAAAATCGGAGTAAGGAACCTGTTATCAGCAGAACTCTTGGCTTCATCACTTGTAGCTGATTTACACCTTATCCCAGCTTTTGTATTTCTTGTTATTGTGCATGATGATTCATGGGCAATTGCACTTGCTATTGGTGCTTTGATAGCAAATGTTTTCTCTATGGGGCTTGTTTATATAGAAAGCTCAAAAACACACGAAGAGTATTAAAAAATTTTATTGATTTAGGACAGAAGAATTGGAATATAACGCAAAACAGATAGAAACAAAATGGCAAAACTATTGGAAAGAGCATGAAAGTTTTGAACCAAGTGAAGATTTTACACAAGAGAAGAAGTATATCCTCTCAATGTTCCCCTTCCCAAGCGGACGACTCCACATGGGGCATGTAAGAAACTACTCCATCTCTGATGCTTTTGCACGTTACCATAGACAACAAGGTAAAAATGTACTTCACCCTATCGGATTTGACAGTTTTGGTATGCCTGCGGAAAATGCCGCTATTAAAAACGGAAGCCATCCAAAATCATGGACATATGACAACATAGAGTATATGAAAAATGAGTTTTACTCCTTAGGGTTTTCCTTTTCACGTAAACGTGAACTTGCAACAAGTGATGAGCTTTACACAAAGTTTGAACAGGGATTTATTATCGATATGTTCAATAAAGGTCTTTTGTATCGTGAGAAAGGGATGCTTAACTGGTGTCCACATGACCAGACTGTTTTGGCAAATGAGCAGGTGGTAGATGGATGTTGTTGGCGTTGTGATACACCAATTGTTAAAAAAGAGATGAATCAGTACTATTTTAAGATTACAGCCTATGCTGACGAGCTTTTGAAAGATTTGAAAAAACTTCAAAACGGCTGGCCAAAGCAAGTACTTACAATGCAGGAAAACTGGATAGGAAAATCAAACGGTTTAGCATTTGATCTCTATTTTGATGAAAACTCCAAAGCAAAACTCAACAACACTTTTGATGGTTTTGATGTTTTTACAACGCGCCCTGATACTATCTATGGAGTAAGCTATACCGCTTTAGCACCAGAACACGCAATCATCACCTATATGATAGAACATAAACTCCTCAGTGATGATGTTATTGCACAAATCAATGCCATGAAAAATGCCTCTTCAATTGAGAGACAAAAAGAGAAATCTGGTCTGCCGCTTGGCATAAATGTTATCCATCCACTTACAAAGAAAAAAATCCCTGTATGGTGTGCAAACTTTGTACTGATGGATTATGGTAGCGGCGCTGTCATGGCAGTTCCTGCCCATGATGAGAGAGATTATGAGTTTGCAAAAAAATATGATCTTCCTATCAAAGCTGTTATCAAACCTCGTGAGGGTGAGCTTGATTTAGAGAACAAAGCTTTTACTGATAGTGGCGTATTGTTTAACTCTGAGCAGTTTGACGGGCTTGACTCCAAAGAGGCACAACCAAAAATCATTGAGTATTTTGAGCAAAAATCTTTAGGGAAAAAAACAACCAACTATAAACTCAAAGACTGGGGTGTTTCTCGTCAGCGATACTGGGGTGCACCTATTCCGTTTGTCCATTGTGAAGATTGTGGACTTGTTATGGAGAAAAAAGAGAACCTCCCTATCGCACTGCCTGAAGATGTAGAAATCACGGGGGAAGGCAATCCGCTTGAAAAACACCCAACATGGAAACATTGTAAATGTCCTGAGTGTGGCAAAGATGCACTTCGTGAAACAGATACGATGGATACCTTTGTAGAATCAAGCTGGTACTTCTTACGCTTTTGTGCTTCACCACAAAACTGGGAAAAAGAAGCATTTTCAAAAGAGCAGATAAAATACTGGATGTCAGTTGACCACTACATCGGTGGTATCGAACACGCAATACTCCACCTTTTATATGCACGTTTTTTTACAAAAGTGTTTCGTGATTTAGGATACTTAGACTTTGATGAACCGTTTGATAATCTCCTAACACAAGGGATGGTTTTAAAAGATGGTGCAAAAATGTCAAAATCAAAAGGCAACACTGTCGATCCTGATGCTATCATAGAGCAATACGGTGCAGATACTGCACGGTTGTTTATCCTCTTTGCTGCACCACCAACACAAGAGCTAGAGTGGCAAGACAGTGGTGTAGAGGGAGCATATAGATTTATCAGAAGATTTTTTGACAGAGCTGATAATATTGTTGCGTGTGAGAGTAAACCTCTCATACAACACGCAACGCTTTCTAAAGAGGAAAAATTTGCTCGTAAAAAAGTGTATGAAGCACTCAAACGTGCAGAGGATGTTTACAATGAACGCTACACATTTAACACACTCATCGCAGGTGTGATGGAAGCGATGAATGCGCTCAATGCACAAAGCAATGCTGATGTATGGAGTGAAGCATATTGGATTTTTACATCCATTATGGAGCCTATTATTCCTCATACATGTTGGGAGATTAGTGAGAAATACTTCAACCTTAAAAACATGACCAAACAAGAGATTATTGAAGAGGTGTTTGTAGAAGATTCTATCTCTTTAGGTGTAAGTGTCAATGGGAAAAAACGTGGTGAAATTGAAGTGGCTGCTGATGCTTCAAAAGAGGATATCATAGCAGCTGCTAAAGAGGAAGTTAGCAAATGGATAGAGAACAAAGATATAATCAAAGAGATTGTTGTTCCTAAAAAACTTGTTAACTTAGTTGTAAAGGGTTAAATATATGAAATATCTGCTCTCTACACTTCTTTTGGCATCTATGCTTATTGGAATGGTAGGGTGTGGCTATAAGCCAAGTGCAAAATATTCTCGTAATGTTGTAGGGGAGAGAATCTATACCAGCGTTGTTATATCAGCAGAGGATCCTGAAAATACCGTTATCATCAAAGATGCTATAGATGTTGCCATAGTGGGAGTTTTTCACGCATCTCTTAGCGACAAACAACACGCAACTACTTTTTTGACACTAGGTATCTCTGAACCAACCTATACACCTATTCAGTATAATCAAGATGGTTTTGTTATCGCCTATAGAGCAACTACTCGTATTAACATACTTCGTGAAACAAAAGATATTCAAAAAAGATACTCAACACAAGGAACGTATGACTTTTCAGTTGTTCCCAATGCAGTTTTAACAGATCAAGAGCGTTTTGAAGCGATAAAATACTCTTCAGCAAAAGCTATCTCGGCATTTATTGCAAAAGTAGCAGCTGAAGGTTCAAGAGCAAAATAGGAGAGATTATGACCATTCAAAATATTATTAACAATACCATTAAACGACTAAAAAGAGAAGGAAAACTTCTTACACCAGATTTTTATACTGAAGCTTTTTGTAAAGAAGCTACAAAAGCAAACATGAACATTGAAGATTGTCAACATGTTGATAAATTTCGTGCAATGCTTAACAAAGATTTACAAAAAGATTTAAAAAATTATCGTATAGCCACAATATCAGAACTAGTACGTTTTCTTATCTCCAAACTTAACCGTACAAACCCGACACAATGCAGTGATATATTAGAAGCACAAACTCTCCTTACAAAACGTGTATTACAGGCTATAACACTTTTACATAATCAAGAAGCCACCCAACTTGCACTCAATACTATTGACATATTGGAAAATGGTGCAGCTGCTCAACAGATAGATGAATACCGCCAGCGCTGGATGAATTTTCTTGCCCTGTACGATGATACATTCTTGCAAAAACTAAAACAGCTTGGCGATGTTGATACAAGTGATTTGAAAAAAACGATAGAAAATCTTCATCTCAATAAAATAGAACTTGAAACCATCGATAAAACACAACTTGAAAAAATCGCAAAACTTCTTGTCGCTTCTTTTGTTCCATCAATTGCTTCAAGTGTTAATGAAACCATTGCTGATATAAGTGAAAAGATAAGAAACAACCCTGAACTTTTAGAAACACCAGATATAGAAAAAGAGATTCGTTCTGCAATTTCACTTCGTATCACACTTGACAAAAAAAGTCTCAAAGAGATGGTTGCTTCTATTGATGGAGTTTTAGACAAACTTTCTCTTCGTCTTATCGATATGATAGAAAAATCTGACACCTCCAATATAGAGATTCAAACCATAAAAAAAGAGTTAGAATCCTATTCTGAAACATCAACTACCAACTTTAACCTTGCACATAAAAAGCTCTTTACCATAGCCGTTGCACTTGAGGAGAACACACAACTACTAAGCAAAGACCTCAAAGGGCATAATGCCGAAGTGAAAGAACTAAGCCAAAAAGTACATCAACTTGAAAAAGAGCTCCAAGAAGCAAAAAAAGAATCTAAAGAGGATTTTTTAACAAAACTCTACAACAAACGTGCATTAGATGAATTTTTAAAGGTTAAAGAAGCTGAATATAAACGTTATGGACGAAACTACTCTATCGTTATGTTCGATTTAGATAAATTTAAAAGTGTTAATGATACTTATGGTCATGAAGCGGGTGATGCAGTTCTTGCAGCATTTGCAAAAATTTTGAAAAAAGACTCTCGAGAAGTGGATATTGTTGGTCGTTTCGGAGGAGAAGAGTTTTTAGCACTTCTAAGTGATACAGATCTTAAAGGTGGCATCATCTTTGCCCAAAAAGTAAGAGAGCATGTTCAAAAAGCCCGTTTTATCTACAAAGGAAAACGCATTAATGTCACAGTGAGTTGTGGGGTGAGCGAACGTGCACAACATATCTCATTAGAAGCAACAATTAATTCTGCAGATGAATATCTCTATCTTGCTAAGAAAAATGGTAGAAATAGAGTTGAGTACAAAAAATAGTGCTAAGTGATTTTTTAGATACAAAACCTCTTTATTATGACACTATAGACTACACTCGTATGCCTCGTGCTTATGAGAGTGTAAAAGAGCAACTCAAACTACCGAAAATTATCCATATTATAGGCACTAACGGCAAAGGGACAACTGGTCGTTTTTTAGCTTCTGCTCTTTATGCTATGGGTTATAATACAGGGCATTACACCTCGCCTCATATCTTAGAGTTTAATGAGCGTATTTGGCTCAATGGTAAAAATATAGACACACAAACACTCGAAGATGCACACCAGCACCTTCTAGCACTTTTAACACCACAGATGGCTCACTCTTTAAGCTATTTTGAGTACACAACACTACTTGCAATAGTTGTGTATCAAAAGTGTGATTTTATTGTTCTTGAAGCAGGGCTTGGTGGGGAACATGATGCTACTGCTGTTTTTGAAAATATACTGACATTGGTAACACCAATAGATAAAGACCATGAAGCTTTTTTAGGTGATACTATTACACAAATAGCTACCACCAAACTCAATGCTATACAAAAAGAAGCTCTTATTGGTAAGCAACTTCATCAAGAAGTACTAAAAGTAGCACGTAAACTTGAAAAAGAAAAAAACATCACTTGCTATAACTACAACACGCAACTCAACACGCAAGATAGAGTAAATATTCAAACTATTGCAGTAAAACTCCAACTACCTGAGTATTTGCAAGACAATTTAGCCCTGAGTATTGCAACACTTAAAAAACTAAATATCCCTTATAAACTTGAGCACTTTAATGATAGCAAACTCTTTGGGCGTTTAACACCATTTACAAAAAATATACTTTTAGATGTTGGGCATAATACACTTGCAGCACAAAGTATTACCAAAACTCTTCAAGGTAGAAAATATATCCTTATCTACAATACCTACAAGGACAAAAACTATAAAGCAATCTTAGAGATCTTACAACCCATTATAGACTATGTTACACTTATTGATGTAAATGAAGATCGAATCGAAACACCACAAAAGCTCCATGCAACATTAGAAGAGCTCAATATTGCCTATAGCTCTTTCAATGAGACTCAAGAAGATAAAAACTACCTTGTCTTTGGTTCTTTTAGTGTTGTGGAGAGTTTTTTAAGGAGTTATAATGGATAAGCACTTTACTATAACCATCCATGATGACAATGGTGTCAAACAGTTCAATGTCCATAAACTTGTAAAAAAAGCTCTTTTCTATGGTCTTTCTTTTATACTCTCATTGACCATTATTGCTATCGGTACTGTTTTATATCTTGAGAACAATATCGAAGCAATGAAAGAAAAACGTGCACAAATGCAACAGGCATACATTGACCTTAAACAAAAAAATATTGCTCTTGAAAAACAGATGCAAGATACAAAAAGATTTCTTTTTATAAAGAAAAAAGAGCTTGATGAACTCTCCGATTCACTCAGTGAGATTGAAGCACTCATTGGACTTAAACCCATTGAAGATGCTTCTATAGAGAAACGAATTAATCTAACAAAGCAAACTTCAGAACAAATAGCAACATCTCTACAGCTTATACCAAATGGTTCCCCTATTGAATACCATGGTATTACAAGTAAATTTGGTTATAGAGTGCACCCTACACTCAAACGAAGAGAGTTTCATCGAGGCACTGATATGAAAGCAAAGATAAATACACCAGTCTATGCCCCTGCTGATGGTATTGTAGAGTGGTCAGGTTATCATAAAAAAAGTGGTTTTGGAAGACTTGTTATCTTGCAACATATATACGGTTTTAAAACCTATTACGGTCATTTAAACAAAGTTGCGGTAAAATCAGGACAGTTTGTCAAAAAAGGTGAACTCATAGCATATACAGGAAACTCTGGGTTAAGTAATGGTCCGCACCTACACTATGAGATACGTTTCTTACAACGACCACTCAATCCATTTTGGTTTATAAAATGGACACAAAAAAACTATTATCAAATCTTCACAAAGGAGAAGAAAGTACCATGGCAATCTTTAATAGCAGCTCTGTCTCAAATAAGAATAGTAAAACCAATTCCAACACAACAATCATCACAACAGGAACAAAGTTCAAAGGAGAAGTAGCACTCGAGTGCAGTCTTTACATCGATGGGGATATAGAAGGGATGATTCAGTCATCCAAAGATATCAAAGTTGGAGCAAACGGTCATGTAAAAGGCACAATAATCACACATAAACTGACAGTACAAGGATATGTTGAAGGTACTATTGATGCACACACTGTCATTATCAAATCAAACGGTCACGTTCGAGGTGAAATCAGTTCTGCTGAACTTATCATCGAGTCAAAAGGTATCTTTGAAGGAAACTCCATTATCAAAGAGCATAATGAACCACCAAAAGCACTTGAAAAAAAATCGTAACATCATAGGAAACTAATGTCACAACATATTCTCTACAATCACTTTAAAAACAGCTCTTCACAAAAGTTAGATATTCTCATTTGTGAAGACACCAAAGAGACTCTTGAGCTCCAAGGAGTCGCTAAGTTTTTCAAACAGGATGTGATCCTTTTTCCAGACTTTCGTCCAGCTTTTGGAGATGACCTTCGTACCTTTAAAGAAGAACTCCATCAACTCCTGCATGCTTTACGCCTCTACCATCAAGCAAAAAGAAAGCCTCTTGTTATCTCACCACTAAAAACACTCCTTTTTCCTCTCCCTAAAAAAGAGCTGCTAGGGGAGCATACTTTAGAATTTGGTACGCAAATAGAGTTAAAAGCTTTTAAAGAACAGATGCTTCATTGGGGCTATACTTTTGTTGATATGGTACAGGTTGAGGGGGAAATTTCCCATCGTGGAGACATCATAGATATTTTTATCCCCTCACACAAAAAGCCCTACCGTATCTCCCTTTTTGACAATGAGATAGAGCAGATAAAAGCGTTTGAGCTTGAATCGCAACGCACCGTAGGGGATGAGATAGAGTCCATCACCATAGAGAGTGCTTTTTTTGCCCTTGATGAGGGGCAGTTTTACACCCTCAATGAAAAGATAGAGCAAAGTGAATTTGATGCACTCTCCCGTGATATCGCCTCTTTGGGTTTTTGGCACCTCGATGATTTGGCAGAGAACTTTTTAACAAACAAAACTGCCAACTATATCCATCCGATGGAAGATCTTCTCAAAGATGCCTTTGGTATCAATAATCCTCAAATCCCAAGGGAAGATTTTGAGCTTGATGTTTTAGAAGAGAATGAAAACATAAAAGAGTTGGTGGTTGCCAATGTAGAAACACTCTTGCGTGTTCATAAAGATAAAAAAACAACCATCATCGCAGCAAACAAGGCAGTCCTCAAACAAGCAGGCATCTACGATACTCAAAACTATACCATCATAGAGGATGGGTATATCTTAAATATCCTCACCCCCGATGAACTTGTTATCTCACTCAACAAACCAAGTAAAAAACGTCGCCGCAGAAAAAGCTCCATCCTTTTAGATGACCTTAAAGCTGGGGATTATGTGGTGCATGAGGATTATGGAGTTGGGATATTTGAAAAGATAGAACAGGCTGAAATCCTAGGAGGAGTGAAAGATTTTCTTGTTATCAAATATGTAGGGGATGACAAGATTCTTCTTCCTGTTGAAAATCTTGACTTTATCGACCGCTACATCGCAAGTGGCGGAAGTGTTCCTGTTCTTGATAGACTCGGCAAAGGAAGCTTTGGCAAACTCAAAGCCAAAGTGCGTAAACGCCTCTTAGAGATTGCAGGTCAAATCGTCAATACCGCTGCAGCTCGTGCACTTATCCAAGCACCTAAAATCTCCCTCACAAAAAAAGAGCTCAAAGAGTTTCAAGCCCTCGCAGGATTTGAATACACAGAGGATCAAACGCAAGCAGTTGATGAGATTTTAACCGAAATATCAAGTGGTCACATTATGGACAGGCTTTTAAGTGGCGATGTAGGGTTTGGAAAAACAGAAATAGCACTCAATGCCATCTATGCCGCTTATAAATCAGGCTATCAATCAGCGTTCATCGTCCCAACCACCCTCCTCTCGGCACAACACTGGCGTAGTGTTGATGAGCGTTTCAAAGATCTGGGACTTCGTTATGCAAAACTAGACAGATTTGTCACAACAAAAGAGAAAAATGCTATCATCAAAGGTTTGGCAAGTGGTGAGATAGATTGTGTGGTGGGGACACATACCCTCTTTGGGCTGACATTTAAGAAGCTCGGTATCGTCATTATCGATGAAGAGCATAAATTTGGTGTGAAGCAAAAAGAGAAGATAAAAGAGCTTTATCATAATGTGCATCTGCTCTCTATGAGTGCAACTCCTATTCCAAGAAGTCTCAATCAAGCACTAAGCTCTATCAAAACGATGAGCCAACTTCTCACCCCGCCAAGTGAGCGTCAAGGGGTGAGAACCTTTGTCAAAGAGTATGATGAGAAACTTATCAAAGAGGTGATTTTACGAGAGCTTCGTCGTGGTGGACAGGTGTTTTATGTGCATAACTCCATCGACCATATGCCTATCAAAATGGGAGAGATTAAAGCACTCTTGCCTGAGTTGCGTGTTTTAATGTTGCACTCCAAAATCTCAGCCGTGCAAACTGAAAAAGAGCTTTTAAAGTTTGAAGCGGGTGAGTACGATATGATGATGGCTACTAGCATCATCGAGAGTGGTATCCATATGCCGCGCGTTAATACCATCATCGTTGATGGAGCAGATAGATTCGGTATAGCCGACTTACACCAGTTGCGTGGGCGTGTGGGACGTGGAGCGTATGAGGGGTTTGCCTACTTCATAGTCCAAAATAAAAACAACCTCACCGATGAAGCCAAAAAACGGCTTCTAGCCCTAGAGTCAAACTCCTTTTTGGGAAGTGGAAGCGTCCTTGCACATCATGACTTAGAGATTCGTGGTGGTGGGAATTTGGTAGGTGATGCGCAGAGTGGGCATATCAAAAACATAGGATATTCGCTTT
>Ga0256837_1000159_pt1 | contig 62095 bp, 61 predicted proteins | sample 4562384metaG_FD_185976 | JGI IMG/M metagenome (GOLD analysis project Ga0256837, IMG submission 185976) | Hydrothermal vent microbial communities from Guaymas Basin, Mexico - 4561-384 | ecosystem: Environmental > Aquatic > Marine > Hydrothermal vents | place: Mexico: Guaymas Basin | collected... | reverse complement strand
TCTTTAAGACCTTTACCAGCTTTAAACTTAGGAACCATTTTATCTTGAGTAGTGTATGTTTTATCAGTACCTGGAACTTTACCACTTTTACCTTTTTGAAGTGCAGCAGTAAAACTACCAAAACCTACTAAAGAAACATCTTCTTTCTTTACTAGTGCAGCTGTTACCGCTTCTGTGAATGCTTTGATAGCCGCTTCAGCTTCTACTTTAGTTTTGTAGTCACCACATGATTGTACTAATTCAACGAATTGAGCTTTATTCATAAATTTACCCTTGGATTAAAATATTTCCGAATATTCGCACGGAGCTTCGTCTTTACGAAATAATTCAGCTAAAGACACTTTATAATTTATTTGCTTAAATTTTTCTTCTTTTTACTGAAATTAGCTAAATAGTGTGATATTTTTGTTTCTTTTAGTCCAATTTTAGCCCTTTTAAGGAGCTTCTGAAGATTTAGTGAGTTTTTCTGCGAAATAATTAAAGCTGATAATTCTTTCATTTTTTGGTATTTATCTCTATTTGAATGTATAGATAAAAAGACATCTTCTAGGCCATCGCGTTCATTTTTTGTAAGTGCACTCATCTACTTACTCCTGTAGCTTATTTATTTTTCGTACAGCTCTTATGATCTCATCATCTTCTAATTGTCCTAACATTTTCATCACAACTGCAGCGGCTTGTGGCTTAGCACGTCCTAGCTTCCAGTCTTGGTATGTACGCATAGAGATTCCCAAAGATAGAGCCATATCTTTTAAAGATATTTTTTTACCGTTGTTTTGAGCCTCTAACGAGTTATGAAGGATATTAAATAGATCATCAATTTGCATAAAGAGAAGTATACGGGTTTAATACTTAAATATACATTTTATATCTAATAATATATTAAATATTGTGTTGTATATATTAAAAATCATACTTTGTAAACATATATAATTGTATAAAGATATATATAGCATATATTGTATACAGAATACCGTGTGAAATTTATAAAATTATTTTCTGTTTATAAGAGAAATAATCTTTTGATCTTTTGATCTTTTGGTTGTTGGGTTTAGTTTGAAGTGTTTTGAAGTGAGAGAGATACACCAACAGGATGAAGTGTAATAGTCTCTTGTGTGCACTCTATATAGAAATCAGTATATTTTTGTGCATCTGTTTTATAGCTAAGCTCTGTTTCTTTGTCGATACTAAAAACGATTTTATTAAGACCTCTTAGTGGCTCTGAGATAGAGATTCTTGCACTCTTGTAAGATTCTAAGATAGCTTTTTTTCTTTGGAGTAGCTTGTTTATCTGCTTCTTTATCTCCGGAACTTTATTTTTATTGTGTCTTGAGGCTTCTTCTAAATGAAATTTGAGATCATCTATATCTTTAGCTATAAATTTCAGTTCGGCACTGAGTATTGGAATATTTTCATGTGTAATATGAAGTAGGTTATCCTCACCACTGATGAGTTTGATTGTGATTGATTCAGAAGCATGGATCTTTAGATTGCTCTTTATATGACCTATTGTTACATTTTTAGCATAGATATTTCCACCTATGGAGGATTCTATCGTAACATCACTTGCATGTACTTCACCACCTTCAAGTAGACCTATCTGTGCATTGTGGCAACGTAGTGTCCCTTTATGACGATTTATCTTGGCATGTTTTGCAAACTGTTTAGAATCCTGATGTGTTGCTCCATCTATAGTTAGGTGAAGCGCTTCAAGTGTAGAGTTCGCTCCAACAAAACCATTAACATGGATAGTTTCAGAAGTAAGAGTGACCCCCTCACCTATACTATCTTCGGCAGAATCTTTTTGAGAGATAATAACTTCGATATTATTCTCCTCCTCCTCTGCTAGTCTTGCATTGTTTCTTGAGAGTTTAGCTACTTTTATCTTGTTATCGACGGAGAGTTTCTTTGGAGTATAATGGACATAGCCCTTGCGTTTACTTTTGTATTTTCTAGAATGCTCATCTTCATCAATGTAGATACTGTTTTCATCTATATCAGCTTTTAGGTCTCCTTGGTTATTTGCATTACCAGCTGAGATCTCTTCCCCAAAAGCATTAAAGCCATTATGACCAAAAATGGGCTTTATAAATTTGATAAGAGTCTCATCCTCATCCACTTCAATAACAGCACTGTGAGTATCTTTCTCTTCAAAATAGAAGATGAGTTTTGATTCTTGTGTTATAAGTGGGTCAATCCCATCAAAAAGGGGAAGTTGGATTTTTTTGACAAATTTACCAGCATAGATATACTTAATAAATGATTTGAGTTTTATGCGCATCTCTTCATCAAAAATATTAATCAAAATTTTATGGGATGCTTTGATCTTATTTATCTCTTTAAAGAGCAGATTGAGTAGCTCTTTGGGTTGGAAAAGTTTATAAGGGATATGTGACTTAGGTGAGAGAATGATTTTTGGATGTGTTGCATATTGTGCATAGTTGATTGTATATTCGAGTTTAAGTTGACACTCTTTTTGGTGAAATATTTCAACATTGTAATTTTGTATAAAGCTAATATGCTCGTTAATAATACGATCTTTTTTAAGATATTCTTTTAGAAGATCATTCTTCATAACAACATAATCTGTATCAGCATTGCCCTTAATAGATGTGATTACTGAAAGAATCTTGAAATCACATTCATTTAAAGGTATGAAGTTTTCACTTGCATACAACTCTAAAGTTTTTTTTATATCTCTGGTTTTTACTACTTCTTTTTGAATCTCATCCATATTGTGCTTAATACTCTAAAAGATCACTGTAGTCATACTTGGAAAAATCAAGATAAATTTTTCCGTTTTGTTTTAAAACGCGAACATCTTTATCGTAAACTGCTAAAAATCTTTTTTTGATAATCTTTTTTTGATATGACTTCAGGTCAAGTGTTTTAAGGTACTCTTTGAGCTCTATTATCTCTTGTTTTGTTTCACTTGGTGGCACCTCTTTGACCTGAAGCGTTTCCACTTCGTGAATCGTATTGAGTTGATTTTGTTCTGCAGTAAGTTTCGTGTTGATAAGTTCTAGAATATTTTTGAGTTGCTCATCTTTGGCACTGTAGACCTGTTCTATCTTACTCATCTCATCACGAAGCATCTGCTCTTTATCATCTATAAGTTTATCTATCTTTGTTTCAAGCTGTACTATCTTCTCTTTAAGTTGTTGGTTCTCACGTTGGTAGAGCGATAAAACCATCGCTACAGTTGTTTTTTGCTTGCTTGGTGGTTTTGGAGTCTCTAGTTTTGTTTGCATCTTCTCTTTTTTTTCTTTTTGTTGCTTATGGATCTCTGAGCGCTTGTCATTTTCTAATGAACTACGAGTAACTATAATGTAAGTTATCCCATCTTCAATAATATAATTGAGCTTTTTTGTACGAAGTTTGGAATTTATCATCTCTTTTGACATTTTAAAATGTTTAGAATATTCATCAAGTGTGAGTCTCATCTCTATCCTCTTAAATCATTGAATTAAAATTAATATTTGGTGGGTTAATTATACCCGATTTTCTTAGCCAAATAAGGCGACCTTTTTTCTCATGACCATGTTTATCAAAAAAAGTATAATAATTTGAGTGCTTAAACTCTCTTTGGAGTAAAAGTGTGTCAAAATCTTTATGTCTTTGAAGAAAACTCTTTAAAGCTTCATAGGCGGTATCTGAAACCATAACTGTCGAGATAGTAAAATTTTTAAGCTCTAAAAACCTCGAACAATCATTAAGGCCAGATCCAATGAAATTTTTGTTGCCAAGTATATCGGTGAACTCATTCACTACTCCATGGTTTACAGCGATACGAATCCCTTCAAAGTAAGGGTATTTTTTTGCGATATGATCTGAAAAGTGGTTAAAACTCAGACCTAAAATACTTCCAAACCCCTTGAGCTTAGGATTTAAAACACAGTAAAAACCATCTCCAGTAGGGATAAACCCAAGAACAAGTTTCTCTAAAGACATATTTGAGTTTAAGAGTATCTTATGGATCATCCGTTTATAACTTTGAGTAAGAAAACTTATAATCTCAAGTTGTTTTTCAGAGGCTAATTCTGAAAAATTTATGATATCTATTAAAACTATATCTGTCACGATACCAAATTTTTTTCTTCTAGGCATACACTCTTCTATGATTTTTGACTCATTTTAGCATAAAGTTCTTTTAAATGAACTATATAATATAATACAAAAATTAAATTTTTCAGGATTGTTTTTATGAGTAAAGGGATTTTAGATATTGTAAAACCGGGTGTTCTTTTTGGCGAAGATGTACAAAAAGTATATGATCATGCAAAGGCTGAGGGGTTTGCTATACCTGCAGTAAATGTAGTTAACACAGATTCTATCAACGGTGTTTTAGAAGCAGCTGCAAAGGTGAACTCACCAGTAATCATTCAATTTAGTAATGGTGGTGCATCGTACTTTGCTGGAAAAGGCTTAAGTAACGAGGGTGAAAAAGCAGCTATCGCTGGTGCTATTGCTGGTGCAAAGTATGTGCATGCTATTGCTGAGAGTTATGGAGTGCCTGTTATCTTACACACTGACCATGCTGCAAAAAAACTTTTACCATGGATAGATGCACTTTTAGATGCAGGTGAGCGTTACTTTAAGCATGTAGGTAAACCACTTTTCTCTTCTCATATGTTAGATCTTTCAGAAGAAACATTAGAGGAGAATATCTCAACTTGTAAAGCTTACTTGGAGAGAATGAGTAAAATTGGTATGAGCATAGAGATTGAACTTGGTTGTACAGGTGGTGAAGAAGATGGTGTGGACAATACCGACATGGACAACTCACTTCTTTATACTCAACCTGAAGATGTATGTTTAGCTTATGAAGTATTAAATGAAGTGTCACCACACTTTACTATAGCAGCTTCTTTTGGAAATGTTCATGGCGTTTACAAACCAGGAAATGTTACACTTACTCCAAAAATCTTAGATAATTCTCAAAAATTCATTACAAAAAAACATAATACAGATGCTAAACCTGTAAACTTCGTTTTTCACGGTGGTTCAGGATCACTTCCTTCAGAGATAGCAGAAGCAATTGGTTATGGTGTAATTAAAATGAACATAGATACAGATACTCAATGGGCAACATGGAATGGTGTTCGTGAGTATGTTGAAAAATACCATGATTACCTTCAATCTCAAATTGGAAATCCAGAGGGTGAAGATAAACCAAATAAAAAATATTACGATCCAAGAAAATGGCTCCGTGCAGGTCAAGAAGGACTTGTTGAGAGAGTTGTTGAAGCATTTAAAGATTTAAACGCGATGGATAGAAACTAGAAAATTTTGTAACTACAGGATGAGTAAGTGATGAAAAAAAGTATAAATCTAAGTATTGTAGTTTTAACACTTATGCTTTTAAGTGGGTGTCAAGAGGGGCATAACTCTAAGCCCTACTTAAAAAATGGCTATATAGGTGCAGGGGTCAATCCTAACTCTGCTGCATTTAAAGCAAAAGACAATGCTCTAGAGCGTGAAAATAAAATTAAAATGGCAGAGATAGAAGCAAACTCTAAAATAGAGATAGCTAAAATAGAGTCGATGAAAGCACTCAATGTTGCGAAAATAGATAGCGAAGCAAAAAAAGAGATAGCACAAAAAACTGCAACAGTGACACTTGAAACAACAAAACTCGATACACAAACAAAAGAACATCAAAGCATGATAACTCTCTATATAGCTGTTGGTTTTTTGGTGGCTCTTTTAATCGCTATTATTTTATGGTTTAGATACAAACGTAAAGCATTAGAGTTTCAAACAAAGCTTGAAGAGCAGCGTTTAAAACAAGAACTTGAGATGAAAGATAAAGAGTTACAAGAGCAACGTATACAAAAAGTACTTGATTTAGCGATAAGTGGACAGCTACCACAAGAGATGCAAGAAGAGGTTATAAGTTCACTTACAAAGCCCCAAACAAAAGTTATTGAATCAAAGAGCTAATACTTTTAGGTTTTGCAAAATAATACCCCTGAAAGTATTTACAACCAATCTCTTTGAGTTTTTCATAATGCTCTTTCTCCTCTACCCCCTCAGCAATTACATCTATGTTTAAAAGAGAACCTAAGTAGATAATAGACTTGATTATCTGAATATCTTTCTCATTCGTAAACATATTTTGAATAAAAGACTGGTCTATTTTTATCTGGTCAAGTGGAAATATTTTAAGATACTGAAGTGAAGAAAACCCTGTTCCAAAATCATCTAAAGAGAGCTTGATATCTAATTTCTTAAGTTCTCTCATCTTTTTTGCTACACCATCTTGGTCTTTTATAAAGAGTGTTTCTAGGAGTTCTAACTTGAGTTTTGTATAGTCAACATTATAATGAGTAAGTGCATTTTTCACTTTTTGTACAAAATCATCTTTATTGAACTGTTTTGCACTTACATTGATAGCAAGTACCCACTCTTTTGTTTTTTCATCATCTTCCCATAATTTGAGTTGTTTACAAGCCGCATCTAAAACCCAGTCTCCTATATCTACAATTAAGTCTGTACGTTCGGCAATTGGTATAAATTTATATGGCGATAAAAGTCCAAACTTTGGATGGTTCCAACGAATTAAAGATTCTGCTCCAATAATGTTTTTATCTTGGTCATATTGTAGTTGGTAAAAGAGTTCAAGTTGATCTTTTTGTAAAGCTATAAGTAAACCCTCAGATACATTTAAAATATTTTTTTCATTATTTTCATTATTTTTATCAAAATAAACAATTTGTTGATGATTCTCTCTTCCAATCTCTAATGCAATATTCGTGTGTCTTAAAACTTTGAGAGGATCCTTTTCACCTATAGAGATGTCAATACCAATATGAGCCTCAGTTTTAACAAGAGTCTCCTCAATTTGAAAGTTCTTTGATAAAAGACCAAGAAGTGCATCAGCAATAGTTTGTGCTTTTTGTAAAACAATATCTTTATTATGCTCTTTATTTTGATAATAGAGTATAAAATCGCCCATGCCCATACGAGCACTTAAGTTGCTATCGTTAAAATTTTCTTTGAGACTCTGTGCAAATTTTTTAATAACCTCGTCTCCATATTTATAGCCATAGGCATGATTTATAGATTTTAAGTTTGTAAGTTTTATGTAAAACATTATATTGTAATGGGAGTCGTTTTCTTTTAAAATATCTCTCAGAGCAGAGATAAAACCATTTTTATTTAGAAGCCCAGTAAGGGGATCGTATTGTGTTGAAATAGCTAAGGCTTCCTCTGCTTTCTTTTTTTGTTGTAAAAAATCAACTAGTTTGGCAAAGAGTAAATTTATCTCTTCATAAAGTTTTCCAAACTCATCATCATATTGTTTTTTTATTTGGTACTGAGGGATAGTACCGTTAAGATCTACCTTCTCTAAAAAATCTACAAGGTAGAGAATTGGTTGGGTGAATCTATGAGCATAATACTTTACTAAAAGAAAAGAGATACTCAAAAAAAGTAGAAGAGTCAATACCAAATAGATAAAATCATCTTTTAAAATATCTAAAAAAGATTCTACTTTTAGTTCAAAATAGAGTTCACCATAGGAGTCTCCATGATAGAGCATCTTTGTTGTCGTAGTGAAAATTTTATTTTTAGAAACTTTTGTTGGGGCATTGTAGAGAAATATTTTTTTTCTTTGTTGATTGTATAAAATAACTTTTTGAATTTTTGTAAGTGCTTGGAGTTTTGTTGTTATATCTGTAGCGGTGTTGATGTCATCAAGTAAAATAAGACGTACAAAATCTTGTGATAAAACCTCTGTAATACTTTTAGCTAAGTATATGCGATCGTTTTCTTGTTTTGAAACATACCAACTAGCAAAAAGGATATATCCAATTACAACAACAAAGGAGATAAGGAAAAAGATTGCTTTTATAAATTTTTTCTCGATTGAGCCCTTATATACAGATGTTTGCATAATTATCTTTCCCCATGACCTTTTTCAATTGGCAGATGTTGATCATTTCCCCACTCAAGCCAAGAACCATCGTAAACAGAAGCATTGTAGCCAAGTTTTTTAAGAACTAAAAAGTTCATAGCTGCATCAGCTCCATCTTCACAGTAAAGAATAATTGGCTTCTTTGGATCTAAATCTTTATAGATTTCTTTTAGTTTATCAAAATCTTTTATAGATCTATCTGAGCCTTTTGTATCATATGTTAAGCTCCCAGGGAGATTGATAGCATTTGTAATATGTCCATAGCGTTTGGCATGAGACTTCTCTCCAATATAAAACTGAGTGGGTCGGCCATCGATTATATATGCTTTTTTCAAAGAGGTAAGGACATCAAGTTTTGTTTTTAAAAATTGATTGTTAATTTTTGGTGTAAAGTTTTGATATGTAGCTTTATAATCTGTTGTTGATATAGGTAATAGATCTTTATCCCAGTTGCCATAACTCACTTTAAGTATGCCAACATTATCTGCACCTAGTACTTTACTTATCCAGTAAAACCTAGCAGACCAGATAGGGTTTGTGTCACCATAAACAAGGATTTCACTTTTATCATTAATGCCTGCTTGGCTAAAAAGTTCTCTTAGTTTTGAAAGGGGAGGGATGCGCATCATCTCACCATAGAAAAGATTTTCAAATACAGGGATATTGACTGCATTTTTAAGGTGACCTTGTTTATAGCTATCTGCATCACGTACATCTATGATCACTAAATTAGGATCATTATAGTGTACTTTAAGCCATGAGAGAGGAACTACATCGGGAATTTTTGCTAGTAAAAGGTTTGTTAATAGTAATAAAAAAATTATAAACTTCATTGTAAGCCTTTTTAACTTCTATTGTACTCGTACATGTTAGCTAAAAAGGACTTAAAGTATTTAGTGTAACTCTTTATGTATATCTTCAATGGAACTTAGATGTGGATGTTTTGCATAGTGCTTATACAGAAGTTGTTGTAGTTTGTTTTGATTAAAACGCCAATGCTTCTCTTTTTCAAATTCAGGGTGTTCACACATCTTTGTATGGAGTGTTTTAATATCTGGTACTTCCTCGCTACTTTGCAGTATCTTATGCATATGTGAAACCAAATACTCATGTGCATCCTCCCCTGTATCATCATCTTCTAGTGTTCTATTGACTAAAAAAGGGTACATTTTCCATATACTTAAAATTGTTCCTAAAACAAATGCTATCATCATCCATGTTGATGTACTTAGTTCCATAAAAAACCTCACTTTAATATTGTATTCGTATATTTTATCAAAAAGAAACATAAAGCTAAGAGCTTTTTTTAAGATATAGGGCTATAATCAAGGTGTAAGTATATAGAAAGGGGTATGTATTGAATAATAATTCTATAGAAGAAGTAGCTTATTTAGCAAGTGAAAAGATTCAAATATCTATACGTATCTTCTTGATTGTCAGTATCATCATTACCCTTAGTTTTCTTGACTCAAATTACTTAAGTATAGAGGGTGCTTTTCATGTAACTATTTTAGAGATTTTCATATCAGTTATGTGTATAAATGCTCTTTATTATCTCTTTTTAAAACGCTATCCATATCAATTTCAAAGATTAAGAATTGCTATTATTGCAGTTTTAGATGTTGTGTCTTCTACTTATATTATGTACCTTGTTGGTGAGGTTTCTTTGTATTATACTGTTTTGTTTTTATGGTACATGATAGGGTATGGTCTTCGTTATGGAAAAGATATAGCATATATTACTTATGCAACGATTTTAGTGAGCTGGCTTCTCCTCATCAATACATCAGAATTTTGGATCAATCATACCTCTTTTGCATACTCTTGGTTCATCACTTATGCCGTTTTACCTTTGTATTATTTACATATAGTAAATAAGTTAAAATTGAACCTTTTAGAACTTCATAAAGATGTTGAAACATCACACTACCAAGCGAGTCATGATCATTTAACAAATCTTCCAAATAGAATCTCTTTTGAGAAAAAACTTGATGATTTACAAAAAGAGAAGAAAGAATTTGCACTTTTATTTATAGATTTAGATAAATTTAAAAGTATCAATGATGAGCATGGTCACCATGTAGGAGATAAGGTTTTACAGCAGTTTGCACAGAGAATGGATAAAATTTTTCCTTATGCTGCAAGGCTTGGAGGGGATGAATTTATAGCTATTATAGATTATAAAGATGAGACAAGTTTAGAGAAAAATTTAGATCAAATCCTTAAAAATATAAGTGTAAGATGTAAAGAAAATGGGCAACTCCTTTCAGCAAGTATAGGGGTTTCTTTATTTCCAAAAGATACATCAAATATGCATATACTTAAGAAAAAAGCAGATGAAGCGATGTATGAAGCGAAAAAAAGAGGTAAAAATACCTTTGTTTTATATTCTAAGATGGAAAAAGAGCATTAAAATTGGATAAAATTGCACTATGAATGATAAAGTATTTGCAAAACCGATAAAAAAACAGTTTGAATTTGACGAAGAGGTAGCTGCTGTCTTTGATGATATGTTACAACGCTCTGTCCCTTACTATAAAGAATCTCAAGATATTACAGAGTTTTTTGTACATAAAAATTTGAGTGAGAATGGGATCGTTTATGATCTTGGATGCTCAACAGCATCACTCCTTCTTAATATACACAGAAAATTACAAGTAGAAGCAGAGCTTATTGGTTTAGATAACTCAGAAGCGATGCTTGCTCAAGCTAGACGAAAGTGTGAGGCTTATGGTGCTAAGGTTGAGGTGCAAAATGCTGATATCTTAGAGTATGAGTACAGGGAAGCTGATGTGTTTATATCAAACTATACCTTGCAATTTATTCGTCCCTTAGTTCGTGAAGAGCTTGTGAAAAAGATAGCATCTGCCTTAAAGAAAGAGGGTGTTTTTATCTTTAGTGAGAAGGTGATAAGCCATCATGCTAAGCTCAACAAAGATCTTATAGAGTGTTATTATGATTTTAAAAAAGAGCAGGGTTATAGTGAATATGAGATTATGCAAAAGCGTGAAGCCCTAGAGAATGTACTTGTCCCTTACTCCGAAGATGAAAATATCAAGATGGCACAAAATGCAGGGTTTTCCCATTGTGAAGTGGTGTTCCGTTGGGCTAATTTTGCTACTTTTATCGCTATAAAGTAGTTTTACCACACATTTTTTTGTGGTTTTTTCTCATCTTTGATCTCATCGATCACTTTAGAGACACCCTCTCCAACCTCTTTGTAGGTAAACATATCATCTTCTCCACACTCTTTATGGTAGTAGCCTTGCAGGTCATAGTACTCTTTACAGTCACTATAGTACTTTGCTGAAACACCATGTTTGTTTACACAGCCGGAAAAAAGAATGCTAAGGGTACTTAAAAAAAGAATCGTTTTTATCATATCTATTGCTAGCATTTTTTATACCTAAACCTTGAAAGTTTCTTTTGTTTTACAAAATTCAGTTAAAAAACACTCTTCACATTTTGGATTTTTTGCTGTACAGATATAGCGACCAAAGAGTACCATCCCTTGATGGAGGGCATGGAGGTCATTTTTAAATTTTTTCACTAGTGTCGCTTCTGTTGCTATGGCTGTTTTATCATCACTTAAACCTAATCTATGTGAAACACGAAAGACATGTGTGTCAACAGCCATAAGATTGGCTCCTGTGTACTCTATCATCACCACATTGGCTGTTTTCTGTCCAACTCCAGCAAGTGTTTGCAGATCTTTTTCATTCATAGGGATCTCACCATTATAAACTTCCATAACACGCTGTGCCATCGCTATAATGTTTTTTGCTTTATTGTTAAAAAAAGAACAAGTATTTAAAAAGCTTTTGACTTCATCTAGATCAGCTTCAGCCAGCTCTTTAGGACTAGGATAGCGTTCAAAAAGAGCAGGGGTTATGATATTGACCCTTTTATCTGTACACTGTGCTGAGAGTGCGACGGCAACTACAAGTTCATAAGCATTCGTATATGCTAACTCTGTCACAGCATCGCTATAACGCTCTACAAATCGTTTGTGAATCTCTATAATCTCTTTTTTTGTTGCTTTTTTCATTTCATACTTCAATATAATTTTTCGATATTTTATCTTTTTCTGTGATATAATCAAAACACATAATGGCTTATGAGGAGAAAATAATGGGATTTTTTTCATTTTTTACAAGAACTACAGTGCAAGAAGCTGCAAGTTCAAAAAAACAGACTAAAAAAGAGAAAACAAGTTATATAACAAAAGAACTACTTAGTAATATAATCAACGAGAGTGAAATAATCTACCTTTATTTTCAAAAATCTCAAGGCTGGATAGGGGCAAATAAAAAGTTTTATAGTACATTAGGGTTTGCAAACATTGAAGAGTTTAAGCATAAACATGAAAGTATCAGAGACCTTTTTCTAAGTGAAGGTGAAGAGATCTTTACTGAAGATGACAAAAGCTGGCTTGATTATCTAAAAAAATATAAAGCAGAGGGTTATGAGATTAGTATTTTATCACCTGATTCTAAGCTACTTTATTTTCAAGCAAAGGCCTCTTTAGTTGATGCAGAAAAACAACTCTATCTTTTAGCCTTAAATGATGTAAGTGAACTGCATCATGCAAAGTATAAAATCGAAGAAGTGGAAAGATTAAAAACAAAATTTTTAGCAAATATTGGCCATGAATTTCGAACACCTATGAATGGTATACTTGGCTTTGTAGACCTTATTAATCAAACGCCACTTGAACCAAAACAAAGAGAATACTTAAGTATGATTAACAGGTCTTCTAAAAATCTTTTAGTCAATATAGAAACATTACTTGATCTCTCTCAGATGCAAGGTGGAAGACTCAGTGTAGATCATTTAGAGTTTAACCTTTTACCTGAGATGGAAAAGATACTCAAAAACTTTTGTCTTCTTGGAAAAGAGAAGGGGATTAAGACTTTTGCATTTATCGATCCAAAATTACCTCGTGAATTAAGTGGAGATATTAAAAAAATAAAACAGATTATGAATGCACTTATTCAAAATGCTGTGAAGTTTACTCCTCGTGGTGGTAAGGTAATCATAGAGGTGAAACTTGTAAAACGCCAGCTCAATGGTGATTGTAGCATTAGTTTTAGTGTTAAAGATAACGGTAATGGGATAGCAGAGGAGCAACTTGCTCTTATGAATGAACCATTTACTGCAAGTAACCGTGCAGATGAGAGACTTGGTGTCGGACTAAGCTTATCAAATGGTCTTGTGAAGCTTCTTGGATCTCAACTTAGAATCCAGAGTGAAGAGGGTCATGGAAGTTATTTTAACTTTGTACTTGATTTTAAAGAGACACATGGACAAAGTTATAGAATGATGTCTAAGAAAAAAGTAAAAGTACTCCTCTTAGATCAATCTAAAATCGATGAAGCAAATTTCCTAACAATATATTTGCGCTCTTTTGGTATTGATGTGATTAAATCAAATATCCTTGATGAAAATGTTTATGAAGATATTGAAGCTCTCTACGTTGTGGCAAACCAAGAGGATTCTTCGTGGATGTTTGAACTTGGTTCTTACTCAAAATCGGCAAAAGTGATCTTATTACTAGATAAATTAGAAAAGATACAAACAAAACTTACTTATATAGTAGATGAGGTGATCCATCAGCCATTGCTCCCGAGTACTATTGCAGAGCATCTTGCAAAAGTTTTCAGTCTTGAGGTGGAAAAAAGCAAACAAGATAAACTTCAAGTTAAAGACAAAACAACTGCACTTGTAGTTGAAGATAATTTAATCAACCAAAGACTTATACAGATCTTACTTCAAGAGTATAATATTGTGGTAGAAACGGCTTCAAATGGGGTTGAAGGTGTTTTAAAAGCAAAAACTCATAAGTACGATATCGTCTTTATGGATATCGACATGCCACAAAAAAATGGTATCGTTGCAACCAAAGAGATTAAAGAGGTTTTACATCCAAATGGGAATACACCAATAGTCGCACTTACAGCGATGGCAATGGAGGGTGATAGAGAGATGCTTCTTAATGCAGGTCTTGATGGGTATATCTCAAAACCACTTACACGTGAAAAATTAGAAAATGTTTTAGATAAATATTTAAAAGTGAGTTCCTAGTGTTTATTAATCATTAGTATTTAAATACTAGAATTTTGGATACTTAAAATAACTCAAGGAATTAGAATGAGAAAAGCAAGAAAATTATTATTGTCAGCATTGATGGTAACTACAACTATACTTAGTGCACAAACAATAGTAACAGTAAATGGTAAGGCTATTACTTCAGAAGAGGTAAATCAAGAGTTGATGAATGCAACACAAGGTAGATTCAATACATTACCAGTTGAGAAACAAAAAGAGTTAGGACAACAATTTGTACAACAACTTGTAGCAAATGAACTTATGTATGGGGATGCAAAAAAGACAGGTGTTCTTAATACAAAACTATTTAAAGATGAGTACAAAAAAATTCAAGAGAAAGTTAAAAAGAGTATAGCTATCCAAGTATGGCAAAAACAACTTCATGATAAGATTAAAGTAAGTCAAAAAGAGTTAAAAGAGTACTACAAAAACAACAAAGAAGAGTTTGTTGAAAAAGAGAGAGTTCATGCTCGCCATATCTTAGTAAAAACAGAGGCTGAAGCAAAGAAAATTATTGCTGAGTTAAAATCACTTAGTGGTGCAAAACTAAAAGCAAAATTTGAAGAGCTTGCAAAAGCAAAATCTACAGGACCTAGTGGACCAAAAGGTGGAGATTTAGGTACATTTACAAAAGGTCAAATGGTTCCTGCATTTAATGATGCAGTGTTCAAAATGAAAGTTGGTACTATTACACCAACACCTATAAAAACACAGTTTGGTTACCATATTATCTATCTTGAAGATAAAATGAAAGCAGCTACAAGAACTTTTGATGAAGTGAAAAGTGTTATTGAGCAACGTATTAAAAATGAAAAATTCAAATCAGTTATGAATGAAAAAATGGCTGCATTACAGAAAAAAGCTACAATCAAGTAATTTTTATGAACAAAACTCCCATCTCTAAGATTATTTTAGAGGGTAGGGAGTTTCTTGTTAAACGCGACGATCTTTTTGACCCTTATCTCTCTGGCAATAAGTACAGAAAACTTCACACACTTTTAAAAACTCCCAAAGAACACTACAATAAAATCATCTCTTATGGTGGAACACAATCTAATGCTATGCTTGCCATCGCAGCACTTGCAAAGCAAAAAGGGTGGGTATTTGAGTACTATACTAAGCCCTTGAGTAAGAAGCAAAAAGAGCAAGAAGAGGGAAACTATCCTATAGCACTCTCTTTAGGGATGCAACATTATGAGCTTGAACTAGAGAGCTACAAAGTTTATGTACAAGCATTGCGTTTAAATCTTGATCCAATGTGTGTTGTAGTTGATCAAGGGGGTGCAGATAGAATGGCTCAAGAGGGTGTTGCTGTATTAGCACAAGAGATTCAAGAGGAATCTTTGGAGTTTGAAGCGATAGCAACTCCTTCAGGAACAGGGACAACCGCTTTGTATTTAGCCTTAGCATTTCCTCAGTATAAGGTGTATACAACAGCTGCTATAGGAGACAAGGGGTATTTAGAGGAGCAGATGAGTGCATTATCTTCTATACCATCTAACCTTGTTATCTTGGAGCCTCAAAAGAAGTACCATTTTGCAAAACCTTATAAAGAGTTGTATGAGTTCTATAAACATTTAAAATATGGAGGTATAGAGTTTGATTTATTATATGCACCCTTGCTTTGGAAACTTTTAATGGAGCAAACAAAAGAGAAGATACTCTATATACATAGTGGTGGAGTGAGTGGAAATGTAAGTATGGAACCTCGCTACAAGGCGAAGTTTCCAGAGTTATTTAGTCTATAAAAGTAACACTCTCTTGGAGTTTTACACGAGTTGGTTGGTAGGTGTTGATTTTTGCATCTTTATCTTCATAGCCTAGCACTACACTATAAAGAAGAGCAAGGTTGTCAGGTATATCTAAAACGCGAGCAACAACTTTTCCAAACTCTGTAGTAGAACCTTGTGGACAACTCTCAATGCCAAACTCTTGAGCTGCAAGCAAAATACTTTGCATATATGCTCCACAATCTATAAGAGCCCCCTGTGCACCATCGATATTGGCTTTATCTGTAAATACAAAGATAACATTTGAAGCACCAAACCATCTGAAATTATCGTGCCACATCTGTAGGCGGGTTTCATTGTCTTTTCTATCTACTTCCATAAGTTTATAGAGTCCAGCTCCTGTAACAATACGGCGTTTTTTATAAGGGTTTACCCATTTTACAGGATAGTATTGGATGAATTGGTCATGCTCTACACCCTCATTCATCTTCTCTATAATAGCATCACCAATGTTTTTTAAAACCTCTTTATTGCTTATAGCATAGCTAACCCATGGTTGCATATTTGCTCCACTAGGAGTGTGTGCAGCAGCTTCTAAGATTTTTGTAATGGTCTCTTTAGGAACTGTTTTATCGAGGTAAGCTCTTTTTGAAGATCTGTTTTGGAGTGCTTCTAAAACTGTAGGCATGAATAATCCTTAAATATTTGTGATATTATAGTAAATTAAAAGTAAGAAGCTTATAAAATAGAGAAGTGCTACTTAAGTGGCAGATAATTTCTAAAAATGATACTATACTACACCTATAAAAAAATAAAAGGATTTAATTATGGCTAATAATATTTTTGAAAAACTAACACACAATATGACAGAATCGATTGAAAGTGCACTCTCTTTAGCACTCCACTCTAAAAACATGGAAGTGCAAACTGAACATTTTTTATGGGCGCTTCTGACAAACTCAAACTCTGTACTGAATCAGATGTTCAATAAGATGAACATAGATAAGGTAGCAATGGAGCTAGATGTAAAAAGTTTGGTTGAGAAACTACCAAAATCATCTTCTGTAAGTAAAGAGAACATTAGACTCTCTAAAAACTTTGTACAAACACTTGAGAATGGTGCAGGGCTTATGACCAAAAATGGAGATAGTTATCTTTCAGTAGATACTTACCTCTTAGCAAATTTAAAAACAGAACCATTCTCTAGTATCTTACCTAAATACATAGATGTAATGGAGCTTGCAAAAAATCTTGAAGCAGCTCGTGGTGGTGCAAAAATTGACTCACAAAGTGCAGATGAAACACTAGAATCACTTGATAAATATGGTATAGATTTAACAAAAGAAGCAGCAGAGGGGAAACTCTCACCAGTTATTGGGCGTGATGAAGAGATTACACGTATGATGCAAATTCTTATACGTAAAACAAAAAACAACCCTATGCTTTTAGGGGAGCCTGGAGTTGGTAAAACAGCTTTAGTTGAAGGTCTTGCTCAACGTATTCAAAGTGGAAATGTTCCAACATCTCTACAAAATAAACGAGTGGTTGCTCTTGATATGAGTTCACTTATTGCAGGTGCAAAATATCGTGGAGAGTTTGAAGATCGTTTAAAAGCTGTTATTGATGAGGTAAAAGAAAATGGAAATATTATCCTTTTCATTGATGAGATTCATACAATCGTAGGTGCAGGTGCATCTGAGGGAAGTATGGATGCCGCAAATATCTTAAAACCGGCTCTAGCTCGTGGAGAGTTGCATACTATTGGGGCAACTACACTTAAAGAGTATAGAAAGTATTTTGAAAAAGATGCAGCATTGCAACGCCGTTTCTTACCGATTAATCTCGATGAGCCAACGGTAAATCAATCTCTGCAAATTCTTCGTGGAATTAAAGAGAGACTTGAAACTCACCATAATGTTACTATTACAGATAGTGCATTAGTTGCAGCAGCACGTCTTTCAGATAGATATATTGCAGATAGATTCTTACCAGATAAAGCGATTGACCTTATTGATGAGGCAGCAGCAGAACTTAAAATGCAAATAGAGTCTGAACCAAATGTTTTAGCTTCTGCAAAACGTAAACTCTCAGAGTTGATGGTAGAAAAAGAAGCTCTAAAAATGGAGAAAACGCCAGCAAACGAAAAACGTCTTGATGAGATAGAAAAAGAGCTTGCTGATGTTCAAGAGGAAGTAAGAAATCTTGAGCAACAATTTGCTACAGAAAAAGAGGTGTTTGAGAAAATCTCTACTATTAAAAATGAGATAGAATCTAAACGCCGTGAAGCTGAGGTGGCAAAATCTAGCTCAGACTTTAACCGTGCAGCAGAGATTGAGTATGGTGAGATTCCAAAACTTCTTGAAGAGGAAAAAGCGATCAATGAAAACTGGGATAAACTCCAAGCTACAGGAACACTACTAAAAAATAGTGTTGATGAAGAAGCGATCGCTTCGGTAGTTTCAAGATGGACACATATACCAGTAAATAAAATGCTTCAAGGGGAGCAAACAAAAATTCTTCATGTAGAAGATGAACTTAACAAAGATGTTGTTGGACAAGAAAAAGCAACTCATGCCGTTGCTCGTGCTATTAAACGTAACAAAGCGGGACTTAGCAATGCGGACTCTCCGATAGGTAGTTTCTTATTTCTAGGGCCAACAGGTGTTGGTAAAACACAAACAGCTAAAACATTAGCGAAGTTCTTGTTTGACTCTGAAGATGCACTGATCCGTATCGATATGAGTGAGTATATGGAGAAACATGCAGTATCGCGTTTAGTGGGTGCAGCTCCTGGGTATGTTGGCTATGATGAGGGTGGACAACTCACTGAAGCAGTACGTCGTAAACCTTACTCAGTAGTACTATTTGATGAGGTGGAAAAAGCACATCCAGATGTGTTTAACATCTTACTGCAAGTACTTGATGATGGACGTCTAACAGATAATAAAGGGGTGACAGTAGATTTTTCAAATACTATTATCATCTTAACATCAAATATTGCGTCAGATAAAATCATCAATCATGCTCAAAGTGAAGAGCTGAACGACATGGTAATGGCTGAACTTAAACAAGCTTTTAAACCAGAGTTTTTAAATAGACTTGATGATGTAGTTATCTTTAATGCTCTTGGTCAAGAAGAGATAGTAGGTATCGTAGATATCTTCTTTAGAGATATAGCGAAAAAAGTGGAACAACGCGACATAGAGCTTACTCTAAGCCCTGAAGCAAAAGCATACATAGCAGAGGCTGGATTTGATCCTGTTTATGGTGCTAGACCACTTAAACGTGCTCTATATGAGATAGTAGAAGACAGACTTGCTGACTTAATTTTAGAAGGAATTGTAAAAGAGGGTAGCAAAGTTGATTTTATTATGAATAATGGAGAGATAGAAGCAAGAGTTTCTTAATCTCATCATCTTCTTTCTTGTACGATAGGTTTTAGACAAACCTATCGTCACTCTTTTTCATTTTTACTTCATCTACACTAGATTGCATCCAACCAGATTTTACTTCCCCTTCAACTTTATCAAAATTTTCTATATAGGGTTTTATATCTAAAAGTGGTGTACCATCTAAGATATCTATCCCTTTTATGGTTACAATGTTTTTCTCAACACTTACTAATTCTACAACCGATAAACCAATGCTGTTTGGGTGCATAGGTGTTCTTGTAGAAAAGACTCCTCTTGGTGTATCTGTTTTATCATTAAAGGGGATCACCTTTAATTGAGGCTCTTTGACCTTATGAAAATAATAGATAAGATACACATGGCTAAACCCATCAAGATCAGATAATCCTTCTACAAACTCATCTTTAAAGGTGATACTTGCATAAGTATTACTTGCTCCCTTTGGCTGTATGGGCATATCGACAAGTGAGCAAAATGGGGAGTTAATCGTTGCGATTTGTTGTAGGTTTATATTCATTTGATCTCCTTGAATCTCATTGCAAATGGGATGGCACAAAATGCTAGAAGTGCCGCTATCTCATAGGTGTTTGCTAAGCCTATCTTATCTCCAAAAATTCCCATCACTAAGACCACAATAGAACTAATCGAAAAATTGATAGTCATATAAACACTGTTTACAAAAGTAGGCATCTCGGTATGAACATCGTGGATAACAGCGAGTAAAATGGGACCACTCGCAAACATAAAGATACCAAGAAGTGCTAAAACTCCAAAAACTGTGTAGATATTGTGGGAAAAAAGAAAAAGTGTCATCGTTAATGCCGAACCTATCGACATAGATACAAGAACCTTTTTTCTTCCATACTTATCGGAGAGTGATCCAGATATAAAGGTACCTATAACACCAAAAAATTGTAAAACAGAGATTGCTATACTTGCTGACCATAACTCAAACCCTTGTTGTGTAAGGTAAACGGCCAGGTAGAGTGTTGTTGCCATCTTCATTGCTGATTGAAAAAAAAGATATGCTCCAATATTTTTAAAAAGGGGATAAAATCTTTTAATCTCTTTGAGAGCATCTCCCTTTTCAGCTTTTTTAGTAAAATTTTGATCAATTCTGAAGTCTTTAAGACGGTAGTAAAGTATAAGTGAGGCCAGTAACCCAAAAGGCATAAGATGCCAGATCCCCTCTAGTCCCCAAAGGGAGATTCCCGCTGTGACAAAAAGTGGTCCAATGGTACGTGCTAACTCTCCACCCACCATATAAAAACTCATCCCTCTGCCTATCTTATCTCCAGAAGAAGCCTTGATAATCCCAGGTGAAGGGATATGAAAGAGGGTAGAACTGATACCTGAGATGATAAGGAGCATCACCAAAATAGTATAGGAGGGTGCTAAACCTAAAAAGCTCATACTAAAAGCTGTGAGTGCAGGGGAGACAATAACAAAGTACTTTGCATCTGTTCTTTGTGCGAGAAGCCCAAAAAATGGATTGAGCAGAGATGGCAATTTTCTAGCGATATCTAAAAATGCTACAAGATACAGAGGAATAGCAAGTTTTTCTATAAGTAGAGGTAGTATAGGTGCTAAAAAAGAGGAGTAAGTATCATGTGCAAGATGTGCCATCGAGATGGTGGTAACCTGACTTCTATTTGATTGTTGGAGGAGTTTTTTATCATTCATCTGTTTTTTCATTACCTAAAATAGTTAAATATACACATGTGTTCAGAATTATATAGAACATATGTTCAAAATGTCAAGTGTAAAAAGGTGATTTTATAAAATTGTGAAAAAGAGGAATAGAGGGGTGATAGGAGAGTGTTAAGAAAGCTAAATTCTAGGTTTATGTTGTATATGTTTTTCTATCGGTTCAGGTTTTCCAAGATAAAAACCTTGAGCATAATCAACACCAAGCTCTTTAACAACATCTAAAATCTCTTTAGAACTAACAAACTCAGCTATAGTTGCTATATGAAGTTTATGTGCTAGCTCTACTATGGTTTCAACCATGATTTTTGAGTTTTGATCTCTATCTATGTTTGAGATAAGGGTTGCATCAATCTTAATGTAGTCAATTGGAAGATTTAAGATATGGGAGAAGTTAGAGTAGCCTGAACCAAAGTCATCAAGAGCTATTTTGAGACCATATGAGCGTACTTTAACACAAAAATCATAAACAATTTGATAGTTAACAAAGTCTTCTGTTTCTAAAAGCTCTATGGTAAGAAGCTCATTATGTTCATAAGTATCAATGATATCAAAAAATGTTTTCATCGTTCTATCGTTTTCAATATCGGATAAAGAGATATTGATAGAACAAGGTATCTGGTATTTTGTTGCTACACTAAGAGTGTTTTTTAAGACGCTGTTTGTAATTTTATAATAGATACGATTTATTTTTGCAACACGTATAAACTGATATGGTGCAATTACCTTACCATCTTCACCAATAATCCGAATAAGTGATTCATACTTGATAGCTTTGCTTTTATCTTGAATAGGAACAATAGGTTGAAAAAAGGAAACTAACTTCTCATTTTGAAGTGCTGTGACAAGTTTTGTATGACACTCTATATCACTTTGATGGATTCTCTCAAGTTCTTTATCATCATTAAATTCTGAAAGTTGAGTATTGCGTTTTTTTGCATCTTTTAGAGCCATATCTGCATAAGCTAACATTTTTCTTCTTCCCGTATAAGAGATACCAGCACTCATTACAAAACTAAACTTTTTATCTTCATACTCAAACTCTTTTCTTTGGTAGTTATGAAGTATATCTGCAACAATATTTTTAAAATCCTCTTGTGTGAGAGGATCATCTTTATGCACAGCTAAAGCAAACTCATCACCAGCAATATGATATAAGATGATAGATTCTCCTGTAATCTCATGGCGTAAAAAATCAGCAGTAAGCTTAATAGCCACATTCCCTGTCTCTTCTCCATAAACATCATTAAAAGATTGAAACTTATCTATGTTAAGGATAGCGATCATAGAAAATGAGTAAAGAGAAGCATCTTCAAGGAGTCTATTCCTATTTGGAAGACCTGTGAGAAAATTTGTGTAAATTTTTTGTCGAATCTCTTTAGCTTTTTTTGCTACCTCTTTTTCTAGATCTTCGTTATATCTTAAGAGTTGTTTTTGCAGGTGTTTTTGTTCCTGTTCAGCTTTTTCTGCACGGCTAAGTTGAGCTTGTAATTTACTATGGAGTCTAAAAAATTTGTAAGAGGTAAATCCAATCATCAAGATAGCTATAAAAAATGAAAGTAGAATAGTGGTAGAGTTTTGTTCATTATTAATTTTAAGCTTTAAAATTTTGGCATGGAGTGCTTCGTGTGATATATCTATAAGTTTTTGTGTATCTTGTGAGAAATTGACTGTTATTGCATTAAAACCTATAAGAGCATCTTCGATATCGACCTTATCTTGAGACTTCAGAGCTTCTATAAGAGAGTCTTGTACAGCCTGATATGCCACTGTTCGTTTTTGAATCACTTGCAGTGTTTCTTCAAAACCTTCTAGGTCAATTTTTTTATTTTTGAAAAATAGTTCTAAATTATGCACAGAATCTTTTATCTCTCCAAAAGCAGTATATTTGTTGATATGTGAGATATCTTTTTCTAAGAGTACCAATTGTAAAAGATCTGTTTGATTCTTTTTAATGTCATAGTTGAGTTTATTTGCATAGTAGTTGAGTTTAATTTGATCTTTTTCTAAGTACTTAATGACATTGCTACTACTTTGAATGTTTGTATAACTAAGAAAAAGAGCAAAGAGTAGTAGTAAGAAACTAGATATAAGAGTAAGATATATATTGTTCTTATAGTTCATAATATTTAAAATCTTGCTTCAAGATTGAAGTAACCTATATTTTGTTGTGCATCTTTTTTTGCAGGTTCACCAAAGTGCCAACCACTTCCTGTGTAGTCTTCTTGCATATAAAGATACCCGATTTTAGCATTGAGATATTTATGAAATTGCCATGATATATAAGCCTCATAAGCTGATCCACGAAGTGCGAGTTTATTATACATATCTTCGGCTCCCTGTGTTCCTGAGTACCAGTACTTACTACCGTAGTTATATTCCGCACCTAGATTAATATCTTTTGTAACATCATACTTCAGACCTAAGTAAATTGAATAGCTGTCTTTTTTAAGCATTGGTCCACTAGCATAATCAGCTTCTGTAAAACCAGTATATCCACCATTAGTTGTACCTGCTGTAGGGTTTGTAATCTTGTAATCATCTTGGTTATTATTCCCATGAGGGGTAGTGTAGGCAGTATGAGCAAAAACTGTAAGGTCCGAATTTTGAAGTTTTTCTATATCTATCCCTAATCCATAAGTGATAATAGTTCCAAGATTTGATGAATTGGATGAATCAATGTCTGGGCCAAGATAGGGATGAGCTTTTAGATTATGCATCATATTGATACCAAATGAGAGAAGGGAATCACCTAGAAAATCGATTTTTGAATCAGCATAAATACCTATAATATCTGCATTGTCTATATTTTCTCTGTTACATTGATAGGGGTAAAAATTTGGACGTAAAGTATATGCTTTTGCAAGAACAAGTCGAGCATAAGTATCTTCAGAAAATTTTTGTGTCCCTATCACTCCATAGGTGTTCATATCAAAAACAAGTGCAGGAAATAATGAACTTCTTTGTTTATTTTGTGCATACTGCATTGGCGTTCCACCAGAAGTAGGTAAGATACCAAAAGAGAAGGTAAAAGGTGTAGATGAGGTTTTGTTAAGAGTGTAGTCTATATAAGCACGGTCTATATCAAAAGCACTGCCTGCTGTTCCTGCCTTAATATCACGAGACAAGATACATATTCTTTGATTTGACTGTGTTGAATTCATATAGAGCATACGACCATGAAATTTTATATCTTCAAGTTCAAAGCTCATATTGAGTCGAAAACGCATAGATGCTGCTACATCAAAATCTTTTGAAAACTCATCACGGCGTTGTAGACCATTTAATGCAGGATTCGTATTGTTGTAGATTTTAGTATTTTCCCCCTCAATTTGACCATTACTGTAGTTAAACTTATCAAAACGCAGCATAAGTTCAGGGGTAAAGTTGATTTTATCTAAGATAGATTTAGTTTCTACCTTTTCTAAGATGGTAGTATCTTCATCTATACTAAGTGTATTTTCCTCTACCTGTTCTTGTATTTTCCCAACCGTACAACTACTTCTAGTTTGTTGCTTCGCATTGTGTTGTACTTGTGCTTTAAGCATTTTAATCTCATTTTCAAGCTCAAGTATTTTTTGGAGTACATCTATATCTTGAGCGGCACTTAAGAGTAAAGGGAGTGTTAAGAGGGCTAATTTTTTCATAGTATTATAATCCTGGTACTATTGGTTGGTCTGAATCTGCTGCATGCAGGATAAGATATTGCATCAGTTGCATTCTCTCTTGTGTGGGTAGTGAGTCAATCTTGTAGCGTTTCATATGTCTTGGAGAAGTAAAGATACGCTTCCATTGAATCGATGCTTTTGTCCCAGCATAGAGGTTGAGTCTTTGTGCAAGTTTGGACACATCTTCATTGTGTGTAGTAGCACAGAGGGATGATGGGGTAATTATAATAATAAGTATATATAATAAAACTCTCATCTTGTATCCCTCCATATATGTATGAAACAGTCTATAGCATTTAGAATTAAAATAAAGTTAAAAACTATAAGATAGTGATTCGTTTATAACATTAACCCCCTTTTAAGTAAAACTTCTGTAATATTTCGGACTTAATTTTAAATAAGGATATGTCGTGAAAAGAACATACCAACCACATAACACACCGAGAAAAAGAACTCACGGATTTAGAGCTCGTATGGCTACTAAAAATGGTCGTAACCTAATCAATCGTCGTCGTGCTAAAGGTCGTAAAAGATTGTCAGTTTAGGCGGTTTTAACACACTTAAGCTCCATAAGGAGTTTCAGTATGTTTATAACAAAGGAAAAAATCAGCACTCTGGTAGTGTTGTACTTTTTTATCTTCCTCAAGGTAAAACTCGTAAAGTGGGATTTACAGCAACCAAAAAACTTGGTAATGCAGTAAAGCGAAACCGTGCAAAACGCAGAATGCGAGCTTTATTTCTTGAACACTCTCCACAACTCAAAGATGGTTCTTATGTTTTTGTTGCAAAAGCAGGACTCTTCGATAGTTCCTATGAACAATTCAAAAAAGATTTTACCAAGGTACTCTCACGTGCGAAAACTCTTACTTAAACTTTTATGGCTTTATCAGAAGTTTTTTACACTTATTGGTTTTGGCTCGTGTAGATATTACCCATCTTGTAGTGAATATGCGAGACTTCACTTTGAAAACAACTCCATTTCAAGTGCCTTTTACCACTCTTTTACTAGAATACTACGTTGCAATCAACTTTTTGAAGGTGGTATTGAGTATCCATTACTACATAAACTTCATTGTAGACCCAAAAAATTAGGGGTTGATTCTATAAAATATTGGCTGGTCCCAAATAAAAAAGGCCAGCATTACATTATAAAAAATTTTTTTTACAAAGGGTAATTAGTGTTAGACAAAATGACACCAAATCAAAGATTATTAGTAGCCGTTCTAGCATCGGTAATATTTTTTGTGGCTTATACAGCAATTTTTCCACCAGAACAGCCAGAGGTAGCTCAAAAAGCTAAAACAGATAAAGTAGTATTAGATCAAGACAAACAAGTTGTTACGACTAAAGATACAAGTGCAATTGCAGGGCATGAGATCTCTACTCAAGATGAAGTAGTTGCATCAGCAACAAATACTATACTTACAGTAACAAACAAAAATTTTATTCTTAAAATGGATACATTAGGGCGTATCTCGTCTAAAGAATTACTTCAAGAAAAGTTTCGTGACAATGATGATAATCATGCACAACTGATTCCTGCTTTTGGAGCAAAACCTCTTTATATTAGATTTTTAGATGAAAAAATCAATGCAGAAGCTTCTTCAGTACCTTATGTTGCAAGTGTAAGTGAAGTAAATTTAGATGGGACACCTGTTAAAGTGACTTTAACTCAAAAGCTTTCAAGCTTAGATGTACAAAAAGAGATCACATTTTATGATGATGGGCATTACGATGTTGTTGTGAATGTTTCTCAAAATAAAAGATACTTTGTATATGTTGGACAGCGTCCACGTGTAAACCAAACAGAGCAAATGATGACAATGAAGGGTGCATTAGTTTATACTGATGATGAGATTCAAACTATCATTGAAGATGGTGATGCTGAGGGTAGAAAGACATTTACAGGTGTTGAACTTGTAGCTGCTTTTGATCAGTACACAACGACTATGATGTATAATCTAGCAAAAGATACTATGGTAATTATTGACCGTGATCGTGATAGTAACCCTGTTGCTTATTTTGATGCACTTCCTACAATGACATTTAGTGGATATATAGGTCAAAAAAACTATAAGACACTTCACAACATCAAGCCTGTACTTACAAATGTAATCGAGTATGGTTGGTTCACTTTTGCTGCTAAACCACTTTTTGCACTTCTTTCATGGTTACATGGTATCTTTGGAAACTGGGGTTGGGCAATTATTGGTCTTGTAACTATCATCAGAGCAGTGCTTTACCCTTTAACATACAAGGGTATGATGTCTATGCAAAAGATCAAAGAGCTTGCACCAAAACTTAAAGAGATTAAAGAGAAGTACAAAAAAGATCCTCAGCGTATGAATGCCGCGACTATGGAGATGTACAAGAAACATGGTGCAAATCCACTAGGTGGATGTTTACCAATGCTTTTACAAATCCCTGTGTTTTTCGCAATATATCGTGTTCTTTTAAATGCGGTTGAGCTTCAAGGTGCTCCTTGGATGTTATGGATTACTGACCTTTCACGTATGGATCAGTATTATATTTTACCACTTCTAATGGGTGCTTCAATGTTCTACCAACAAAAGCTTACACCTACAAACTTTACAGATCCAATGCAAGAAAAAGTGATGAAATTTTTACCTGTAATCTTTACATTTTTCTTTATCACTTTCCCTTCAGGTTTAGTACTTTACTGGTTCGTAAATAACTTGTTCTCAATCGGACAACAATTTATCGTAAATACACAGTTTAAAAATGCTAAAGATGCTGAGATTGCCTTGGCAAAAAAAGACGGAAAGAAAAATGATTAAGAAGATTGAAGCACTTACTTTAGAAGAAGCATATAAAGATGCTTCCTCTGAATTTCAATGCTCTGTAACGGAGCTTGCTGTTGAAGTTATTCAGTATCCAAGTGCGGGTTTTTTAGGCTTTTTTAAAAAGAATGCAATTATTGTTGTTGCACTCAAAACAAAAGAAGAGGTAGTTCCTCCAAAAGAGGAAGTAGAGCCTCAAGAAATTAAAAAAGAAAAAACTCCTGTTGTAGAAAAACAAAAAAAAGAAGTAGTAAAAGAGAAAGAGAAAGAACCAGAAATTTCACATACTATTTTAAATGATACTATCATGCCAGAATCATTTGTTAGTGATCAAGAAGATGATGATTATGAAGTTGGTAGTGGTTTAGAATTTACTGCTGATTATGATGATGAGTATGATGAATCAGGTGATGAAGAAGAGGGTATTGTAAATATAGATGCAATAGCTCAAGAGGTGAGTCAAGAGATCAACAAGCTTTTTGACCTTACTTGTTTTAGTATTGAAAAAGTTGATGTATCAGTGTATGATGCTGAAACATTGCTTATCGAGTTTAGAGGCGAAGATGCTGCTTTACTCATTGGAAAAGAGGGTTACAGATACAAAGCACTCTCTTATATGATCTTTAACTGGTTAAACTCTAAATATCAAGTGCAACTTCGTTTAGAGATTGCAGAGTTTCTTAAAAACCAAGAGGAATCAGTATCACGCTATTTGACTAATGTATATGAAAATATAGAACGCGATGGACGTGCACAAACAAAAATACTTGATGGCGTTTTAGTTCAAATTGCACTCAAAGAGCTACGTGAAAAATATCCAGAAAAATATGTTGTTATCCGTTCCACTCGTGATGGCTTAAAATATATTATTATAAACGACTATCACTCAAACTAATGACTGATGATACTATATGTGCCATTGCTACAGCCAATGGTATTGGGTCGATTGCCATTATCCGCATCAGTGGGGATAAGGCACTCTCAATCGCTACTACACTGACAAAAAAAGAACAATTTTCTCCCCGTTATGCTCATCTTAGTAATGTATATAATGCAGATGATGAACTTATAGACGAGGCAATTGTTCTTTATTTTCAAGCACCTTTCTCTTTTACTGCTGAAGATGTTGTAGAGATACAGTGCCATGGTGGTTTTATTGTTGCTCAGTCTATCCTCAAAGCTTGTTTACATGCTGGTGCACGCCTTGCAAATGCAGGTGAGTTTTCCAAACGTGCTTTTTTTAATGGTCGTATAGATCTGAGTGAAGCAGAGGCAATTTCACAACTTATAGAAGCAAAAAGTGAAGATGCAGCTAAGATACTAGCAGCTCAAATGAAAGGCTCACTCAAAGAGTTTATAGAGAATGTTCGTGATGAAATTATTCATATACTCGCGTTTAGTGAGGTAACAATCGATTATGCTGAAGAAGATCTTCCTGAGGATTTGGTAGAGCAGATAGAATCAAAACTAACACAACTCAATAAATTACTTACTAAAACACTTATTGCTTCAAAATCACGAGAGGGACTTATGCAAGGTTTTCGTGTAGCGATTGTCGGCAAACCAAATGTAGGAAAAAGTTCCCTACTAAATGCACTCTTAAACTATAACCGTGCTATTGTGAGTGATATAGCAGGTACAACTCGTGATACTATTGAAGAGCAAGTGAAAATTGGTACACACCTAATCCGAATCGTTGATACAGCAGGGATTCGTGAAGCAAGTGATGAGATAGAGCGTATAGGTATAGAAAGAAGTTTAGAGGCGATAGAACAAAGTGACATCGTTGTAGCTTTATTTGATAGCTCTCGTGAGGCTGATGAAGAAGATAAGCAGATAGTAAAATTGTTAGAAGAGAATGCGAAAGACAAAGAGCTTATCGTTGTTAGAAATAAGATCGATTTAGAAACAAAATTAGACTTAGAGATTGAGTATGATCTTGAGCTTAATTCAAAAGATGATGTAAGCTCTTTAATTACTGCTTTAGAAAAGATTATGGATCAAACAAATACAAGTGATGAGATGATGCTTATATCTTCACGTCAGATTGCTGCAGTTGAAGCTACAATAGCAAATATCCAAGAAGCATTTATCCCACTTGAAGATCAAGAGCTAGAGATCTTCTCTTTTCATCTTAATGAAGCAGTAAAAGAGATAGCAAGTATCACTAGACCTTTTGAAAATGATGAGATGTTAGACAAAATGTTTGGCTCGTTTTGTTTGGGAAAATAGGGAAAGAATTATGATGAAATATATTGCCATAGATTTAGGTCTTAAACGCATAGGTCTTGCCTACTCTGCACACAAAGATATCGTCACACCTCTACCTGCTGTTATACGAAAAAATCGAAATCAAGCCTCTAGTGAAGTAAAAAAGGTTTTAGATGAGTGGGAAGTAGATGCTGTGGTAATAGGTGTTCCTTTAGGGGGAAGCTCTGAAGATGAGATGAAACGCCGTATAGCTCATTTTATGAACCTTGTAGAGTTTCAAGGGGAGCTTTTTTACCAAGATGAAGCAGGTAGTTCTCTTGAAGCAGAAAATATGATGAAGGGTGAGATTAAGTATATACGTGATGGTCGTATAGATAGCATATCGGCAATGATAATCTTACAAAGATATTTACAAAAAAAACGTTCATAGTTTTTAACAGCTAGCAGAATTTAAGTAAAATTATATATTTAATGATGTATGATAAATTATGAAAAATACGACTCTCTCCTTTAGCGATATAATAGAACTTGAACAATCTCTTTTAGATAAAAAGATAGAAGATTCTAGCTCTTTACTCATTCAAGTTTTTTGTGCAAATTCAGAATTTGAAGAAGTGACAGATATTCAACAATATTTTAGTAGTCATTACCCCCAATCAGTACTTTTAGGTACTACTACAGATGGTATAATAGATGGTACCTCAGTGTATACAAATACAAAAAGTCTTGTAACATTTACTCAATTTGAAAAAACAACTCTTCATCAACATATGGTAGAACATTCACAAAGCTACAATAGTTCTTATAAAACAGGTGTAGCAATTGCTGAATCTTTACATGGTAAAGATATTAAGCTGCTTATAACATTTGCAGATGGTATTTATACTAATGGAGAAGAATATCTAAAGGGTATAACTAGTGTAGATAAAATGTTAAGTGTAGCAGGTGGTATGGCTGCAGATAATGGTAAATTGGTTCAAACATATATTTTTAATCAAGATAAAGTGATTACATCTGGTGCGATTGCTGTTGCATTAGAATCTAAAGAACTTAATGCTGCTAATTGTTATACCTTTGATTGGATGCCTATAGGGAAAAAATTAACTATTACTAAGTCAATTAAAAATAGAGTTTACGAGATTGATAATATGCCAGTGGTTGAGATTTATGCTAAATATATGGGAAGAGAGTTAGCAAACCAATTACCTCAGATTGGAATTGAATTTCCATTGATGTTTACGAAGGAAAATTTAACTGTAGGGAGAGCCCCTATATTAAAGCATGATGATGGTTCTCTTACCTTTGCAGGAAATATAAATGAAGGGGAAGAGGTTCAATTCGGAGTAGGAAATATAGATACTATCTTGCGTGGTGGACATTACCAAATCAATAAACTATTTGAAGAGATAAAACATGAAACACAAGCAGTGTTTGTCTACTCATGTATGGCAAGAAGAAGATTCTTAGGAGACTATATAAAAAATGAACTTAAAGAACTTCAATCTTTAGGTGGTGTTTCTGGATTCTTTACATATGGAGAATTTTTTCATTCTTCAAATTCAAATTTACTTCTCAATGAAACGATGACAATTGTTACTCTATCAGAAAGCGATGCTCCGTCTTGCCCTTATAAAAATAAGAATGAGGAACCCGAATTCACTACTAATTCCGAGCATGTTATAGCACATTTAGCAAATACAGTCTCAAAAGAGTTAGAGGAGCTCAATGAAAACTTAGAACGAAAAATCAAACAAAGCTCAGAATATATCTATAAGCAAGCATACTTTGATAAATTAACTTCCTTACCAAATAGGCTTAGTTTAATTAAGCAGTTAAATGAGTCTGTAGGACAAGTTTTATTTTTAATAAATATAGATGACTTTACTATAATAAATGATTTTTATGGACATGCAATTGGTGATCAGGTATTTGTGAAATTAGCAATAATTTTGAAAAAATTTGTAAAGAATTTAAATGCAACAGTATATAAGTTACCTTCTGATGAGTATGCAATTATAATGGATATAGAACATAACCGTTCAATATTAGAAACTTATATAAAGCAAATTTTGGAGACAGTAGAAAAAGAGGAGTTCTTATTTAATGGGCATTTTACCCATGTCTCAGTCACTATTTCAGCAGCATTTATAAATAAAGATAAAACTGGACTTATCAATGCAGATATGACACTCAAACTTGCAAAAAAAGCTGGGCAAGATTTTATGATCTTTGAAAAAGATTTGATGTTAGCACAACAATATGAAAAGAACATTCATATAGCAAATATGATTAGAGATGCTATATCAAACGATAAAATCGTCCCTTACTTTCAACCTATATTTGACACAAATACTTTAAAGGTTGAAAAGTATGAGGCCTTAGTACGTTTAGTGAAAGATGATACGGTACTCACTCCGTATCACTTTTTGGATATCTCCCAAAAAATTAAACTTTACCCTCAAATTACAGAGATAATGGTAGAAAAAACATTTTCTATGTTTGAACTCAATGGGGAAGATTTTAGTATCAATCTCACTTTTAGCGATATACGAAATCATAAAACACAAGATATGTTTTTTGAAAAGATTGTTGAGTATAACATTGCAAAACAATTAACTATTGAGATTCTTGAAAGCCAAGAGATTGAAGATGATACTATTATGTTTGATTTTATCAACAAGGTTTATTCTTTAGGTGCAAAAATAGCCATAGATGATTTTGGAAGTGGTTTTGCAAACTTTGAGTATATGACAAAAATTCGCTCAGACTATATGAAGATAGATGGCTCTCTTATCAAAAATATAGCAACAGATAAAAATGCAAGACTTGTAGTTGAAACCATAGTTATCTTTGCTAAAAAATTAGGAAAAAAGACTATAGCAGAGTTTGTGCACTCAAAAGAGGTCTACAATGTCGTGAAAGAGATAGGGATAGACTATGTTCAAGGGTTCTACTTTGCTGAACCCTCAGCTATGTTGACAGTATAAAGAGGTTGTTGCTAGGGTGAGTTACTTCTGTGAAACGCTCTTTAAGCTCTCTATCAAATGTAAGTATAAATACATTACTCCCTTTAAGTCTTAAATCTTGAAAATTTTGTAGTAAAACATCATCTGCAACATCTTTTCCATGAGCACATTTTACAAAACTAAAAGAGTTTAAGGTCTTACCATAATCATAAAGATTTGCTTCCCATTCTGCTTTTTTAAGATAAAGTGAATCAGGATTTGCTGCAAGAAAAATATTGTGATCTTCAATCTTATAGGGTTCTATAATATCATTAAATATAGAAGATATAGAAGAAAAATTTTCTATATCCCAAAAAAGATAAGACTTTATCGCCTTTGATTTATGTTTTTTATTGATGAGTTTGAGTCTTTTAGTGATATTGAAACTTGAATGTGCTGTATCGTTTGTAAGTACTATAGAACTTTTGAGCTTTTTTGCATCTTGTGTATCAAAGTTTAAAATCTCACCAAGTTCTATATAAAAATCTAGGTTAAGTAGTTCTATCTCAGAACTTCCTTTTTGATACTTTCTAAGTTTTTGAAGCTTAGATTTTGAGAATAGCAGGTGTATTCCCATCTTTTCATGGTTAGCATAAGCTTGCTTAACACGAAAGAAGATATCTTTTGCTTCTGTAGTCTCAGGAAACTCGATGCTACCTCTGTATTTATGTTCTATAGATACTTTTTGTTTGTAAAGTGCCAAAAGAGAGCCTAAAGAACTTTAAAAAATTCAGCAGCTTCTTCTTCATCATCACTTAAGTTATCAGGTGCATAAAGAGGGTTCTCAGCAATCATCTTCTTTGCAACCCCTTGTGAATACTCATAGATAACTTTTTTTGCTTCATCATCATCTCCAATAAATCCTAAACCACTAAATTGGTAAGGCTCCTCTTGCTCTATACATAAGATAACACCTTCACACTTCTCTTCAATAAGCTCAATAAGAGTTCTGTAGTTTATATTGAACTCTGTCGCGTTCCAGCCGATATCTTCAAGATCTTTGTTGGAAAACTCTGCAACACCATCAGCTGTAGTGTCATCATAAGAAGCTCTCGGTATATTTAGCCCTATAAGTTCTTGCCAGTTTGAAAAAGCTTTGATGAGAACTCTCTCATCATCTTCAACAATTTGGTAGTTTTTGCCAAATATATCTTCAATCTTTGGTTGTTTAGGAGGAGTGAGTGCACTCACTGCTTGTGGTTTATGCTCTCCACTAAAGATAAGTATCTCTCTATTTTCATAAGGGGCATACTTGATGTTTCCCTCAATATCGATACCAAACTTCTTTCCTGAATTGATAGCTTGTATCAACTCTGCTTTATCTACTTTTATAATTTCTTTAAAAAGGTTAAATTTTTTCATGGTTTCCTACTTATTTCTTTCTATTATTAGTGGTATTATACAGATTCTGATATTAAACTAAGAAGATTAGAATTAAATCTAAGCTTACTCTAATAATAGTTTTACCAAAGTTTGAGTATAATGCGACAAATTTTTTAAGATAAAGACTCTTAATAACACTCAAGGAAATACAATGGCATTAAATGTTTATTATGACAAAGACACTAGTTTAGACCTAATCAAAAGCAAAGTAGTTGCAATGATAGGTTTTGGTTCTCAAGGACACGCACACGCAGAAAACTTAAGAGATAGCGGTGTTGAAGTTGTTGTTGGTTTACGTAAAGGTGGATCTTCTTGGGCGAAAGCTGAAGCTAAAAACTTTGAAGTACTTACAGTTGCAGAAGCTACGGCTAAAGCTGATGTTATTATGATTCTTCTTCCAGATGAAAACCAATCAGAGATTTATGAAAATGAAATCGCTCCAAATTTAAAAGATGGTGCAACTATCGCATTTGGTCACGGTTTTAACATCCACTACGGTCGTATCCAACCAGCTGCTAATATCAATGTTACTATGATCGCTCCAAAAGCACCAGGTCATACTGTACGTTCTGAGTTTGTTCGTGGTGGTGGTATTCCTGACCTTATTGCTGTTGGTCAAAACCCTTCAGGAAATACAAAAGAGTTAGCTCTTTCTTATGCTTCTGCTATTGGTGGTGGTCGTACTGCAATTATTGAAACAACTTTCAAAGATGAAACTGAAACTGACCTTTTTGGTGAGCAAGCAGTACTTTGTGGTGGTACAGCTGCACTAGTTCAAGCTGGTTTTGAAACATTAACTGAAGCTGGTTATGCTCCAGAGTTAGCTTACTTTGAGTGTCTTCACGAACTTAAACTTATCGTAGACTTAATGTTTGAGGGTGGTATCGCAGATATGAGATACTCTATCTCTAACACTGCAGAGTATGGTGATTATGTTTCTGGTAAACGTGTTATCAATGCTGAGTCTAAACAAGCTATGCGTGATATCCTTACTGAGATTCAAGATGGTAGATTTGCAAAAGACTTCATCTTAGAAGGTCAAGCAGGTTACCCTCGTATGAATGCTGAGCGTACAAACGATAAAGAAAAACTTATCACTCAAACTGGTAATAAACTTCGTGAAATGATGCCATGGATTGGTTCAAACAAAATCGTTAACCAAGACAAAAACTAGTCTTTTTACTTATTGAGCATCATCTTCGGATGATTTGCTCAGTCACTTACCAATGTAAGCTCCTTCCCAAAAACATCCAAATCTAATACCCACTAAGCAAAAATCCAAAATTTCGTTAGATTCCTTGAATTTAGATCACTCTTTTAGTTTTAAATTTATTTATAATAACTTTTGTAGTCTTATTAATGTTGAAAGCAGTATCGCGTTTTTATCTACATTCGAACTTTTCATCTTTAGTTCACTACTTAGAAGAAGTTCGTGGAGTTTGGAGTAGGTATTTGGTTTAAACTTTAAACTCAGTGCTGCTTTTTCATCTACTACAAACTTAGGGGCAGGGTAGCCTAGTATATCTAGGGCATTAGGAGCACCATTGACTCTAATGTAGATGTTAAACATATAAAGCTGTGTCAAGTAAGCTGTGATGGCTGTAATGACACGTATCTCATCCTCACCATGTTCTAGTATGTTTTTTAAATCTTCTGTAAACTCTTTTTTGCCAAGAAGCTTTTTGATGAAATCATCAAGATTCACTTCACTCAGACCATACACTAAACTCTCTACATCTTTTGTAGTAATCTCTCTATCGTAAACACGGAACTTATCAAGCTCATTTACTGCAAGTGCTATGTCACCATTTTGTATGTTTAAGAGATGTGTGAGTGTGTATTTATCTATCTTGACACTTTTTTCTTGAGCCATTTGGAGAAGAATATTTTGTGCTTCATACTCTTTTGGGTGGAAAAAACGCACACCCATGACACTGTTTTTACCAAAGGCCTTTTTGTTGTTGTAAGTTTTATGGTCACTTCCATAATAAGCATAGATAAAAATATTGTCAGGATTCTTTGTGCAGTATTCAAAAAGGGTATCGAGCTCTTTTTTTGGTACTTTTTTTTCAGTTTTTATGATGAGTATATTTCTATCTCCAAAAAGAGACCCTTGAGAGAGGTGTGCTTTGGCTGAGTTGAAATCATACTCATCATAGTAGTAGCTCAAAGCATTTGCATCTTCGATGTTAGACATCATCTTTGTGTACATATCTATAAGAAAGCCACTCTCTCCAAAAAAGACAAAGGCATTAGAAACACTACGGTTTTGTATATGTTTGTCAAACTCAGCTTTATACATTCAACTCTTCCACAACTGAAGCATAGATTTTTGCTTTGGCTAGGTCTGTTTTTTCTATCTTGATGGTAACATCTTGAAAGAGTACTACATGTGGAGCATTTGTTATGAAAAGTCTAGCACCCTGTATCTCATCATGGAGCTCAGCTTTTAGTTCAGGATCAGTAGAGTTGATGCGAGCATGGAACTCTTTTCCAATATTTTCCTCAGCCCATCGTGTGAATTTTCTTGCCATAAACTCTTGCTCAATAGTACTTGCTTCACGTTCTTTCTCACTAATAGTCATAGCAAGAGTTTCAATATTTCTTAGAACATAAGAACCCTCTTGTGTATCTTTTGCATTTATAGCTTTAAGGAGACGATGCACTATAAGGTCACTATAGCGACGTATAGGGGAGGTAAAGTGTGTGTATGCCTCAAATCCAAGTCCAAAGTGTCCAGAGTTGAGTGGAGCATAACGAGCTTGCATCTGTGAGCGGATAATGAGGGTATCGACCTCCGCTTCAAGATTCATCTCTCTTGCTTGTCTTTGAATATCACTGATAGTCTCTTTGATACTCCCCTTGATATCAATATTCATCCCGATACCTGCGAGTTCTTGGTAAAGAATCTGAAGTTTATTTTGACTAGGTGCCTCATGAATCCTAAAGATACCTCGATCAAATTGTGCTGCGGCTTCTTTATTGGCTAAGAGCATACAATCTTCTATAAGTGCATGAGATGGTGTTTCCTCAGCTTCTTCAGTAGAGATAAGTCTACCATCTTTATCTACTTTCATCTCTATCTCAGTAGAGCGAAAGTCGTAACCCACTTTTAGGCGCTTCTCTTTAAGTGCATCTGTCACAACTCTTAGTTGTGTTAAATCTGCAAAGAGTTTCTCTTCATCTGGTGTTTGCGCTTGGAGTTTTCCCTCAAAAAAGGCATCAATCTCCTCATAGTTAAAGCGGCGTTTAGAGTGGATGATAGCCTCATACACTTTTGATTCTACAACCTCTAGCGAATCTAAATCAAGTTTCATCTCAAACACATAAGAGAGTCTATCTACATGAGCTTGAAGAGAACAGAGTGTCTCACTGAGTTGTCGAGGTAGCATAGGGATAGAGCGATGTGGGAGGTAGATAGAAAAGCTTCTATAGATCGCTTCATTATCAAGTGGACCAAAGGGCTTGACATACTCACTTACATCTGCAATGGCAACATAAAGTGTTGAATTTTCTTGGTCCCAACATATAGCATCATCATAATCTTTTGCGGTGACTGGATCTATAGTACAAAAGTAAAGATCTCTTAAATCTTTGCGTTTTGGATATTTTGAAGCTTCTACAGGAGGAAATGACTTCGCAATCTCTAAAACATCATCTTCAAACTCATCATGTTTATTAAACTGAGCGAGGACTATATACTCATCTACTTTAGGGTCTTTGAGATTACCAAGTTTTTCTAAAACTTTATTTTCCTGGTTGTCTATCTTAAAAACATCACCAATCTCATACTGATTGAGCTCTTCAGGTGTCAGTTCAGCTCCAATAGGGTAGTCGTTTTTTAAATCTACAAGAGATTTTTGTCCCTCTTTTTGGATGATATAAGCAACTGAAAAGCTTTGCTCTCTACCTATAATCTCAGCTATCTTAGCACTTGGAGTGCCGCGTTTACCTAAGAGGCGTTGTGCGATGATAAGGTCACCTTGAGTAGCTACACCTAAATCTCCTTCACCTATAAACAGATCACGACTCAATTCACCGATAACATTGAGATAGGCTGTTCCTTTTTGAACAAGTCCTAAAGTTCCAGCACGGTATTTAGAATTAAATTTGTAGATGTTCTCTTTATGTGTGAGGTATTTTTTAGCAAGCCAGTTTTGTATGAGAGGAAGCTCATCGGGAGCGATATCTTGCTCACTCAAACCATGAGTGAGCTTTATAAGTAAAGATTTCAATGACTATCTTGCGTTTTCGATTGCTGTATCAAAGCTTTCCATATCAAGACCATATTTTTCAATAAGTTCTTTGGCAGCAGTAACACTTGCATCTGTTACAACACCATTGATAGGAACAGCTACACGAACAACATGAAGAATTTGTGCAGGGCGTTTGTCTGCTTCTTCTGCCTTGTCTGGATTTTGACAGTTTCTTATAACATCTACAAGACCCTCTTCAAATTTCCATTGAGCAAAGATAGTAGCACTTACTTCAGGAGTGTCGACACCTACGATTTCACGCTCAGCCGCCTCAACATCACCAATTTCTGCTAGTGCATCACGAAACTCTGCTTCTTTGCCATCAGCCATAATTTGCTGTGCTATAAGAACTTTACCAATCTCAACAAGAAATGCAGCTGGAGAGAGAACACCAAGAAGACGATTCTCTTTTCTTAAACACCATGCAGTCATAAGACCGTGCTGTTTTTTAGAGAGTGCTGAGAACATATCATTTGAGATCCCATAAGGGCTTAAATCAAGTGAAAAACTTTTTTTCACGATAGAAGCGAGTGCAAAACCACGTACTGTTCCCATCCCAAAAAGACCAACAGCTTGGCTGATTGCATTAATCTCACGGCTAAAACCATAAAGTGGTGAATTTGCAGCTTTTAAAATATCGGCAGTTAAAAGTGGATCTTTTTCTAAGATTTTTACCATATCGTTAAAACTACTATCTGGATTTTGATATACCGCTTCAATCTGCATCGCAGATTCTGGAAGTGGTGGAAGTTGTTTAATTTTTTTGAGTATCTCTTCAGTCATACTTATCTCACTTATATTGAATATTGTATAATTATAGTCATAAGAGTTTAAATAAATACTGAATATTTACAAAAAACTGATATTATTTTTTTATAAAAAAGAAAAATATGAATGAAGGAAGCAAAATATGCAAAGAGATGCAATGCTGACACAGTTAGGTTATGTACCAAATGAGGCACTTTTAGCACAACTAGAAAAGGTTGAACAAAATACAAAAGGGTATGAGAAAATTCAAAAACACATTATGGATTTACATGACCATCTTAAAGTAGATAAGTCTTATGTTGCACTCTCCAATTCAAATGATTATTTTAAAATCAAAATAGAAGCTATGACACCAGAACTTGCTGAAGAAGCACATGAAAAAGTACAACACTTTAGTGAAAAATTTAAAGTTGCTGTGAAAAAGCTTGATAAAAAAGAGACATATTACATCTTAGGTTTTGAGTATTAATTTGAAAGAACCTATGAGTCTTGAGGGGTATGACCTCTTAGTAGAGGAGTTTAAATATCTCTTAGAAGAGGAAAAACCAAAAGTTGCACAGGAGAAACTTGTAGCAGCTGCTCAAGGAGATAGAAGCGAAAATGCTGATTATCATGCAGCAAAAGAGAAGTTGCGTTTTATAGATAAACGCCTTTTTTATCTTAATAAAATGATACAAAATGCAGTAGTGATAGATCCCTCAACACATGAGCATTCCCGTGTTAGTTTTGGCAGTACCATCCTTGTTTTAGATCTTGACACAGATGAGGAACAAAAGTTGACACTTTGTGGCGTTTTAGAATCAGAACCAGAGCATGGTTTAATCTCTATACACTCCCCATTAGCTAAAGCATTGCTTGGAAAAGAGGAGGGTGATGAGTTTAAAATCAAACTACCAAAAGAGAGTAAAGAGTACGAAATCCTTGAGATATACTACATCAATATCTTTAGTTTGAAAAAAAATATTCGAACAAAAAAAGATTTTGCCTTTCATTAAAATAACTCTAACCAGTTTTTAGATATAATCCGCTTTTAAAAACCAATTTTTTAGGAACTATCCGTGAGCCAACAATTACCAGATATAGAAACACAATTAGCCAACCATAAGCTAAGTCAAGAAGATTACACACATATTAAAGAGATTTTAGGTCGTGAACCAAATCTTGTAGAGCTTGGAGTTTTCTCAGCAATGTGGAGTGAACACTGTTCATATAAGTCTTCAAAAGTACATTTAAAAGGCTTCCCTACAAAAGCACCATGGGTTATTCAAGGTCCTGGTGAAAATGCTGGTGTTATTGACATTGGTGATGGCTATGCAGCTGTATTTAAAATGGAATCACACAATCATCCATCTTTCATTGAACCTTACCAAGGTGCAGCTACTGGTGTTGGTGGAATTATGCGTGATGTATTTACTATGGGTGCACGCCCTGTAGCTTCACTGAATGCTCTTCGTTTTGGTAATGTACTAAATGATGACGATATCTCTAAACATCAACGTTATTTAGTTCGTGGTGTAACAGAGGGTATCGGTGGTTATGGTAACTGTATGGGTGTTCCTACAATCGGTGGTGAAGTAAGTTTTGATGAGTGTTACAATGGTAACATCCTTGTTAATGCTTTCAACCTCGGTATCGCAAAAAGTGATGAGATTTTTCTTGGTGTTGCTGAAGGTGTTGGAAATCCTGTAATGTATGTTGGTGCAAAAACAGGTCGTGATGGTCTTGGTGGAGCTGTAATGAGTTCTGATTCATTTACAGAAGAATCAAAATCACTTCGCCCTACTGTTCAAGTGGGTGACCCTTTTACTGAGAAACTTCTTCTAGAAGCTTGTATGGAACTTTTCAAAACAGATCATGTTATTGGTATTCAAGATATGGGTGCAGCTGGTCTTACATCTTCATCTTTTGAGATGGCTGGACGTTCAGGGTCTGGAATGATTATGCACCTTGATAAGATTCCCGCTCGTGAAGAAAATATGACTCCGTATGACTTTATGCTTTCAGAGTCTCAAGAGCGTATGCTGTTATGTGCTAAAAAAGGTTCAGAACAAGCAATCATCGATATTTTTGAAAAATGGGATCTTGATGCTGCTGTAGTTGGTGAAGTAACTGCTACTGGAAATATGGAACTTTTCTGGCATGGTGAAAAATGTGCTGAGGTTCCAGTTGACCCAGTTTCTGAAGAAGCACCAGAACTTAATCGTCCAATGTCTAAACCACCTTATTTAGATCTTATTAAAAATACTACTATCAATGATTTTCCAGCTGTTTCAAACCAAGAAGCTTTTGAAACATTAACAAAATCGATGGAAGTGGTAGATAAGTCATGGATCTATACACAATACGATTCGATGGTACAAACAAACACAATTAAAAAAGGTGGGATGCTTGATGCTTCAGTAATCCGTGTAAAAGAAAATGGAAAAGCACTTGCTATGAGTGCTGATTGTAATGTACGTTATTGTTATGTTGATCCTAAAAATGGTGGTGCAGCAGCTGTAATCGAAGCAGGTCGTAATGTTGCAATGAGTGGTGCTCGTCCACTTGCTGTAACAGATTGTCTCAACTATGGTAACCCAGAAAATCCAGAAGTTATGTGGCAGTTTGGTCAAGGGTGTGAAGGTATTAAAGAAGCTTGTGCTGCACTTACTACTCCAGTTATTGGTGGAAATGTTTCACTTTATAATGAAACAAATGGCGTTTCTGTTTTTCCAACACCATCGATTGCAACTGTTGGTGTAAATGATGATCAAGAAAATGTACTTATGTCATCTTTTCAAGGTGAGGGCAATGCACTTTATCTTGTAGGAGAGTCCAAAAGTGAATTTGGTGGTTCTTTATATATGAAAGAGATTTGCCATACAGTAGCTGGTGTTATGCCAGAGATTGACTACAAAAAAGAGCTTGCTCTTTGGGATTTAGTAATTGAAGCAAATAAGAAACATCTACTAGAGTGTGCTAAAGATGCAAGTAGTGGTGGTGTAGTTATTGCTCTTGCTAAAATGGTAGCAACTTCCGGTCTTGGTTGTGATGTAGAGATGAGTGTTGAAGATTCTAGAGATATCTTTGCTGAGTCTATGAGTCGTGCAATTATTGAAGTGAAACCTGAAAACTGTGCTGCATTTGAAGCGATGTTAGATGAGTCTATGGCAGTTGAGAAAATTGGAATTGTTGGTGGTGATAGCATCAAAGTAAACGATGTTACAATGAGTTTAGAACAACTTCAAGATAACTACTTCAACACATTTAAAAAAGTGATTGAAAGAGATATATAAACTAGAATTTTTCTAGTTTATCTCTTAGTTGAGATAACTTAAAAGTTCTGGATCTAACTCTTTTTTTATCCCTGCAACCTCTTTAATTTCCCTATATATAAACCCATTTTTACTATAGCAGATGATACTTGTATTTTTATTGTTAAGTAATCCATCAATAGCATACGAAACAAATTCATAAGCCATTAGTCTATCATATACACTAGGATTACCACCACGCTGAATATGCCCTAACTCATTTACTCTTGCTTCAATACCTATGGCATTTTCAAACCAATCAGCGATCTCTTGAGAATTTTGTTCTATACCCTCAGCAACAATAGAGATAAAGTATCGACGACCGTTAAGCATCTCTTTTTTAAATTTATCTTCATACTCTTTAAGATTATAAGCTTTTTCAGGAATTAAGCAGAGTTCACTTCCTGATGTAAGATGTGTTACAAGGGCAAGGTATCCACACTCTCTTCCCATTGTTTCTACAACAAATGCACGAGAAAATGAAGAAGCAGTATCTCTAATAGCATCAATAGAACTTTTAATAATATTGAGTGCTGTATCTACACCTAGACAATAATCAGTTCCTGTAATGTCATTATCTATAGTAGAGGGGATACCACAAAATTTTATGCCATGCTCTTTGTAAAATGTATTTAGTCCACGAAAAGAGCCATCGCCACCTAAAACTATAAGCATATCAATACCTAAGGTATCAAGATTTGACTTTGCAATTTTTCTAAAAGATGCTTGCATAAATCTACTACTTCGAGCACTTCCAATTTTTGTGCCACCTCGAGTAATAATACCTGCTACATCACAGTAAGATGCCTCTTTTATTTTATTGTCAATGAGACCTTCATAGCCATTATAAACAAAATAAGGTGTAAGATTTTTCTCTTTTGCATACTCAACAAATCTTTTTAATGCAGGATTCATCCCTGAAACATCCCCACCAGAACATAAAATAGCAATTTTTTTACTCATAAATTTTTCTCTATATTTTAATTTTATTAAGTTTACCATCTTCTAAACTCTATTTAGATAAAATTGCACCATTATTTTACACTCAAGGCATAGAATGAAAAGAGCATTAGTAAGCGTTAGCGATAAAACAGGCATAGTAGATTTTTGTAAATCATTAGTGAAAAACGATTATGAGATTATCTCTACAGGTGGTACTTATAAACTTTTAAAAGAAAATGGTGTAGCAGCAATTGAGATTGATGAGGTAACAAAGTTCCCTGAATGTTTTGAAGGGCGTGTAAAAACTCTTAACCCTTATGTTCATGGTGGAATTTTACACCGTCGAGACAAGCAAAGTCACCTCGACCAAGCAAAAGAGTTAGGTGTTGAGTCAATTGATTTAGTGTGTGTAAATCTTTACCCATTTAAAGAGACTATAGAGCGTACTGAAGACTTTGATGATATCATTGAAAACATTGACATTGGTGGACCTGCTATGGTTCGTTCAGCTGCGAAAAATTTTGATGCGGTTATTATTGTTACAAATGTTGAAGATTATGCTGAAGTGATTGATGCGATAGAGAATGAGAAAAATACAAAAGATTTCCGTCGTGGTTATATGATTAAAGCTTATGAGCATACAGCAGCTTATGACTCTATGATTGCAAACTATATGAATGAGCGTTTTAATGATGGCTTTGGTGAGAAACAATTTGTAGTTGGAAATAAAGTGATGGATACTCGCTATGGAGAGAACCCACATCAAAAAGGTGCACTTTATGAGTTTGATAAACACTTTTCAAATAACTTTAAAACATTAAAAGGTGAAGCAAGTTTTAACAACTTAAATGACCTTAATGGTGCAGTAAAAATTGCCGCTGGTTTTGGTGATGACAATGCAGTATGTATCTCAAAACATGGTAATCCTTGTGGTTTTGCTATCAAAGATACACTTTTAGAAGCTTATACAGAAGCACTCAAGTGTGACCCTGTTTCTGCATTTGGTGGTGTTGTAGCTGTGAATGGTGTCGTAAATAAAGAACTTGCTGAAAAAATGAATGAGATTTTCTTAGAGGTTGTTATAGCTGGTCGTATCACTCCTGAGGCTCAAGAAGTTTTTGCTAAGAAAAAACGTATTAAGCTTTTTGAGATGGGTGCAGATAAACTGACTCTTGCAAATGATAAAAAAGATTTCAAACACATCGATGGTGGATTTGTATTTCAAGATGCTGATGTTGTAGGTGCAGATGAAGTGAAAAATGCGAAGCTTGTTAGTAAAAATGTAGCAACACCAGAAGAGATGAAAGATTTAGAGATTGCTTACAAAGTAGCTTCACTTACTAAATCTAACTGTGTTGTGTATGTAAAAAATGCAGCTATGGTTGCAGTTGGTATGGGTATGACAAGCCGTGTTGATGCAGCTCAATGTGCTCTTAAAAAAGCAAAAGATATGGGTCTTGATGTAAAAGGTGCAGCACTTGCATCTGAAGCATTCTTTCCATTCCGTGATTCAATAGATGCGGCAGCTGAGGCTGGTGTAAAAAATGTTATTGAACCTGGTGGAAGTATCCGTGATGAAGAGATTATAGACGCTGCCAATGAGTTTGGTATGAGTCTTTACTTTTCAGAAGTTCGTCACTTCCTACATTAAAGATTACAATAGCGATGCATTTAATGCATCGCACCACTCTTCAGATACTTTTCTTCAACCTTGATTGACATACACTCAACTCTTATGATATAATTCCACTAATCAAATAAACAATTATGAAACAAGGAATTATTATGGCAAAATCATTATATGAAACATTAGAAGTTAGCGAAAATGCTACAGAATCAGAGATAAAAAAAGCCTACAGAAAACTGGCGAGAAAATATCATCCAGATGTAAATAAAGAAGCATCTGCAGAGGAAAAATTTAAAGAGATCAATGCAGCCTATGAGATACTAAGCGATAAAGAGAAAAAAGCTCAGTACGATATGCATGGAGATGCAATGTTTGGTGGTCAAAATTTCCATGACTTCTCCCGTGCACAAGGTGGAAATGTAGATCTTGATGAGATTCTTCGTCAAATGTTTGGCGGAGGCGGAGGCTTCGGAGGAGGCTTTGGCGGTGCTGGTGCTAGTGGAGGTAATCCATTTGGTGGAGGTTTTAGTGGTGGAGGTGGTTTCCATCAAGAACCAAACCTCGATATCGAAACAAGTGTAACTATCCCTTTTAGTGTATCTATCTTAGGGGGAAGTCACTCGGTTAGTGTAAATGGCGATAGATTTGATATTAAAATCCCTGCTGGTGTAAAAACTGGAGAGAAGATGCGTGTTAAGGGAAAAGGACATGCTCAAGGTGGACGAGCAGGTGACTTGTTCCTTAGAATCAATGTTGCATCAAATCCAGAGTATGAGAGAGAGGGTGATGACTTAGTAAAGAGTTTTGATGTTCCTCTCTATGCAGCAATGTTTGGTGATAAAATCGCTATTCAAACACTTGAAAAAGAGATTAAACTCAAAGTACCTGCAGGTACAAAAAATGGACAACGCTTCCGTGTAAAAGAGATGGGTGCAATGAACAGAAAAACAAAACAACGTGGTGATCTATATTTAAAAGCAAATATTGTTTTACCTAAAATTGAAGATTTAGATGAAGATTTAGTTACACTCATGAAAGAAAAACTTCCAAAGGAGTAAAAGATGATGCATAATTATGATGAACCGGTTTACCTAATCTCTATAGTTTCAAAGATACTAGATATTCATCCTCAAACTCTTAGACAGTATGAGAGAGAAAACCTTATATGCCCATCGCGTTCGAATGGTCGTATAAGACTTTACTCTCAACGCGATATAGATAAGATAAAACTCATACTACGTTTAACTCGTGAGTTAGGGGTTAATCTTGCAGGTGTAGATATCATACTGCGTTTAAAAGATAATGTAGATAGTATGGAAAAAGAGATAGCAGAACTTCGTCATGAAGTGCAACTTGCTAAAAATGCACACTCTGTTGCCCCTGATAAAGCACTTGTTACAAAAAAATCAATTTATGAGATGATTATATTTGAAGAGTAGGTTTATACTACTCTTTAAGTCTCTCTATTTTTGCTCCAACACCTTCTAGTTTTTTCTCTAAAGAGTCATAACCACGATCTAAATGATAAATACGATGTATATTTGTTTCACCTTCTGAAACAAGAGCTGCTAGAACAAGTGCAGAGGATGCACGAAGATCTGTTGCCATTACATCTGTTCCACTCAGTTGAGCTTTTCCACTAACGGTTGCTGTATGGCCATTAAGAGATATATCTGCTCCCATACGTTGAAGCTCACTCACATGCATAAAGCGATTTTCAAATAAACGCTCCTCAATAATGGAAACGCCATCAGCCTGAGTTGCAAGTGCCATAAACTGTGCCTGCATATCTGTAGGAAAAGCAGGATACTCTTGTGTGATGATTTTAACAGGTTTAATATCTTTAGCTGGGTGGATAGTGATAAAATCTTTTCCAAGAGTAAAACTACTTCCCATCTCTTCAAGCTTTGCAAGAACTGCTCCAAGGTGTTTTGGCTCTACATGAGTAAGTGTAAGTTCACTTTTTGTAATAGCTGCTGCACAAAGGTATGTACCTGCTTCAATGCGATCTGGAATAATAGTAAATTCTGGAATATCAACAAGCTCTCCACCTGTTCCATGGATAGTAAGAATCGCTGTACCTATCCCTTTAATTTTAACACCGCTAGCATCTAAAACTTCACATAGTTGTACCACTTCTGGCTCACGAGCTGCATTTGTGATGGTAGTAACACCCTCAGCAAGTGCTGCAGCCATAACAATATTAGCAGTTCCTGTAACAGTAATCTTATCAAAGATAATTTCACACCCTTTAAGTCCATTAGGTGTTGTAGCTTCAATATAACCAGCTTTTATCTCAATTTTTGCACCCATTTGTTCAAGTGCTTTAAGATGTAAGTCTATAGGGCGTTGCCCAATAGCACAGCCACCAGGAAGTGAAACTTCACAATGGCCAAAACGTGCAAGTATAGGACCAAGAACTAAGATAGATGCACGCATAGTTTTTACGATGTCATAAGTAGCTTTAGTGTTGTTGATGCTTGTTGTATCAACAATTACTCTATCGTCTAGGAAATTACACTCTGCACCAAGATTTGAGAGGAGTTTTAAAAGGGTATTTATATCTGCAACATGAGGAAGGTTTTTGATATTAACCTTGTTCTTTGCTAAAATAGTCATAGCTATAAGTGGAAGTGAAGCATTTTTTGCACCAGATATTCGAATATTGCCTTTGAGCGATTTTACACCCTGTGTTTTTAAATAATCCATAGTTCTCTTTAGTCTTTAATTAAGTAGTGACATTATATCGCATTATTTATTTTCTTATCTGTTATTTTGATATACTTTTATATCAGAAAAGAGGATGACGATATGAGTTCAGCATTAGATAGATTAAAAAACTTAACCAATAAAATTTCAAGCTATGAGATGGCTAGAAAAGAGAATCTAAGAGTATTAAAAGATCTATTTGTTGAAGTTGGCATAAATAAAAAAATAGAAAATTTTGAAGATATATTTGAATTTAAGGCTATCAACCTTTCTGGAGCCTCTCTTTTAAATGACAATCTTGGGGAGATTAAAGAGGGAAAATACCTTCAAATTTTAGCTATAAGCTATGATAAAGAGGCTATTGTAAAAAGTAAAAATGTGTCACTTGCTTATTTTGGTAGAGTTGAAAATGTTGATACTGTTTTTAAGGATAAGGTAGTTGAGTTTATCATTCGGTATAGATTTGAGAAAAGTTTTATCACCTTAGAGCATTATCATACTATGTTAGAGAGTTTTGGAAAAAGTAGTGAGTAGATTTTATATCTCATTATGGTGGAGTTGGGCATGGCGTTTAAGTGTCTCTACTATCATTTATACATCTCTGTTTTCTGGCTTAATGACATTTGTTTTGTATCTAAAAGAGGGGATTAAACCTTTTAATGCAGAGCTTTTTGAAGCCTTAGTGATTATCTTTGAGTTTTGGTTTATTATCTTTTTTGGTATAGCTCTTTTGTTATCTTTATTTCAAGGTTTAAAACATATTTTTAACCATTGTTATCATACCTATACTCTAGAACTGCTTAGTTGTCCTCAAGAGTCAAAGATGCAAAAGATAGAGGTGATAGGCTATGGTGACTTGGTAAAGGTATGGAGGAAATGGTTTATGCTGCTTATCTGGCTAGTTGGAGCACAGATGGTTTTAGCTGTGATTTTCAGTACTCTTGTGAATGATACAAACTCTTTAGTCAACTGGTTTAGTATCTACTCTCTTTATGGATTTATTTTAGTTGCTGGATATTTTTCATTTATACTTCTTGTAGCAAGATGTAAAAAGGTGAGGATTGCAAAATGTTAATATTTTTAGATCTAGAGACAACGGGAAGAGAAAATGATGATAAGATATGCTCTATCGCCATAGTGTATAAAGATGAGTATAAATATGAGTTAATAAATGAGGCAAAAAAAATCTCTGCAGAGGCTTCAAGTATCCATCATATAACCAATGAAGCGATTCAAGATAGTCCAAAATTATTAGAGAGTGAGATTGGATATTTTCTACAAAAGCATAATTTAGATGAGCATACGATTGTCTCGCACAATATCCCTTTTATTATAGAAAAATTGTTGCAATCAGGAATCACTTGGCGAGGTGATATGATTGATACTTTCAAAGTAACAAAACACCTTATACCTGAATGTGAATTTTTCTCTTTACAGTTTTTAAGATATGAGCTAAAACTTTATAGGGAGGAGAAAGAACTCTCCCTCATCTATGGAATTAAAGATGCTTTAGTCGCACATAATGCACTTGATGACGCATTCGTTGTAAAGCTACTTTATAATTATCTTCATACTTTAGTAGATGAAAAAAAGATGAAAGAGCTTAGTTTTGAAAATGTACTCCTTGAAAAATTTTCTTTTGGGAAGTATAAAGGTCGATACATAGAAGAGATCTGTAACAATGATACTTCTTATGCTCGATGGCTTTTACAAAGTGCAACAGATATAGATGAAGATATAAAATATAGTATAAATTACTACCTAGAAGGATAGAATATGAAAGTAGCAGTAGAGTGTCATTCCCCACTTTTACAAAAATCATTAGAACTTTTTTTGAGTAAATATCTCAGTTCAAAAAAACAGTGTGACATCGTAGTTCGAGATGCAGAATGTTTAGACGATAGTCGATGTTTTTATATCTCTAGTGAGAGTAAGGCTGACTTAGTGAAACCTTTTTCTAAGTCTCAGCTTATTTTAGCACTTGAGAGTAAGTACATGGAGTTATATCCTCAAAAAGATTTAAAAGAGAAAGTAATTGCCCCAGAGGCTGAAGAAAATTCTCTTGACTTTGATATTTTAGAAAATAGAATAGAACAACTCACACAAGAGTATAAAGAGAATATTTTAAGAGCAGTGAAAGCATTTTATGAAAAATAATACTAAAAAACTTACAAAAAAAATCATAGCGGGAAAGTTTAAAGGAAAAACTCTTGCACTTCCATCTAAAGATACAACAAGAAGTTCAAAATCGATTGTGCTTGAGTCTTTTTTTAATACCTTACAGTTTGATATTGTGGATGCCACCTTTGTAGAAGTATTCTCTGGAAGTGGATCAATTGGTCTTGAAGCTTTAAGTCGTGGAGCAAAAAAAATCTATTTTATGGAAAAAGATAGAGATGCACTTGCTACATTGAAAAAAAATATTGCACTAACTGATCCAAGCTCTTGTGAAGTACACGGTGGAGATAGTTTTAGCAATATAAACGCGATAGTGAGCAAGCTGAAAAAAACAAATGAAGAAGCATATTTTTACATAGATCCACCTTTTAGTATACGTGAGGGGATGGAAGATATTTATGATAAAACAATGCAGCTTATCGCTTCGTTACCTCAAGAGATAGTAAAGCTGATTATTATAGAACACATGACAGGTTTAGAAATTCCAGAACATTTAGGGAGTTTTTCAAAATCCAAATCTAAAAAATTTGGAAATACAACACTTACATACCTCCAAGCAGACTAAACTGGAATAATAATTGCTATTTCTTGAGTAATTCAAGGAAAAGCAATGAGATATATACTACTTTTAACACTCTTTTTGTCATCACTCTATGCTACAAAAATCAATGATGTATCAAGCATTGTTGGTGTACGAGAGAATCAACTTATAGGATATTCTCTTGTGGTAGGTCTAAAAAAGACCGGAGATGGAACAACATCAAAATTTACACTTCAATCAATTGCCAATATGTTAAAAGCGATGAATATCGATATGAACTCGGTGGATATTAAGTCAAAAAATGTTGCAGCTGTTGTTGTAACTGCGACAATGAAGCCCTTTTCTCGTCAAGGGGATAAGTTTGATATCACAGTCTCTTCTATTGGTGATGCAAAGTCACTAGAGGGTGGAACACTTCTTATGACACCACTAAAAGGGGTTGATGGAAAGATTTATGCTCTTGCCCAAGGTGCTGTAAGTATCGGTGGACGTAATCAACGTGGAGCTGGTAGTGAGTCCCATCCAACAACAGGTGTGGTATATGAGGGTGGATTCATAGAACGCGAGATAAATATAGACCTATTTCACCAAGAGTATGCAACACTCTCTTTAAAAGAATCAGGATTTAAAAATGCAGTTTCTGTACAAAAAGCGATCAATAATTTTTACAATACTCAAGTAGCTGTAGCACTTGATTCAAGAAGTATAAAACTCAAACGCCCTGCAAATCGTTCAATGATTGAATTTTTAGCTGAGGTTCAAGAGATAGATATGAACTATGAACCAAAAAGTCGTATAGTAATCAATGAGAGAACAGGGACTATAGTTGCAGGTGTTGAGATTGCTATTAAGCCTATTATCTTAACACATGGTGATATCACCATAAAGATTGTTGAGGGTAAAACTGCAGCACAGCCAAGTGGTGCAATGGTTGTAGATAAAAATCTTGTCATTGGGTTGAATGAAAATGAGATCTATACAACAGAGGGCACAACAACTGTTGCAAACCTGGTAAGGTCTTTACAGAAACTAGGTGCAACACCCAAAGATATAATCTCAATTCTTGAAGCTATGAAGAGTGCGGGAAGTATCTCTGCAGATTTAAAGGTAATATAATGAGTAGATATGGTCTTGATTCTATAAATGCACAAGCGATGCAAGTTGCACAGCAACATACAATACCAAAGATTGATCCAAAAGCAGAAGATAAAGCTCTTCGTGAGCAAACAGATGCTTTTGAATCTGTTATCATAAAAATGATGTTAGATAATGCAATGAAAGATGAACAAAGTCTCTTTACATCCCAGAACGATCCAGGGGATAAAATATACAAATCAATGTATAGAGATGAGTTAAGTAAAGCTGGTGCAGGAAGCTTCGGTTTTTCACAAATGCTTTATGATTATTTGAGTCAAAAAAGCTAAATATTTTGTCGTATTTGTCGATGTAGTTGTATATGGAAAATTTCGTGAACAACTTAAAGGATACATTATGATTTCACAAACAAATAGTTCGTCTATTCGTACTGCTTATGCAAATGGTTTTGGTGAAACAAAATCAGCTAAAAATGTTGCGAGTAACACTGTCTCAAAACAGGGCGACTTAAGTAAACTAGACAGCTTAAAAGAGTCTCTCGCATCGGGAGAGTATAAAGTTGACTTGGATGCACTTTCAAAAAAAATTGCAGACGAGTTGTTGTAGAGTTAAATAAATAACAGGGGTTAAATATGTTGTCTCATCATTTAGAAAGTGCCTTATCAGATCTAAAAGATTTAATTAAAATCACACAATCAGATATAGAAGATATTAAGTTAGCACAGAATGATCCTCAATTTGAACGTTTATCGCTAAAAGAAGAAAAATTAAAGAGTTTTGAAAATAAAAAAGCGATGATTGACCATGAGATATCTAAAATGATGACTACAAATCCAGACAAAGAGCTCTCTAGCCTTTTAAATGAGCAGCAACATAAATTGTTAGATGATTTAAAAGTAGAATTAAATAACTTACGAGATGTAAATAAAAAATATGCAAAATTAGTGGTACTAGTAAGTAATGTTTATAACAGTTTTTTAGAACGTTTAGTCCCAACAGAGATGCAAGGTTATGATAGAGTTGCTTCAAAAGAATCAACAATATTGAAAGTGAGAGTGTAAAATGGCTTCTATCTTTAATTCTTTAAATATTGGCTATTCTGGTTTAAGTGTTGCTCAAGTTGGCATAAATACAACAAGTAACAATATAGCAAATGCAGAAAGTGAAGGCTACACTAGACAAAGAGTTGTAAGTGCAGCAGCAACACCATTGTCTTTATACCCTGGACAAGTTGGTAATGGTGCTGACCTAAAAGATATAGAAAGAATATTTGACAACTTTGTTTTTGATAGATATAACTCAGTATCGGCAGATAAAGAGTATAGTGATTACGAAAAAAAAACACTAGAAGAACTTTCATCATATTTTCCAGAAATTGATGGTGTTGGGATAAAGTCAGACTTGGCAGAATATTATAATATGTGGCAAACTTTTGCAGATAATCCAGATAATGACTCTATTAAAATTGCATTGGCTAAACAGACAGAAACATTAACCCAACATATAGCAGAGACGAAAGGGCAGATACTAAATTTGCAAATGCAAGTGAATGATGCATTATCTGTTGATATAAACGAAGTTAATGATTTAGCAAGGCAACTAGCCGAAGTTAATATCTCCATTGATACAGCTGAAGCTGCAGGTGAAAATACAGCAAATGATTTACGAGATAAAAGAAATGTATTGGAGCGATCACTTTCACGTTTGATTGGTGCAGAGGTAAATCAAGGGCAACTTGAGTCAAATATTCAAATTGATTCAAATTCAAACATCAGAACAGGAAGTTATACTTTAAGTGTCAATGGCTTTAATATTGTAGATGGGAATACATACCATCCATTAAAACTTACACAAGAGAGTAATGCTGCAGGATTTTATAGTATCTCTTATGAAAGACAAGATGGCACACTTATCCCTATGGAAGAAACGATTAATGATGGACGTATAGGTGCAATGCTTGATCTTAGAGGCGGTGTTATAGATACAACAAGTGGACAACCTGTTGATGGAATTATCCAAAATGTTGTTACACAGTTTGATTCATTTGCCGAGGGACTTATTGAAACAACAAATAACCTATATGCTCAAAGTGCACAAATTAGAATGAATTCAGATATCGTTACAGTTGAACCAGATGAGCCTTTAGTAAATTCAGGATTAAATTTAAATAAAGGCTCTTTTTCTCTCGTTGTCTATGATATAGATGGAAATCGATATGCTGCAAGAGATATCACAATTAATGAAGCAACAACTATGAAAGGTGTAGTTGGGTCTAATTCAATTGAAGATCAGATACATAGAACTCTTGATGATAATGGTGATGGTAATGCAAATAATGATATTGATGATTTGATAAATTTTAATTTTAATCCATCTGCTACTGGGGAAACACGATTAGAACTTTCGATTGATCCTGCTTTTGAAGGAAAAGGTTTTACTTTTGCAATAGAAGATAACTTAACTAATGATTCTTATAGTTCTGGAACAAATTTTGCAGGAGCATTAGGGTTAGGAAGATATTTTGATGGAGATAATGCTAGTAATATGAGGCTTACTTCTGAGTTCAGAGATAATCCAACTTTAATTTCTGCTGGATACTCTTCTAATGCAGGAGATAATAGAATAGCATTAAATATGGTACAACAACAGTTTGAAACATATGATTTTGAGGTTGGTAATCAAACATATAATACAACTATGTATGGTATGGTAGATATCACATCTACATATGTAGGTATTGCTACAAACTCCGCAATTACAAGAAATGAAACAGTCACAACACAGTTTAATGCAACAGAAATTGAATACTTTAGTGTTTCTAAAGTAAGTATTGATGAAGAGATGACAAATTTGATTAAATATCAAACTGCATATGGGGCTTCTGCTAAAATTATTACAACAATAGATCAGATGATGCAGACACTTTTAGGGATTAAACAGTAGTTTTAAATGCCGAAGTTTAGCATTTTTATTTTATTTTTTATTTTTTTCTTCTCCTTTTTTGGTTCTTTTTTTTATACTCAAAGTGCTTATGAACTCAATGCTTTGTCAATTTTAACTCCACCCTCATATGAACATCTCTTAGGTACAGATAGATTGGGCCGAGATATTCTGGCAAGACTTATTGAAGGTGGTAAAATATCACTTATTATTGGTGTTGGTAGTGCGTTTATTGCTTCTTTAGTAGGACTAATCTTAGGCGCGATGGCTGGTTATTTTAGAGGTGTTATAGATAAAGGATTTGTTATAATGGTAGATCTCTTTTTAACATTTCCAACCTTCTTTTTGCTCTTAGCACTGGTTAGTTATGTTAATGCTTCAGTTTGGGTTTTAATTGTTATTATCTCCATTACAGGCTGGATGACTACAGCAAGGCTTATCCGCTCTGAAAGTTTTAAGATAACTTCACAACCCTATATAAAGATACTCAATATTGCCAATGTAAGTAAATTAAAAATTCTTTTTAAATACTATGCACCTATCTTAGCTCCTATCTATTTTGTAAGTTTTACTTTTGGAGTGGGTGGAGCTATTTTGGCAGAATCTGGACTAAGCTTTTTAGGATTAGGTATAGTCGCTCCTCAAATGAGTTGGGGAACCATACTTAGTGGTGGTAAAGATGTAGTAGAGATAGCTTGGTGGGTAAGCTTTTTCCCCGGACTTATGATATTTTTAGTGACTTTTTCACTTATAAATATTTCAAATTATTTACAACAACTTACAAACCAAAAACAGATACAAGGCTAAAAAATGCAAGAGAGACAAATAGGATATTATTTTATTGTGATGGCAAGTGTCATAATAGTTTTGGCTGGAGTTAAGAGTGCTTCAGAAATTATAGTCCCCTTTTTACTTTCTCTCTTTATTGCTATTATCCTTTCACCCTCATTTTTTTATCTTAAGAAAAAAGGACTTCCAGAAGGAATATCTTTATTATTAGTTATTTTGATTTTTGTTCTATTCTTAGGGGCAGTTGCATCACTTATTGGTAACTCTGTACAAGATTTTAGTGCAAATATAGACCTTTATTCTCAAAAATTAACTCAAAATTATCTTTTACTTGCTCAATATGCCGATTCTTTTGGTATTGATGTCCCTGTAGAAGAGTTGTCAACTTTTATAAACTCTAAACAAATTATGCTTTTTGTTAGCTCTATTATAAAGGGGATGGGCTCTATGTTTACGAATGGCTTTGTGATTCTACTTACTGTTATTTTTATGCTATTGGAATCAAAAAGCTTTGTTCAAAAAATTAAAATTGCCGATAACAACACTGACTCAATGAAGCATATAGAGCAAATTTTTACAAAAATTAAAGAGTATATGATGCTTAAAGCCCTTATCTCCTTATTGACAGGTTTTATTGTTTGGATAGCTCTGCTTATGATAGGAACAGATTATGCCTTTTTATGGGCAGTTCTTGCCTTTTTATTAAATTTTATCCCAAATATAGGCTCTATCATTGCAGCTGTACCTGCTGTTTTAATAACATTAGTCCAGTTAGGGAGTGTAAGTGCTGCTGTAGTTACAGCACTTTATGTTGGTATCAATGTTATTATAGGTTCTGTTATAGAGCCAAAAGTGATGGGAAGAGGTTTAGGGCTCTCAACCCTTGTCGTATTTTTATCATTACTTTTCTGGGGTTGGTTACTAGGTATGGTAGGGATGTTACTCTCTATCCCTTTAACCATTATGGCAAAAATAATTCTCCATGAAAATGAGAGTACAAGATGGGTATCTGTTCTTCTAGGATCGGGAGATAATTTAGATACTAAAGTAAAATAAAAGAGCGAAGTAGATATACTCTGTTTTATAAAATCTTAGGGATAGATACATGATATTAATGATAGATAATTACGATAGTTTCACTTATAATATTGTTCAATATTGTAGAGAGCTTGGTGCTGATTTGAAAATTATTCGCAATGATGAGATGAGTGTAGAAGAGATTGAAGCACTACATCCTGAAAAAATCATCATATCCCCTGGTCCTGCATCTCCAGATGAAGCGGGTGTAACCCTTCAAGTTATTGAGCATTTTAAAGACAAATTACCAATTTTAGGTATTTGTTTGGGTCATCAAAGTATTGCTCAAGTATTTGGTGGTGATGTTGTTCGTGCAAAAAATATGATGCATGGTAAAACTTCTATAATGAAGCAAAGTGATGAGTGTATTATTTTTAAAGATTTGCCTCAAGAGTTTATTGCAACACGTTATCATTCTCTTATTGTCGATAAACAAACATTGCCATCAGAGATAATTCCAACAGCCTATAGTACTGATGATGATGAAATTATGGCACTCAAGATTAAAGACAAAGAGATCTATGGTGTACAGTTTCATCCTGAGTCTATTATGAGTGAATATGGACATGAGATGATAGGAAACTTCTTAAAATTATGAAATATCGCTACATCTTACTCTTATTATTAGGGGTAGATGCACTTATACTTTTTTTTCAAACATCAGAGGTATCCATCTCCACTGCTGAGGCAGAATTACTTTATGGCTCTTTCTCTTTTTTACAATTTGTAACGAAAATATCCTTATCTGTTTTTGGGCAAAATGATTTTGGATTGCGTTTTGTTATGATTTCACTTCATCTCTTTAGTGCACTTTTATTGTATGAAATTTCAAAAAATTATGTTCACCTAAAACGCAATAGATTATGGCTTGTACTACTTTTCATCATGCTTCCTGGAGTTGTTAGTTCTGCCATAGTTGTTAATGATGCAGGTATTATTATTTTTGGACTTTTTTTGTATATTTATGTATCACAGTCCTTTTCAGAAAAATACTCTTTAGCACTTTTGTTTTTTTTAGCTCTGCTTAATCATGGGTTTGTTTATCTTTTCTTAGGCTTAGGTATATATGCAATTATTCATCGCAAGAAACACCAACTCTTTCTCAATCTATTTTACCTATCTATTAATATATATCTGTATGGTTTGGATCTTAATGGTTTTCCACGAGGACATTTCTTAGATACTATAGGTGTTTATAGTGCTATTCTTACACCAATTGTTTTTATATATATTGTATACACTCTTTATAGAAGGTTCTTAGCAAAAAAAATGGATCAAGTGTGGTATATTGCTGCAACAGCTTTACTTTACTCGCTTGTAGTATCTTTTAGACAGCAGGTTTCTTTAGAGTATTTTGCACCTTATCTTATTGTAGCATTACCTTTAGCAGCACAAATATTTATAAGTTCTTATAGAGTGCGTTTAAGAATGTATAGAAAAAGATACAAATTGATTTTTACTTTAGCATTTTTATTTTTATTTATCAATTTTATAACAGTACTTTTTAATAAAGAACTTTACCTTGTTTTAGATAATCCTAAAAAGCATTTTGCTTATAAGATGCATATAGCAAAAGAGTTGGCAACTGCACTACAAAAAAGAGAGATCCGTTGTGTTAGTACAAATAGAGATTTAGCTATAAGATTAAAGTTTTATGGCATATCACAATGTGACACTTACTACCTAAAAGAGCTTCCTTTAAAAGATGTAAAGAAAGCAGATGTAACAATAAGTTACAAAAAGAAAACTATATATGCAGCCAGTGTTACTAATTTAAACAATAAATAAATCTCTTTAATATGAATTATAAGCATAGAGATTTTATTAAATAAGATTACGCTAGAATAACCAACAAATATCAAAATAGGGAGTTTCTATGGCTCAAAAAGCGATACGAGAATATGACGCAAAGTCGATTTTAGCAAAGCACTGGGATAAATATTTTCCAGACTTTACTTATGCATACGAAACAGTGATGGTTCAAAACGGATCAGAACTTCTTGAAGCTGCAAAAGATAAAAAATGGTTAAATGAAAAAGCACTTGTTGCAAAACCAGATATGTTATTTGGTAAACGTGGTAAGAATGGATTAGTTCTTTTTAAAGATGCTAAGCCAGGTGATGTTTCATTACAAAAAGCTGCTTCATGGATAGATGAAAAATCTAGCTCTGAGCAATCTGTTTACTTTTCATTTGATGGTGACACACCTACAGGTGAACCAAAAGTAGATATGTTAACTCATTTCGTAGTTGAGCCTTTTACTCCACATGATCAATCTGAAGAGTACTACATCTCTGCAACTTGTGTTGGTGATGATGACATGCTATATATGTCTGCTGAAGGTGGAATGGAAGTTGAAGAGGGTTGGGATGAGAAAGTTACTGAAGTAGCATTCAAAATTACTGATACAGAAGAAGAGATAGCTGAAAAGATTAAAGCAAATATCCCTGCAGATGTAAAACCCGAAGATAAAGAAAACTTTGCAAAATTTGCTATTGGTTTCTTTAAAGCATACCGTGAGTTAAACTTCGCATACCTAGAGATTAACCCTTTTGTAATGCAAGGGAATAAAATTGAGCTTTTAGATATGGTTGCAAAACTTGATGATACTGCTGGATTTATGATGGTAGATGAGTGGGGTGATGTTGAGTATCCTACTGCATTTGGTATGGAAGCAAAATCTCCAGAAGTTGAAGCTATTGAAGAAGCTGATGCAAAAACTGGTGCTTCATTAAAACTTACACTCCTTAAGCCAGAAGCTAGAATCTGGACTATGGTTGCTGGTGGTGGTGCTTCAGTTGTTTATGCTGATACTATTGCTGACATGGCTGGAATCGAAGATCTTGCTAACTATGGTGAGTATTCAGGTGGTCCAACTACTGGTGAAACAAAATTCTATGCAGAGACTTTACTTGATCTTATGACAAGAGAAAAAGATCCTCAAGGTCGTGGAAAAGTTATGATTATTGGTGGAGCTATTGCTAACTTTACTGATGTTGCAAAAACTTTTACAGGTATTATCCAAGCATTTGAAAACTATGCAGATAAGATGAAAGAAGTTGGTGTTAAAATCTATGTTCGTCGTGGGGGACCAAACTACGAAAAAGGTCTTAAAGATATTAAAGAAGCTGCGGATAGACTAGGTCTATATATCGAAGTTTACGGACCAGAAACACACGTTACAGATATCGTGCGTATGGCACTAGAGAAGTAAGGAGAAATAATGGAACAATTATATACAAGAGACACACAAGCTATTTTTTGGAATAACAATAAAACTGCTATCCAAAGAATGCTTGATTATGATTATACAATCAAAAGAGAAAAACCATCTGTTGCTGCTATCGTAGCACCAACAAGTGGAAATAAGTTCGAAAAATTCTTTTATGGTGCTGATGAAGTGATGATTCCACTTTATAAGACTACAGCAGATGCAAAAGCTGCTCAGCCACAAGCTGATGTACTTTTAAACTTTGCATCTTTTAGAACTGCATATGATGTAACAATGGAAGCTCTTGAGATCGGTGGTTTCTCTTCTATGATGATTACAGCAGAAGGTATCCCTGAGCGTCTTGCACGTGCTATGAATGCTAAAGCTAGAGAACTTGGTGTAACTGTTATTGGGCCTGCTACTGTTGGTGCTATCACACCGGGTGCATTCAAAGTTGCTAATATTGGTGGTACTATCACTAATATCATTAACTCTAAACTTCATCGTGCAGGTTCTTGTGGACTTGTGACTCGTTCAGGTGGACTTTTTAATGAACTTTCAAATATCATTGCTATCAATGCTGATGGTATTGCTGAGGGTGTTGCTATTGGTGGTGACCGTTTTGTTGGATCTGTATTTATTGACAACTTACTTCGTATGGAGAAAAATCCAGCAGTGAAGTATATGATCCTTCTTGGTGAAGTTGGTGGTACTGAAGAGTATAAAGTAATCGAAGCTGTTAAGTCAGGTAAAATCACAAAACCAATCATTGCATGGTGTATTGGTACAATTGCTAAGTATTATGATTCAGGTGTTCAATTTGGTCATGCTGGTGCAAGTGCTAATGGTGAGATGGAAACTGCAGAGTATAAAAACAATGCAATGAGAGAAGCTGGTATTCATGTACCAGATACTTTCAATGATCTTCCAGCGAAAATTAAAGAGGTATTTGAATCTCTTAATCTTCCAGCGATTCCAGAGCCTGAGATCAACATCGTTCCAACAGTAAGAAGAAGTAAACAATTTATCTGTACTATCTCTGATGATCGTGGTGAAGAGTGTACATATGCAGGTTTCCCAATCTCTAGTGTAGCTACACCAGATACTGGTAAAGGTATCGGTGATGTTATTTCACTTCTATGGTTCAAAAAACAGTATCCAAAATGGGCTACAGATTTTATTGAAACTGTAATGAAAACTGTTGCTGATCATGGTCCAGCTGTTTCTGGTGCACACAATGCCAAGGTAACTGCTCGTGCTGGTAAATCAGTAGTTGAGTCACTTGTAACTGGTCTTTTAACAATTGGTCCACGTTTTGGTGGTGCTATTGATGGTGCTGCAGAACACTTCAAATATGCTGATGATAATGGTCTTTCTCCAAAAGAATTCTTAGCATATATGAAAAAACAAGGTATTCCAATTCCAGGTATCGGTCACCGTATTAAATCTCTTAAAAATCCAGATTTACGTGTAACTGGTCTTATGAATTTTGCAGCTGAGCATTTCCCAGCTACACCATTACTTGATTATGCAAGAACTGTTGAAGCTCTTACTACAAGTAAAAAAGAGAACCTTATCTTAAATGTTGATGGTACTATTGGTATTTTAATGGTAGATATGTGGAGAGCTCTTGGTTATACAGAAGAAGAGATTAATGAGTTTATCGCATCTGGTACTCTTAATGCATTCTTTATTGTTGGTCGTTCAATCGGTTTCATCGGTCATATTCTTGATGAAAAACGTCTTGCAATGCCAATGTACAGACATCCAATGGATGATATCCTTTATGATGTTCAAAAAGCAGAAAAACTTTAGTTTTCTGCTGTTCAAGGATTTTTCCTTGAACAAACACCCCTTTCTTCTTTTCAAAATCTTTTAAAATAACTATTTTTTCGATATACTTTACTTATATAACAATTAGGTATTTTTATGAAAAAAGCATTTACGATGATTGAGATGATTTTTGTCTTGGTTATTATTGGGATTATTGCAGCTGTTATTATTCCAAGAACACGAACAAACCCACTTCAAGAAGCTGCTATTCAAATAGTATCCCATATAAGATATACACAACATTTAGCTTTAGTCGATGATAAATATAATAGTGGTGATGCAAATTGGTATAAAGGGCGATGGCAAATTGTTTTTCATAATAATGTAGCACCAAATGGAGATGTTGCATATACAATATTTTCGGATGCAGGTGTTTATGGTGGAGATGCAACGGTTGGTGAAATAGCAAAAAATCCTGAAAATAGTACTAAATTACTTAGTGGTGGTTATGGGGCAACTATATTAAGTACGGATGCTAGAATGACAAGAAAAATGAACTTAACGGCATCGTATGGAATTACATCAGTAACATTTGGAAATAATTGTAATGCTAATGGAAGTACAAGAATAGCATTCGATAACCTAGGCAGACCTTTTCATGGTAGTGTATCAAGTATGACAGGTCCATACAGCGCTGCAACACAAAGACTTATAACAGGGGATTGTACATTGACATTTAGTGATGGTTCAAGTAATGTAGTAATTACTGTAAGACCAGAAACTGGATATGCAAGTATTACACAGTATTAATAAGAAAATATACTCTTAAATCCAATCACAAAAAGCAATAGAAACAAATAAAACCACAAAATAGAAAACTTTCAATAAACTCTTTAATACTTAAGCAATTTCTAAGCAACAACCCCCTATAATTCCCATCCACAAACGGTAGGAC